>APMI01000153.1_pt1 | contig 60763 bp, 57 predicted proteins | sample 667938 | NCBI WGS metagenome assembly APMI01 (sample SAMN01084076, study PRJNA167559) | wastewater metagenome | biome: Wastewater | place: Denmark: Ejby Moelle, Odense | collected 2011-11-28
AAGAATTATGGCGGCGATGACAAACGCTTCTGGCTTACTGTTATCAAACCTCTCTGGATGCCTAAAAAATAAAGCTCTTCAAAAAACCTAAGCAGCCTAAAGCCCCGATTATTCAGGGCTTTTTTTGTTTAGTAGTATAGCCTACATTTTAAGCCTAGATTATTTTGTATTTATAAATTTAATTTTAGTCTGCTCTTTTAATATAGACACCGGTGTCATTTTGCGTTAAAGCTATGAAAAATAACAATATCGGAGGAATTATGCCAGATTTTGAAACCCAAAAGGCGAAGCTGTCTTCAAATTATCGTTGGGTAATTTGTGGGCTTTTGTTGGCGGCTATGGCAATCAACTATATTCATCGCCAAACTTTAGGTCTTTTGAAAAATGACTTACAGGGCGTTTTTCATTGGGATGAAAATGGCTATGCCAACGTAGTATTTTGGTTTCAGGCGGCATATGCTGTTGGCTATGTCAGCTTTGGTCGAATTATTGACCGTGTCGGGGCAAAAATTGGTTATTCAATTGCCTTCACTATTTGGGTGCTTGCCCATACGTTTACTGGCTTTGCCACCAATATCACACAATTCATAATCACAAGGGTTGCACTTGGCCTTGGTGAATCGGGTTCTTTTCCAGCCAGCCTTAAAACCGTTGCCGAATGGTTCCCGCAAAAAGAGCGGGCTTTAGCAGCGGGTATTTTCAATGCCGGAACCAATATCGGCGCGATTGTTGCGCCACTTGTTGTCCCCCTACTTACCCTTAGTTTTGGTTGGCAATCAGCGTTTTGGGTTACTGGTCTCGCAAGTTTTTTATGGCTTGTAGTATGGTTATTAGTTTATAAATCACCCTCAGAACATGAAAAAGTTGCGCCAGATGAACTTGAATATATTAATTCAGATAAAACTGATGAAACCGCCAAAGTTCCATGGGCTAAATTATTATTGGTGAAAGAAACTTGGGCCTATGCTTTGGCAAAGTTTCTTATTGACCCTATTTGGTGGTTTTATCTTTTCTGGCTTCCTGACTTTCTATCCAAAACCTATCATTTTGATCTTAAATCATCATCAGTCGCGTGGTTTGCGGTTGGTTTGCCATTGGTCGTAATTTATTTGATTTCTGATATTGGCTCGGTTGTTGGCGGTTGGGTTTCTTCGGCACTGATTAAACGTGGTCTTAGCGCCAACAAAGCGCGTAAAATTTCCATGTTGTTATTTGCATTTTGTGTCTTGCCAATCTTTGTAGTTACCCAAGTTAGCAATATGTGGGTTGCGGTATTCATTATAGGCATTGCAACAGCAGCGCATCAGGCATTTTCTGCCAATGTTTATACTTTGCCATCTGATATATTTCCAAAATCGGCGGTTGCCTCGGTGATTGGCATTGGTGGCATGGTGGGCGCAATTGGCGGTATGGTATTTGCCAAAACCGTTGGGCATATTTTACAACTTACTGGATCTTACCATATTTTGTTTATTATTGCCGGCTCTGTTTATTTGCTTGCACTTTTATTGGTTCATTTACTTTCGCCAAGACTTGAACGCGTAAAAATATAGGGCAGAAATGAAAAAGCATTTCTTTTCAATCTTTGCGTCATTATTTGCACCTTCTGTATTAATGGCGCACACTTTGACACCTGACGATATTGCCGCCCGCGCAGCGCACAAGCCAATAATTGCACAAAAAATCATCCTTGTTGGGGATTCTACAACGCAAAACATGTCTGGTTGGGGCGGCGAGTTTTGTTCCCGCCACCTCACATCCAATATTTCATGTATAAACCTTGGGCGTGGTGGGCGTTCATCATTTTCATATAGGGCGGAAAAATCATGGGATATCGCCCTTAGCGAAATGCAAACCAAGGGATATAAAAACATATATGTGCTTATCCAATTTGGGCATAACGATATGCCAGGAAAACCAGGCAGAAGCACTGATTTAAAAACCGAATTTCCAAAATTCATAACCCAATATGTTATAGAAGCCAAAAAGGCGGGCGCAATTCCAATTCTTATTACCCCCCTTACCCGTCGTAACTTTAAAAATGGGGTTTTGGAAAATGACCTTATCCCTTGGGCGGAAGCAACGCGTAAAGTTGCAAAAGAGCAAAATGTTGCATTAATCGATTTAAACACAAAATCAGCCGAAATAGTGCAGAAAATGGGGGCATTCGCATCACTTAAACTCGCGCAATTGCCAGCACCGCAAGAGGTTATTGATGCTGCAAAAGGCGGCAATACAATCAATATCGCCAAACCAAATAATCCCAGCCCATTACCCTGCACGACATCACCAACAACAACCAATTGTCAGGCAGAAGTTAAGCCAACCAATGTCCCAAGCGGCAAGGTAAATATGTATTTTGACTATACCCATATTGGCGATGAAGGTGCAAAAGTCTTTGCCAAAATTATTACTGAAGAACTGGCAAAAATAGAGCCTGAATTATCTGGCTCACTTGTTCCATAGTTTACACACAATAGTTTGCATCTTTAATGGCTGGTGCGGACAAAGTTAAAATCATTTGCTCTTTTTATCTTTGAACGTCGAAATTACCCGTCAAAAAATCCTCTATCATTTTCGGGGTATTAAGACATAAATCACCGTTTTGCGCATGTTTAAGGCATGCAGATGCGATTGCCCAATCAAGTGATTTTTGTGGCTCATATTGGTTTATCATGCCATGCAAAAGACCTGCACAAAACGCATCACCACCGCCAATACGATCAACAATACCATCAATTTCAAAAGTCTCTGTGTGATAGCTTTTTTTGCGCATAAACAAATTACCGCTCAATTGATTATAACCAGCACTAATTTGTTTGCGGGTTGTATTGGCAAGATAGGTTAGGTTTTCAAATTCTTTGAATGCTGCATTTGCCGCCATTTGTTGCACTTCATCTAGTTTATCGCTTTTGTACTTTGTATTGAATATCATTTCGAAATCGCGATGACCTGCAAAAATCAAATCGGCATTTTTCATCAATTTTACGATTTTATCTTCATAACCAGATGACCACTCGGCCCATAATTTTGGGCGGAAATTGGCATCATAAGAAACCTTTACCCCCAGGGCCCGCGCCCGTTTCATTAAATGCAACGTAATTTCAAAACATTTTTGATTAAGTGCGGCGGTAATGCCGGATATGTGAAACCATTTTGCGCCTTTTAAAACCTCATCCCAATTTATTTTGGTAAAGTCATAATCTGCAAAAGCAGAATTTTTACGATCATACAAAATTTCGGATGGACGATGAATCGCCCCCGGACTTAAGAAATATAACCCCATTCGCCCTTCAGCTCTGGCAATTTTATCGGTATTGACATTATGCTTTCTAAGCTCGGCAATGGCGGCATCGCCAAATGAATTATTGGGTAAAACACCCGCCATCTGAACCCGATTACCGAGTTTGGCAACACCGGTTGCTACATTGGCCTCTGCCCCCCCAAGAAACGGTTGAAATTTCTTCAAATCAGAAATCACATAGCCATCAATAGCGGTCATTCGTATAAGTAATTCACCAAAACAAACCAAATCAAGCATAATAAAACCCCTTTCTTTCGTTAAAATTTTAAAAGGGTGTCATACATTATGACACCCTTTTGTTTAATTGCAAAATACTGGGGAAGTTTTGCAATTTCATTTTTGGTCAGGTTCTAAAATTTAAACCTGAAACCAAAGAATATTTGACGACCAGCGTAAGAATTATCAAATAACAAATCGCTCGCTACATTGTTTTGTGCGGTGTTATAAGTAATGGTTGACGCCACTGGCTCATTTGTAAGGTTCTGCCCCTCAAGAACAAAGGTAAGTCTTGGACTATATTTATAAGAAATCTGGGCATCGATTGAATCACTGTCATTTTTGCTCCAGAAGTCGGCAGAAGAACCAGGGTTAAGAACCGAAATATAACCATCGCGGTGCGAATAAGAAACACGAGCTGATAATTTATCACCTTCATAATATAATGTGGCATTATAAGAATTTGGTGACATACCAAGGAGGTTATATTCACGATATACAGTCGCGGTTGACGATGAAGAGAACGCATAATTAATCTTTGAATCAACATGCGTATAGTTCAAAAGCACACCTGTTTTATTTAATAATCCCGGCAAGAATGTGAATGGTTGGTTGATCGCAACCTCATAACCAGTCAAATTACCACCCGGAGTATTAACTGGTTGGGTAACAGTATAAACCGTATCACCATTTTGCCCAGTTCCATCCAATAATGACAAATCATATCCGGTTTCAGAATATGGAATTGTGCGTACCAAGCTTTGAATCCATGTGTCGATTTTCTTGTGGAATACACTAACCGCAATCATTGTATCTCTATTTGGATAATATTCCACGCTTAGGTCATAGGTCTTTGCGCGAATTGGGTCGAGATAAGGATTACCAATTGAAAGCGTCTGACCACCGGTTGAAATAGAACCACCTGGCGCCAAGCTTGAAAGTGTTGGTCGTGACATAACTTTTGCCGCAGCGACACGCACCAAAAGATTGTCGATTGGTTCCAAGGTCATATTAAATGCCGGAAGAACGTCATCATATGCGCGCTTGATGGTTATTGTTCCAATATTGCTACCCTTTGCTATATAGCCAGTAGTCGATTGCGATGTATCAACCCAACGAACACCAACATTTCCACGAACTGGAATATTAAACAAATGAGTTTTATAATCGGTTTGTAAATAAAGCGCAGTATCCGCCTCTTCAGCAGAGTTATTGTTAGGGCGTGCATTGCTGTTCAAGTTATTTACTGTGAACTTACCCCATGAATTTGTGCAATTACAATTATAGTCAAATTTATCACGGATTTTATCCAAATCTGGAACCAGATAAGTAATGCCGCCATAAGTTACCGACTTGGAATAATTGGCAAGATTTCCATTGATTTCTGCAACTATGGCCGAACCCGGTGCTGCCGCTTCGTTGGAAGTAAGTTCAGTGGTTGTATAACGACGCATCTCAGTGGTGGTGAAGGCAAATTGTTTATATGAACCACCAAACTTAAATCTGAAATTATCATTAAAATCATATTTGAAGTTTAATGATCCAGTATTATAGGTGTTTTCAACCGTAAGCGGACGCAAACGAATTAACGATGCATCGCCCGAAGAGTTGGTTGATGCAGTTGCCGATGATGCCGCCGCATAAGTCCAGTAACAGGCCTGATCAATTTTACATCCGGTTGAGCTTGTACCCCAATTCACAACTGGGTTACTCATATCAGTTAAATCATATGAATAGCCTTTAACGTTATATGATTCATAAGTGAATGTAGTCTGTTCAGGATTGTCGAGGGATGATTTAGACGAACCAATCAACAATGAACCAGATAATTTGTCGGTAATCTGGGCATCATATTGGAAATTAATTTGGTCAAACGTTGTTTGCAATTTGTCAAAACGCATTTCCGAACGAATATCAACATCATTGAAAGATGCCTTGGTTATTACATTGCGCGCACTATCAATTGTGTAATTATAAATATCGGTTTGCGGTAAACCTGTGCCATTTCTTGAGAATGAAATAGGCTCAAGATTATACTCAGTACGGTCGGCATTATAAACCGAATGCAACACATCTAATATTAAGGTGTTACGGTCATTAAGCTTGAATTGCAATGAACCGGTAATGCCCAAACGCTCCGAATTTGTAACAAATTGTGAATTACGTAGAAAGCGTGGAAATAATGCACGTGAAAGGTTCAACGCCTCACCAGTAACCACTGGATTTGACGCCTCATTGGTATTACATACTTTTGTAGTTGCATTTGATGTGCATGGCGCAATTGCGTTAAATGTATTGCCGCCATCAGTTGAGTATGACTGGAAGCGACCCGCATTACCTGCCGAATAGGCGTTTTGCCAACGACCAGAGTTTGGGCCTTCTTGATAAATATCCTTGGTTGAATATGCAACAGAAAGCAAACCACCCAAACGACCATCAAGCCAACGATTTGAAACCATAAATGTTCCACGTTCACTTGTTTTATCTGAAATGTCATTATAACCGCCTTGCAATGAGCCAGCCATTGTAAAGCCTTTATAATCAAATGGGCGCGCAGTACGCAAATCAACAGTAGCACCAAGTGAGCCTTCTTCAACTTCTGCAGAAAGTGACTTTCTAACGGTTAGTGAATTAAATAATTCCGATGCAAATACGTTAAAGTCAAAACCACGACCACGGTTTGCGCCACCAATTGCGTCACGCCCACCTGTTGTTGCGATTGCTTCAAGCCCATTTAAACGAACACGGGTAAAATCTGGGCCAAGGCCACGAACTGTGATGGTTTTACCTTCACCGCCTTCTTTATCAATGGCAACACCTGGAATCCGTTGCAAAGATTCGGCAAGGTTTGAATCAGGGAATTTGCCAATATCTTCGGCTTTGATAACGTCAACAATATCATTTTCAAGTTTTTTGGCGGCAATTGCACTTCTTACCGAAGAACGGAAGCCAGTAACCACTACAACATTTTCATCTTTTTTTGCATTTTCGGCATCTTGCGCAAACGTTGGTGAAACAAACACACCAGAAAAAGCCAACGCCAAAATTGACGAACCTAAAACTAATCCCCCACGGATGCCATGCGTAGATTTATTATAAGCGTATTTCACATCTTCCTCCCGGTAAATAAATACCTTGTAAAATATCCCAATTGTAACTTTTAATGACTTCCTAGGTACAACGTTTGACACCGGTGTCATTTAATTTTATTTTTACTTAGCACTTTTTTAAAAGAAGTAAACCCAAAAATCAAGCATAATGACAGCGGTGTCAAAATCTTATATTTAACCTTCTCTCAAATAAATATCACTTTGCTTTTGGTAGGAACTCATCACCAACCAGAAGCGGCCTTGTATTGATATTAATTGTAACCAAATCCTTAGAATCTATGCCAAAAACTACTTTGGCACTTTTATTTACTTCAATATCGTGGATTCCCGTACTTGCACCCGATGATATAAATTGCCCCTTTTTAAGGGGGTGACCGCGTTTAGCAAGATGCGCCGCAAGCCATGCAATTGCCTTTAAAGGCCCACCTGGCATTGAAAACAACCCGCCGACACCTTTGGTTTGATTACCAAAACTTGTTGCCGCAGTATATTTTCGACAATTTTCTGCCGATAAATCTTCCGCAGAATTAATATCCGCCAGTTTCTCGCCGAGTATAAGTCCAAAATTATTACCAAAATCAGACGCAACCACGCAAGGACCATAGGAATTTATATCCTTTATCGGAGATCCAGCCATTTCGACACCGCCATAAACGCAAGAGATTAAATCCGCCGCGCTGTCGTCGGTATAATCAATTTTGTTTATGTCGGCATCATATGCAACTTCAAACACAAACTCGGCTTCGACTGCGGCAAACCCATTTTCAAAAATAGGTATATCAACAGCTCTACCATTTGCGTATTTAAAGGCATTTCTAAAAATCGGCCCGGTTAGGCGCTCACTATTGTGAACTTCGTGTAAATCAGGTGCTAGACGCCCAATTTTCCATCCGATTACATCACTATTCCAAAGCGCAATTGCCGCATCCTGAATTTGGTATGAAACATCAAGTGACGCAGGAATTTGCGCCGGATATTCATTAAAGCTTCCGGCTTTAAGTCGCTCTTGCACCAAAATCTCTGCAATTTCAGAAGGCGATTTATTCATCGTGCTAACCATCCACCATCAACTGGAATGATTGCGCCATTAACATAATCTGACGCTGACGAAGCAAGGAAAATTACCGCGCCGCCCAAATCAGATGGCAACCCCCACCGTCCTGCTGGAATACGTGACAGAATTTCTGCCGAGCGTTTTTCATCGTCACGAAGCTGCGCAGTATTATCGGTTGCCATATATCCAGGGGCAATAGCATTGATATTTATACCTTTTGATGCCCACTCATTTGCCAAAAGACGGGTAATACCCGCAATTGCCGATTTTGATGCGGTATATGATGGGACGCGGATACCACCTTGGAAGCTAAGCATTGAGGCTACATTGATAATTTTTCCATGCCCTTGGGCAATCATTTCACGACCAACACGTTGCGATAAAAAGAAGGCACCCTTGATGTTGACATTCATCACATCATCCCAATTTTTCTCACTAAAATCAACGGAATCTTCGCGGCGTATAAGGCCGGCATTATTAATCAAAATATCAATCTTGCCAAACGCTGCTTTGACAGTTTCAACAATTCTTTCAACTGGCTCAAGGGTTGATAAATCCGCAGAGACATCAATAAATTTGCGCCCCAAAGCCTTAACCTTTACACCAGTATCATCAGCAGGAGAAACACCCGCAGAAACAATATCCGCCCCCGCAGAGGCAAGGGCCAATGCCATACCTTGCCCAAGCCCAGTATTTGCACCAGTTACAAGAGCGGTCTTCCCACTTAAATCAAATAAATTCATTTCGTCCCCCTATTAGGCAAGCTGGCAAATGTCGAGTTGGTTCATATCAGTATAGTCAAGGTTTTCTCCGCCCATTGCCCAAATGAATGAGTAATTAGAAGTTCCAGACCCCATATGAATTGACCAAGGTGGTGACACCACCGCTTGGTTATTTTTCATTACGATATGGCGGCAATTGTCAGGTTCACCCATAAAGTGGAAAACCCGATCATTTTCGCCAAGATTAAAATAGAAATAAACCTCTGAACGGCGATCATGTAGGTGTGGCGGCATAGTGTTCCAAACGCTACCGGTATTAAGCATGGTAAGGCCCAATAAAAGCTGGCATGATTTTACTGTTGACGGCACGATATATTGGTAAATTGTGCGCTCATTAGACGTTTCAAGCGCGCCACGTTGCAATGGAACCGCCTGTGCAATAGAAATATGTTTAACTTCATAGGCATGGTGCGCAGGTGTTGAAGCAAGATAATATTTAGCAGGATTTGATGCGTCATCAGAAATAAAAACAACCTCTTCCACACCCATCGGGATATAAAGACCATCTTTTGGTGCCAAAACATATTCGACACCATCAACCTTTACTTTGCCACTGCCTGCACCAACATTGATGACACCGAGTTCACGGCGCTCAAGGAATGATTTTCCTGCTGCTGATGCAGGCTCGGTTTGGCGGGGAAGGAGCACGTCTTGTGATACGGGAGCCGCACCACCAATTACAAATCTTTCGAAATGAGTATAATTTAGGACGACTTTTTCATCCTCAAACATATTTTCCAACAAATATTTATCACGCAAATCTTGGTTATCGGCATTTTGCATCATATCGGGATGGGTTGCATGATAAGTCTTATTATATATTGAGTTGTTGCACATTTTATTGTCCTATAATTTATAAGCTTGTTTTGGTAATTTATACGCAAGATCCACCACAATTTCGGCGGCTTCATCGACTGTTAGGCGATGTTGCGCCACGAGATTGGCAAGAAAACCTGCATCCATTCGGCGCGCCATATCGTGCCGCGCCGGTATTGATAAAAATGCCCGTGTATCGTCATTAAAGCCAATGGTATTATAAAAGCCTGCTATTGGGGTTATAGTTTCACGGAAACGCATCATCCCTTCTGGGCTATCATTAAACCACCATGCGGGACCAATTTTCAATGCCGGATAATGACCGGCAAGCGGCGCAATTTCACGGGCATAAGTTGTTTCATCGAGCGTAAACAAAATTATGGTTAGATTTTTTTCATTGCCATACAAATCCAAAAGCGGCTTTAGATTTTGAACATATTCAGTAGCAGACGGAATATCCGCCCCCTTATCACGACCATATTTATCAAAAATCTTTTTATTATGGTTACGGAAGGCCCCTGGATGAATTTGCATTACCAAACCATCTTCTAATGACATTCGCGCCATTTCACATAACATATGCCCGCGAAACATTTCGGCATCCGCAGCATCAAAGTGCCCCGAAATTATTTTTTCAAACAAGCCTTCGGCACGGGCATTACTTAGTTTGACTGTTTTTGCCGTTGGATGCCCATGATCAGTTGAAGTTGCGCCCATTGGTTTAAAAAACGCGCGGCGCTTTTGGTGCGCTTTGATATAGCCTTTATAGCTAAAGCAATCTTCACCACTTAGCGATGATAGAATTTCCAGATTTTTGTGAAACCCTTCAAACTCTGGGTCAATTACATTATCGGGGCGATACGCAGTAATAACATTACCACCCCAACCGATTTCACGAATAATTTTGTGATGCTCTAGGGTATCAATTGGGGATTCAGTTGTTGCAAGCACCTCAATATTAAAGCGCGCAAACAAGGCGCGGGGTTTAAACTCATCTGTAGCAAGGGCAGAATTTATCGTGTCGTAATATAAGTCGGCATTTGGTTTATTTAGCGCAACATCAAAACCAAACACTTCGGCAAAAACATGATTAAGCCACATATAAGATGGCGTGCCGCGCAATGTATAAAAATTCTCCGCAAACAAACGCCATGCGGCGCGACGGTCAGTTTTTGGATAAACCCCATGCTTTGGAACACATAATTCATCAAGACCAATACCTTGTGAATATAACATTCGGTAAACATAATGATCGGGTGATAAAAACAATTCAGTTGCATTCGAAAAGTTTTCATTCATCGAAAACCATGATGGATCCGTATGCCCATGCGGTGAAACAATCGGAAGCGTCTCAACAAGCGCAAATAATTCACGCGCAATTGCCCGCACATTTGCATCAACCGGAAATAACCGATCGGCATTATGTACAAGTTTTGCAGATTGCGATGACATTAAAAGCAACTCCCATTGCGAATTTCAATTGTTATTTTCAACACCAATACATTAAAAAGACACCGGTGTCATTTACTTTTTTCATATAAACGCTGAAATTATTAAAATCTCTTTTATTTCAAATGATTGCTGATTTATTTACCACAAAATGCGAGACAATTTTGAAAAGCTTAGCAAGCTATAATCAAAATTCCCTAGTTGAACTACGAATTATCAAATCAGATGGAAACACCATTTCAACCGCGCCTTTATTATCAAGCTCGACCAGCATTTGCGCCGCATTACGCCCCATATCACGTGTAGGCAGGCGCACAGTTGTTAATGGTGGGGTTAGGCGTGCCGACAATGGCGCATCATCAAAACCAACCACACTTAATTCATTCGGGATTGCAATATTTAATTCATATGCCGCTTTATAAACACCCGCCGCCATTTCATCATTACAAGCTATTATTGCGGTTGGGCGAATATGCTGTTTTAATATTTTTAATGCCGCAAGGTAACCAGTTTCAAATGAATAATCGCCAGGCTCATCAAATTGCGGGTTGATTTTCACCCCTTCTGACATAAGGCCTGCTTCAAACCCTGCCCGCCGCTCATGGGCGGATGGATATAAAAGATTGCCACCGATATAACCAATATTTTTATGGCCAGCCTTGGCAAGGTGATTGCCCGCCGCCTCGCAACCAATACGGTCAATTGAAATGATTTGCGCACCAAGAAGTGGTGGGGCAGTCAAATTACCACGCCGTGCCGTAATGCGAACATATGGCACCTCAAGCTCTATCATTAAATCGATTAGCCTTTTATCCTCGGCAAGTGGCGGCAATAATATCACCCCACTAAGCTTTTGGCGTTCAACAAAATCGCGGATTTCGTCAACCAAATTGGCATTATTCCTATCGCATGGGTGAACAACAAGCTCACGCCCATTAGAGCGCAAATAATCCAAAATCCCTGTCTGCATATTAACGACATATTGGGCATTAGGATTGTCATAAACCAAGCCAACCAAAAATGACTTACGTGATGCAAGTGCGCGCGCCTGCGGATCTGGGGTATAATGTAAAAGCCTGATTACCTCTTTAACGAGTTTTCGGGTCTCATCCTTCACATTTTGAGAATCATTTATAATTCGTGACACCGTTTTCTTAGAAACGTCGGCAACGTCAGCAACATCGTTAATGGTTACCTTCTTTTTAGAAGATAATAATCTGTCAATTTTTTTGACAATATCAGCAGTTATAATATCCTGAGAATTAACAGATTCAGCGCACATATTAGCATTTCTTTGTTTTATATATTTTTATAAGCAAAATAAATTTAACTTGCAATCATTCATTCACTATTATATGACACCGGTGTCTTTGCAAAGAGGTAAAAGAGTTAAATTGCGCAAAATAATGAAAATAAATGCCAAAGATAACGTTGCAATCGCACTTGAAGACATTCAGGTGGGGCAATTTTCATGCGCTGAATTTAATCTTCCCATCACGGCCGCAATAAAGCGCGGTCACAAAATCGCGCTTTGCGATATAAAGGCTGGCGATGCCATAATAAAATATGGCTATCCCATTGGCATTGCCAAAAATGATATAATGATTGGCGAACATGTTCATACCCATAATTGCCGCACAAACCTTGACGAAAATATTATTTTTTCAACGCCTGAACCAGAATATAAGAAACCTTCTTATGAACCCCAACATAACTTTATGGGTTATCAACGCGCGGATGGCAATTTTGGGATTCGCAATGAAATTTGGATTATCCCAACCGTGGGCTGCGTTGCCAATATTTGCAAAAAAATCGGGCGTAGCGCAATTAAAAATCACCCTGAATTAGATGGCAAAATTCATGTTTTTGGGCATCAATTTGGCTGTTCACAACTAGCAGATGATTTGGGAAATATAAAAGAATTATTGGGGTCATTAATATGCCACCCCAATGCCTATCGGGTTTTATTAGTTGGCTTGGGTTGCGAAAATAACCAAGGCAGCAAAATCATAGAATCACTACCAAATTTTGCACAAGAAAAAACTATATTTTTCAAAGCGCAAGAAGTCACAGATGAGTTTGAGACCGCATTAAACCATATAAAAATTTGGAATGATGAAATGGTGCAAATGCAAAGAACCCCTGCCCCATTATCGTCATTAAAAATTGCCGTAAAATGTGGTGGTTCGGATGGTATGTCTGGCCTAAGCGCAAACCCATTGGTGGGTCATATTAGTGATAAAATATATGATTTAGGTGGCACAATCATAATGGGTGAAATTCCCGAAATTTTTGGTGCAGAACAAGTCTTATTGCAAAGATGCTCAAGCAAAGAAATCCAAGATAGGTTTTTGCAAATTATTAAAGACTTCAAAGAATATTTCACAAAAAATAATATTGCCGTTTATGAGAATCCGTCCCCTGGAAATAAGGATGGTGGCATTACCACACTCGAAGAAAAATCATTGGGTGCGGTGCAGAAGGCAGGCAAAGCAATAATCACAGATCTAATTGACTATGGCCGTCGCACTAAAAAAAACGGCCTTAATGTTGTTTACACCCCTGGAAATGACGGGATTTCATCAACCGCATTTGCCGCAGCGGGCGCGCATATTATCCTATTTACCACCGGACGCGGCACACCAATGGGATTCCCTGTTCCAACATTAAAAATCGCATCAAATAACGACCTTGCAGAGCGGAAGCCCAATTGGATTGATTTTAATGCCGGAAAAATTGTGGAAAGCGGTGATTTTGAGACCCTTGCCAATGAGTTGATGGAATTAATCATCCAAACCGTAAATGGCAACGCCAGTAAAAATGAAATCAATGATGAACGTGAAATTGCAATCTGGAAAAATGGGGTAACATTATGAGATTGTTATCCAACGATTTTTTAAAAAACCTTGCCTTTAATCGTGACGAATTAAAAACCTCGATTGCGCATTTTGGCCCCGGCGCATTTCACCGTGCGCATCAATGTTATTATATTGATTTACTAAACGCCATGAAACCTGAATTTGGGATTGTTGAAATCGCCCTTAATTCAGAAGGCACTATCCAAAGCCTAAAAGAGCAAGACAATCTTTTCACCATTAAAGAGCTTGGTGAAAATGGTAAAAACCATATTATCACCTCAATAAAAGAGGCAATATACGCACCGCAAAACCAAAATAAGATTTTTGAAATACTTAAAAACCCTGAAACCAAAATCATAACCTCGACCATAACGGAAAAAGGCTATTGCCTTAAAAATGATGGCAAAATTGATTGGGACAATGAAGGCATAAAATACGATTTAGAAAACCTTGAGACACCAAAAACCTATATTGGCTATATTATCAACGGGCTATTGCAAAGATATAAAAATGATATTGCGCCTTTTATAATCATCCCCTGCGACAACCTTAGCGAAAATGGCAAAAAGGTTAAAAATGCACTTTGCGATTTCGCACAAAAAATTGATAATGATTTTGCAAAATATCTAAAAGAAAATCTTATATCACCTTCGACAATGGTTGATAGTATTACCCCAAAATCTGACATTACTCTATTTAGACAGATTGAGGCAGAATGTAGTTATAAAGATAATGCAGCAGTGTGGCGTGAAACCTTCACCCAATGGGTTATTGAAAAATATGAAGGGCATGAAAATGTGCCGTGGGAAGAGGTTGGCATAATCCTTGCCGATGATGTTGCCGCGTTTGAACAAGTAAAGCTACGGATTTTAAACGGCGCACATTCAACGCTTGCCTATGTTGGCTGGTGTCTTGGCTTTGAAACTGTTGCGCAGGCAATGGCAAACCCAATGCTTGAAAAAATGGTACATGATTTAATTTTTGAAAACATTATCCCATCTTTAAAGAATGTGGGAAACATTGATGTCATTGCCTATGCCAACGATATTATCGCCCGCTTTAAAAACCCAGTGGTTCAACATAAATTGGCACAAATTGCATGGGATGGTTCGCAAAAAATTGGCTTTCGCTTATTGCCATCAATCAGACAGAATTTAAAAGATAATATTGATATTTCTTATTTATCACTTGGGATTGCCGCATGGTTTCGCTTCATAATAAAAATGACGAGGCAAAATCTTGAAATCACCGATCCAATGGCAAAAACCCTTGTTGATATTGCCAAAAATACCAAGAATGATGCGAATGATATTGATGGTTTCTTATCATTAGCAATGATTTTTGACGCCGATTTGCAAAACAACCAAACCTTTATCAACGAAGTAAAACATCAATATATTAAAATTATAAAATCAGAAAATGGAGGAAATAATGAAACCTTTTAAGAATTATGTCGCAGCAATATGCCTATTGGGATCATTTCCAATTATTTCGCCGGTGTTTGCCAAAGACGCCCCACAAACCTATAAATTAAATCGTGCTACCTATGACTTTACCGCATGGGCAAAAGATACAAAAGGCGGCAAAGGCGGCCGCATTATTCGGGTTACAAACCTTAATGGCTCTGGTCCCGGATCCTTGCGCGAAGCCGTCGAGGCCGAAGGCCCGCGGATTGTGGTTTTTGAAGTTGGCGGGGTAATTGACCTTGGTGACAAAAACCTTTCAATTAGAAACCCATATATCACAATTGCTGGTCAAACCGCCCCCACCCCGGGCATCACCCTTATCCGCGGTGAAACTAATGCAACCGAAACCCATGATGTAATTATACAGCACGTTATGTTCCGCCCCGGTGATATGGGCAAGGCCAAAATGTCGGGAGGCGATGCCGATGCTTTTTCCACCGTTGGCGCATATAATGTTATTATTGACCATTGCAGTTTTTCTTGGGCAACTGATGAGAATCTTTCGGCATCGGGCAAACGTTTCAAGGGCGCAAATGTCAATGAATGGCGTCAAAACACATCGCATAACATTACTTATAGCAACAACCTTATTTTTGAAGGGCTTGCCAATGCCAACCATGCAAAGGGAGAGCATTCAAAAGGCGGCTTGATGCACGACAATACTACTGGGATTTTGCTTTATGGTAATATCTATGCCTCGAATATGGAAAGAAATGCGCTATGGAAAGGTGGCACACACGGGGCCGAAATCAATAATTTGATTTATAATCCGGGGCAAAAAGCAATTCACTATAACCTTGTGGCGCACGAATGGGAAAATGTTCCTTATCAAACCGGAAAAGTAACCCTTATTGGCAACGTATATCGCCAAGGACCAAACACCCGGCCTGATACCCCATTATTTAGCGTTGGCGGTGATGGCGATGTGGAACTATATCTAAAAGACAACATTGCCCAAGATTTTGAAGGTAAACCAGTGGCACAAACCGGTCGTTACACTACTGGGCGTGCTGAAATTATCCCCGTCAAGACCCCTTATATAACGCCCGATGTAAAAACCATTCCGGCATCATTGCTTGAAAGAGAAATTTATCTTGCGGTTGGCGCGCGCCCATGGGCAAGAGATCCTGTTGATTTCAAAATTCTATCGGATGTGGTCGAGGGGCGTGGCGGCATTATTGATAGCCAAAGCCAAAATTATATCGGCTATCCAAAATATGCACCGACCACAAAAGCATTTGTTGAAAGCGATTGGAATCTTGATGACATGTCGCCAAAAGCAGGCTGGCAAATCCTATTTTCTCATTCATCGCAGGAACACTAAATCATAGCACCTATAAAAATATAATTCAGAGGGATAGAAAATGACGAAGACTGCTTCAAGAATTATTTTAAATTCGGTTATCTGTTATTTTCTATTCTCTGGGGTTGCATATGCCAAAATTGTGGGGAATTTTATCACCACAACCCCGCTTAGTGATGCGTTAGTTTCATCAATGCATCTAGCAAATGAACAAGAATGGCGTGAATATTTGCGACAAAGTGATGCCCAAAGGTTTCATGATAAAGCAATCTTTGAACAGGAAGTTTTAGCTGGGCAAAATAAATTATTGCCAATTTCAGATTTAAAACCAACCAATATAACAGAAACCACCAAGATTTTATCTATTCTAAGTTTTCAGATGCCTTCTGGTGGCTGGTATAAGGCATTGCCGCGCAATATTATCCATCAAAATGGTTATGCCTATTCCCCTGAAGGCAGTGAAGAAGCAACCATCGACAATGATGCAACTTATCAAGAGCTTGAATATCTAGCGAAAATATATGCAAAAGCGCCGATTGAATATCGCCCACAAATAAAAAAGGCCTTAGAAGACGGTGCAAACTTCCTTATTAAATCTCAATACCCCAATGGTGGTTATCCGCAAATATATCCGCTTCGTGGTTGGTATCATGATGCCGTAACCCTTAATGATGATGCGATGCTAAATACGATAAAAGTGCTTGGCGACATAAACGATGGGAAAGATGGCTTTGCACAAATTTCCAGTCAAACCCGCAACAAAGCCAAAGCGGCACAAGAAAAAGCAATTGTCTTATTATTGAAATTACAAATTAGCGTGAATGGCAAAAAAACCATATGGGCGCAACAATATGACCCATTAACCCTTGAACCTTGCTCAGCAAGAAATTTTGAAATGACCGCCCTTGCAAGTGGTGAAAGCGCGAATATTTTACTTTATTTGATGCAAATACCAAATCCATCAAATGATGTTAAAGACGCAATCACTGCCGGCGTAAAATATCTTGATGCCCAAAAAATTGAAAATAAAAAATGGGAAAAGAACCAACAAAGTGGAAATAAAGAATTAGTTGAGGCATTTGGCGCCAAACCATTATTGGCAAGATATTATGATATCAAAACCAACCAACCACTTTTTGGCGATCGCGACAAGAGCATTCACGATAATGTCTATGACCTAAGCCTTGAACGACGTAATGGGTATGCGTGGTATAATACGTCATATTCAAGCATTAAAAATGCCTATGAAGCATGGAAGAAGTTAAATAGCTTGTAAAATATATGAATTTATTTAGCTTTTTGGGTGCGGGGGCAGGATTTGAACCTGCGGCCTTCAGGTTATGAGCCTGAATTATATTGGCATAATATGTTGTTTTTATATGCTTTTTAACTTATTTTCTTCCTTATGTGCTAAATTATGCGCTAGACAATACAAATACAATCTCCATTTTGGTGTAAAGTGTGCTAAATTCCCCAATTGCATTCTGCGGAAAACCTATAAAACTAAAGCTGAGGCTGAGGCGCGAACCGATATTTCAATTACATTGAAATAGCCGACAATCCAAAATGAAAGCACTCAAAAAATGGAGTGCTTTCGCTAATTGATTTGGAAATTCTGCATTTAAGCAAAATAAACAATATCTAGTAAACTAGAGGCATACCAGCTTGCACTATATCTCGATGCTGCCATATTCCGCCGCATGTGTGAAGGGCGTGAACAAACGCCTAATCACCGTCGCGATCGAGGTCTTGATTTGGGTTGATTGAAGTTTGGATAGGAAGCCAATAACGTGTGGATTTTAAGGCGCCCGTTTGAATTAGCGCGCCTTTTTCAACAAGGTCGCTCAAATCACGAGTTGCGGTTGCACGTGCAGCGCCTGTGATTGTGATATAATTGGCGGCACTTAATCCACCCTTAAAACCATCAGGACCTTCGCGGAATAGTCGGGCAAGCGCGCGATCTTGACGCTCATTTAACTGGCCGCGCAACCGATCATAGAGTTTAGTTTTCTCTATCAGAAAATCGATTGCGATTTGGCTCTGTCTTTGCGCCTCTATCACTGCCCGACAAAAATATTCCAGCCACCCCGTGATTATTAAATCTTTGTTGTTTTGCTCAAGTGCATCATAATAAGCATTGCGCTTGCGCTGAATTGTTTGTGACAATGCCAATAAAGTTGGTTGCCCCATGCCTTGGGCGAGCACCTTTTCAGCAAGCGCGCGGGCAATCCGTCCATTACCGTCTTCAAACGGATGTATAGAAACAAAATATAAATGGGCGATACCCGCGCGGGTAAGCGGCGGCAACGGATTTATCCCATTGGGCGCAGTATCAGAAAACCACTTGATGAATGCCGTCATTTCGTCGTGCATTTTGCTTGCTGGCGGGGCTTCAAAATGCACCGTCGGTTTATAAATAATACCGGACACAACTTGCATCGGGTCGCCTTGGCTGCGGTAAGTGCCAATCTCCCGCAAATCGTTACGCCCATTTGTTACCATGCGATGCCAGTTAAACAAGGTTTTGTCATCAAGCGGACTTGCGAAGTTACGATACAAATCAATCATCAATTCAGAGATACCGCGCTCAGCTGGCGGAACACGATTTTGTTCGGATGATAAACCAAACTGACCCAAGATTGAGGATTGCACACTATCGCGATTGAGAATTTCGCCCTCTATTTCAGAAGTTTTGAGCGCCTCGCCTGTCAACATATCAACCAATGCCAATTGGCGCGTTTCATTATCAAGGTGTTTTGCTGACCCGATTTGGATACCTGTATTTTGTAAGAATTGCGCTTCAAAAACTACCAATGCGTCTGCATTCCAGTGAAAATTCGGCCAATCTTTATGCTGCCAGTTCCAAACCATGAGTTATAACCCCTCTCTTTATAAATCAAATAATTGCATATTGTGAGGCATAAAGCAAGATTTTATTACTCACGCGCGAAATGGGAAACAAAAAAGCAACGTCCTTTAAATTTACATTAGTGAAATTATAGGCGAGTGCAAAATGAAAATAACTATCTACTTTGAATCTGTTGCGAAACTAGACATGCAAATATGCAGATTATTCAAAAAGGATAAAATTGCGCCGAAAATCTTTATGTCAAATTATAAAACTAATCTTAAATACGCTTGTGAAATTTAACTCGCACCGCTTAATTTGATATTGTGCTAACGGTTAATTGATCCCTTAGCCACACCCTTATCACTATATTAATTTGCCTTACTCTGTGGTATAGTGAACAGACTCGATTTTAAGAAATTGTGTTAATCCCATGCCAGATATTATTGAACATTCGCCGATTGTAAAAGTCTTTGCCAATAACTTGCGCGCTTACCGCAAGTCAAAAAATATGTCGCAATCTGATCTTGCCCGCGCCGCTGGGATTGGTAAGGCTTATATTTCTGATATTGAAAGAGAATTGCGAAACCCAACTATTGATAGTGTGGAAAGGCTCGCAAGGGCTCTTAGGGTCGACGCTTGGCAGTTACTTTTTTCCGCCAAAAGTAAAGAAACTAATCGTCCACTTTATAATGACAAGAACCTTCTTCAAGATATCCATTCAAAATTGTTTGATAGCGACACACTGAGCTATGGGCAATTCATTAGTGATATTGGCGATTACTTAAATAAAAACTCGAGCAAGTAACAGGTTTTCTGTTTTCCCAATACCCTGAAGTTAAAGGCTTTTAGTCCGAACACACCCCCGCACCCCAATTATTCGTCTATAATATATCAAATTGGCACGATAGTTGCACGATAGACGATATAACGGCGGATTTGTTCCATTGTTGGATACATTTAAGTCTTGCCGTGCCTTTGTGCGGAGTGGGTCATGGTTGCTAATACTGTGTCATTGCAAGAACTTCAAACGGCTCGCCTTCGAGAGAAATTGTCGCGCGAATTAGGCACAGCTATTTGCGGCTTTCTTAATGAACCCCACGTCATTGAAATCATGCTTAACCCAGATGGCACATTATGGGTTGAACGGCTTGGCGAAGGCATTGAGTTGGTGGAACAGCATTTCTCTGCTACCCGTGCTGAAGGCCTTATTGGGACAGTTGCTGCACATTATCGCACTACTGTCACCCGCGAAAACCCAATTATTGAATGTGAATTACCAATTGACGGAAGCCGCTTTGAGGCGATGATACCACCGATTGTTTCTGCGCCATGTTTCACTATTCGCCGCAAAGCTTCGCGCATTTTCGCATTGGCTGATTATGTTGAAGCCAAGATTATGACAGAAGCACAAGCTGAGGTCATTAAGCAAGCAGTTGTCGATAAAAAGAACATTCTTGTTGTTGGCGGCACGGGTACAGGTAAAACTACACTTACTAATGCAATTATTGATTATATGGCTGAAACCGTTCCCGAAGACCGTTTGGTCATAATCGAAGATACAGCCGAAATCCAATGCCGATCGCCCAATAAAGTTATTCTGCGCGCAGATTCTAACGTCGATATGCTGCGGCTCTTGAAAGCAACTATGCGCCTAAGGCCAGACAGAATACTTGTCGGTGAAGTTCGCGGTGGTGAAGCACTTTCACTATTGAAAGCATGGAACACTGGTCACGCGGGCGGCGTTGCGACCGTTCATGCCAATGATGCCAAATCTGTCCTAACTCGCATAGAAGCGCTGGTTGCCGAAACTTCTTCCACGCCAATGCCAAGCGTAATCGCAGAGGCCATTAATATCATAGTTTTTATCGCCAAAACCAAAGACGGGCGGCGAGTAAAAGAAATCCTTCGCGTTAAAGGGTTCACCACGAAGGGATACGACCTCGAACTCATAGAATAGGAGAAACCAATGAAAAATATAGTAAAACCAGTTAAAGGCAACGCTTGGATAAGCAAGCCACGCATTTTACAATTTGCTTTCAATTTAATGATTGCGTTTATCGCAAGCATATTCATCGCCAGCACCGCAAACGCGCTGCCGTGGGAATCTCCACTACAACAAGTTCGACAATCTATTTCTGGTCCAGTTGCAACTGGTATATCCGTAATCGCGATCGTGGCGGCAGGCGCGACCTTAATCTGGGGCGGAGAAATCTCCGGCTTTGCCAGAACTATGGTTTTCATAGTGCTTGTGGTTGCGGTAATTGTTGGTGCCAATAGCATCATTGGCATTTTTGCAGGCTAAGCGGCAATATGTCCTTACGCAAAACCCCATTATCACGCGCCTTAGGCCGCCCTAACCTGATTGCAGGTGGCGAGCGCAAGCTAGTCTTGCTGGCGGCTTTAATCTGCTTCGCACTTATTTTCTCAGCTCTTAATTGGTTCACAACAATTGCGGCAATCATAATTTGGTTTGGGTCGATTGCAGCTTTGCGGCAAATGGCAAAAGCCGACCCTCAAATGAGCGAGATCTATTTGCGAAGTATCAAATACCAAAATTATTATTCGGCGAAACCAAAGCCATTCTACAAGAAATGAGCAAAACCAATGTTAGCGATAAAACAATTCCAAGACACTGCCAAAGCTATGCCAGACCTATTAAATTGGGCGGCACTTATAGACGACGGGATTGTACTCGGTAAAGACGGCTCGCTTATGGCTGGGTTCTATTATCGGGGTTCGGACTTACAAAGTTCGACCCCGGCCGAAAAGAACTATATTAGCGCACGAATAAATGCGGCTATGTGCCAATTAGGTTCAGGGTGGGTAACTTGGCATGATGCCATTAGATTACCTGCTGCAGACTATCCAGCTGAAAATAGCTCCCATTTTCCAGACACAATATCGAAATTAATCGATCAAGAGCGGCGCAAGGACTTTATGGCTGAAGGCGCCCATTTTGAGAGCGAATATGTCTTAATATTGATGTATACGCCGCCACTTAGACGAGACAGTAAAATCCAAGATTATCTTTATGATGAAGATGAAAATATGAAGGGGATTTCGCCTGCGTCTAAAATCCTTGAATCCTTCAAAAAATCAATAAATGAAATCGAAGACAGGCTTGGTAATTATATCTCTCTTCGGCGCATGAAAAGCAACGTTAGCATTGATGCGAATGGTAAAAAGCATCTACGCGACGATTTGGGCAATTACCTACAATTCTCACTGACTGGCGAATTAAATCCCGTTAATATCCCGCCAATCCCTATGTATATGGATGCCTATATTGGCAATGTCGAAACCTATGTTGGCGACACCCCAAAGATTGGCGATAATTATATTGCCTGTGTGGCGATAGATGGCTTTCCTGCAGAATCTTATGTCGGAATATTGGATATTCTCGACCATTTACCAATTACATATCGCTGGTCTTCACGTTTCATATACATGGAACAATATGAAGCGGTTATAGAGCTTAATAAATATCGGCGGCAATGGAAGCAGAAAGTTCGCGGTTTCTGGTCACAAATGTTCAAAACTGAAGGCGGGGTAATTGATGAAGATGCCTTAATGATGCAGCGAGAATCTGAAGGCGCAATTGCTGATGCAAATAGTGGTGTAGTGCTTTATGGCTACTATACTCCAGTCGTTATTATCTATGCCAAAACGGCAGAAGCAGCCAATGAGAATGCGCGCATAGTTGCAAAGCAAATTCGGCGCGAAGGCTTTAGCGCAAGGATTGAGACCGTAAACGCAATGGAGGCCTTTCTAGGCTCACTTAGTGGTCACGCCATTCCCAATATCAGACGCCCTTTACTTCATACGCTTTCGCTAACAGATATGGTTCCATTGTCGTCGGTATGGGCGGGGCGTGAATATAATCCATGTCCATTTTACCCAAGCAATTCACCGCCTTTGCTTCATGCGGCAACCAGTGGCACGACACCATTTAGATTAAACCTGCATATTGGTGATGTTGGCCATACATTGATATTTGGGCCAACAGGTGCGGGTAAATCAACTTTGCTTGGCCTAATTGCTGCGCAATTTAGGCGCTATCCCAAAGCCCGAATAACTGCTTTCGACAAAGGGAAATCAATGATGCCGCTCGTGCTTGCAACTGGCGGAAAGCATTACGATATTGCAGGCGATCATCACCAAATAGGCCAAAACCCTATAGGCATGTGTCCACTCTCTCATCTTGAAAGTGATAATGATGCAGCTTGGGCGAATGACTGGTTAGCTATTTTGTTTCAATTACAAGCCGATCGTGCGCCTAGCCCAAGTCAACGACAAGCTATACATCGTGCTTTGACGCTAATGCGCTCAAATCAAGATGGTCGCACAATCACGGATTTCCTTGCAACCGTCCAAGACGAAGAAATACGCGCGGCTCTCGGCTTTTATAGTTTGCAGGGTTCATTAGGCGCTTTACTTGATAGCGAGAAAGACGAATTATCAAACAGCGCATTCGCGGTCTTTGAAATTGAAGAATTAATGGGAATGGGCGAAAAGAGCCTTATTCCAGTATTGCTTTATTTATTTAGAAGGTTTGAGCGGTCATTAGACGGCTCGCCCGCAATGCTAATCCTTGACGAAGCATGGGTAATGTTGGGACACCCGACTTTCCGTGAAAAAATCCGCGAATGGCTCAAGGTTTTGCGCAAGGCAAATTGCACTGTAGTGCTTGCCACGCAATCATTATCAGATGCGGTTAAGTCAGGAATTCTTGATGTTCTTTTAGAAGCCTGTCCGACTAAAATCCTGCTCCCTAATGAAGAAGCAGATAAAGCTGGAACCGACAATATTGTTGGCCCACGTGACCTTTACACGATGTTTGGCATGAATGATGCCCAAATCGAGATCATCCGCAATGCGAGCAAGAAGCAGCATTATTATTATGTCTCACCCGAAGGGCGGCGACTGTTTGACCTAAATCTTGGCCCGATTGCGCTCTCATTTGTGGGGGTGTCGGATAAAACACAATTAGCAAGAGTTCGTGAATTGCACGAACGTCACGGCGATAATTGGCCATACAAATGGCTGGAAGAAAGGAATGTTAAATATGAAAATCTCAAATAGAAAAAGGCGTTCTATAGGTTTGGCGATTATGACATTGCTAAGTGGAATGTCTTCAATTAGCATTCCAACGCCGGCCTTAGCTATTGGCCAGATTGTCTATGATCCTGTGGCAGTCGCGCGGTTAATTGACCAGCTAAATCAACAACTCCAGCAATTGCAAATTGCACAAAGACAATTGAATGACATGATAGTGAATACTGCAACTCTACCCGCGCAACATTGGGGGCAGACAATGCAGAGCATAAACCGCGTCAATCAATTAATGCAAAATGTGCAATCACTATCCTATCAAGGCACTGATATCGAGCAGCAAATTCGCCAAAGGTATCAAGGTTATGCCACCTATTCTGGCAATGGTGCAAACTCAATTGCTGGTAAATATAACCAATGGAGCAATGAAACTAAATCGTCGGTTGCTGCAACTCTCGGCGCAATTGGTTTGCAGAATAATCAATTGGACGACGAAGACGCATTAATGCACCAACTCGAAGAGATGGGTAATTCAGCGCAAGGGCGGATGCAAGCGGCACAAATAGGTAATCAAATGGCGGCGCAAGGGGTGAGGCAAACCCAAAAACTCCGCCAATTAATGATGCTGCAAACCCAAATGCAAGCCAATTGGATGGCTAGCCAGCAAGATCAAGCCGATGTGAGAGCTGCAAATAGTGGCCGCCTGCATCAATCACGCACCTTCAAAACGTCTGGCGGGAAGCGGTATTGATATGGAGAACGGTGTTCCTAAACATTGGAAATTCTGCTCTTTTGCAGCAATTACGATAATCTCGCTTGCGCCTCACCTAGCATTAGCTGCAACCGCTTCACCGGAAGCCTTGAACGCAATTCCCGATTTATTCCAAGCAAGATTTCAAGGAATGCAAGGTACACTTCTTGGATATGCTCGAAGTTTATTTATGATTTTGGCGGGGATTGAATTTAGCTATGCTATGATTTCTATTGCCTTTAAACGCGGTGACTTAGGCGATATATCAGCAGCACTTATTCAACAAATTCTATTCATCGGCCTTGGCCTCTTCATAATCCAAAATGGTGCCAATCTTGGCAATATCATTGTGCAAAGTTTTGGGGAAGCAGGCGGAAGTGCTGCAAGCTCGGTAGGTGGCTCGGCTGGTCTTAGTCCTGCCGATATATTCAGCTCTGGCATGGCACTTGGACAAGCCATGCTTGATAAAATGACGATTACTGAGCTTGGCGATTCGATAGTCATGGGCATAGTTGCAATCGTAACCATGGTAGTCTTCGCCCTTATCGTGGCAATGATGATTATGACATTAGTGGCGGCGTGGGGGATATCGACAATGTCGGTATTATTCCTTGGGTTTGCTGGTTCACGTTGGACCAAGGATGTTGCTTATAAAGCTATTATTGGTGTCTTTGGTGTTGGCGCAAAATTATTTGTGATGCAGATAATCGTTGGCGTAGGTCAAACACTTTTTGCTGATTTCGCAGCCACCGGGATAGATGACATTAATGATGGCATAATAATGCTTGGCTTTGCGGTTGTTATGCTCGCTTTGGTCAAGGTAATTCCAGACATGGTGCAAGCACTTATATCTGGCGCTTCATTCACGGGCGGCGGTGCATTGGTTGGCGCAATGGGAGGCATGGCTGCCAGCGCAGGTGGCGCTATGTCGGCAATGTCAAGCGCTGGCGAAGCTGCCATAGGCGCTGGCATGGCAATGAATAGTGCAGGAAAACTTGCAAGTGAACAGCTTAAATCCTCTTCGAACAATGAAAGTGCCCCAAAAGGCACGGGCGCACAATTTATGACTTCGGCTGCAATGGCAACTGGCAATCTCGCCAAAGCTGCAATGGCGGACATTGGGTCAAGATTAAGTGGTCAGCACATGGGTCATGGCACAATGGGCGGGCGTATGTCTGCCGACATGAATTTCCAAGCTGGCCAATTAAACGGAAGTCGTGCCGCAAGCGAAATAGCAAGTGGCAACGAAAACGGCACGAAAAGCCCAATCCAAACCCAATTGCAAGACCAAGAACAGGTAGAACCAAATCAAGGAAATAGCATAAGCACAGAATAACTAGCGAAGTAAAATTCATTCAAAAAGGATAGCAACCATGTTTAAAATAAAGCAAAATGTACCTTTAGCACAAGCAGCCGCGCCGAGCGGCAACGAACAAACCAATCCTTATTTATCGGCAAGGCGCGAATGGAATGAGCGTTATGGAAGCTATATCTCGCAAACACGAAACTGGCAATTAATCGCTATTTTCGCACTTGGTGTGGCGGGTGCGGCGGTTGGCGGTCTAGCCTGGGTTGGCGCGCAAAGCAAAATAACGCCTTATGTAGTTGAAGTTGATAAGCTGGGCGATGCGGTAGCAGTTGGTGTTGCAGGAAAAGCTGCGATACCTGACACAAGAATAATTCGCGCCCAATTGGCAAGTTGGATTACTAATACCCGAAGCGTATATTTTGACGCGGCTGCTCAAAATAAGGCGGTGAATGATGCTTATGCTTTGATTGGCAATAATTCGCCCGCATTTAGAACCTTGGCAGATTTTCACACTACATTTCAACCGTTTGAGCGAGCTAAAACTGAAAGCGTCTCAATTTCAGTTGAATCGGTGTTACCGATCACGCCCGATAGCTACCGAATAGAATGGCGTGAAGAAATCCGCGAGCGTGATGGCAGATTAGTTAGCAATGCCAATTGGCAAGCCCAAGTTGGGATATCAATTGTCCCACCTACCGAAGAAGCGCACGCGCTCATCAACCCAATGGGGATAATAATAAACGCAATTTCTTGGTCACAAAGAATCTAGGGAGGCGAAAATGCGTAACAAATTCATATTATCAATTTCTGCATTTGCACTTATATTATATTCGAGCGCACAAGCAGGAACATCAAGGACAAATGACAGTCAAAACAGAGCGAGTAGAGCTTCGCATAGTTCACGACCACAAAGCGCGCGTACTAAAGCGAAGGCTTCGCCAAGGCCTCAAGTGCCAGCAATCGGAGCAAGTACCAAAAGTATAAATGACGCGCCCCAAGCAAATGTAACACCACCGGCGCCCGATAGCGTAGTGACAGAACCAGTTGCAATTGAGCGCCGAACTGTTCCGCCTCCACCTGCAAACCTAATGTCGGGGCGCAATGCTACGCTGACCCAAAGGGAAAGCATTGGCATGGCAATGGCGCGAAATTATTCCAACAATCACGTGATGCCAACCCAAGGGGCTGAAGGGGTTATCGTATTTCCATTTGGCGAAACCATGCCGTCAATCGTTTGCGCACCTTTGATAGTTTGCGACATAACTCTGCAAGCAGGCGAAGTGGTAAACGACATAAATGTTGGCGATGCGGTAAGGTGGCGATTAACACCTGCGACCAGTGGCTCCGGCATGGGAACCACTACTCATGTTATTGTAAAACCAACCGATGCCGCCTTGCAAACTAACGCAATTATCACAACTGACCGTAGAACTTATGTTCTGAAACTTGTGAGCCGCCGCACTGATTATATGGCGCGAATTTCATTCACTTATGGCGATGACCGCCAAGAGCAATGGCGCAATTATCGCGAAAGAGTAACACCGCTTGGTAATACAAATATGCCATCGCAAAGCGCGCTAAATTTCAATTACAGCATAACTGGCGCTAAGCCTCGCTGGCTACCAACTCGGGTTTATAGCGATAGCAATAAAACCTACATCGAATTCCCTGAAGCGGTCGCGACTTCCGAAGCCCCTGCCTTGTTGGTTTTAGGTGAAGGTCATCAAGAGCAATTGGTGAATTATCGAGTGATTGGAACAAGATATATAGTCGACAAGATTTTTGACAGGGCCGAGCTAATTGGCGGCACGGGTAATCACCAAACCAAAGTCACAATTACTAGGAGAGATTAGGCCATGAAGAAAATCTTATCACTATTGGCGGCAGGTCTTTGTCTAACCAGCTGCGCTTCGATCGACAAACTAAAATCCAATATTCAAAAGCCTTCAATATCGAGTACAATAAACGATAGGTCCGAATACATATCAACGGCGATTGCAGATTGGGTTAGCGAAGAAGCTCAAGCGGCTGGCGCTCAAAATGTTGAATTTTCAACGAGCATGTCTTCAAATGCCAATGAAACTATTAGCACCAGAGTAATGTCAAAACTGCAAAGCAATGGGTTTAAAATCGCTACGACTACAGACACTACCAACATGAAAGTTTGGTATTTAGTCAGCGAAATCGATGACAATATCCTTATCAGGATTCGCGCCGATAATCGCGAAGCAACGCGCCTTTTCAGCAAAGGCGAAAATAATTCGATTGTCCCCGCTTCACCTCTAACTATAAGGGCAAATCCATGAGCAATGTAAATCAAACTATTGACCCACCTGAAGAGTCGCCTTCGTTATTAGGGCGCGCTCCCTCTCGCGGTGTCGGCGGTCGACGCTTGAACGATGTCCCTAAAAACATTGCAATTGGCCTTGGTGTCTTGGTCGTTGCACTTATGATGTATGCAACTGTCGCGCGCGGCAACCAACAATACAAGAAGACAGATACATCTCTAAAAGCTTCTCAAGCCTCATCGCCGCCAAGAGAACTGGCGCAAGATCAAAACGTTGCAAGACCGGAAGCACCTATCCAGACCAATTTAATTGAAGCGCCAAGCGAAATGCAAGGCCCGCAAGTGTCGCAGATTAATGAAAGTCCGCCCCAGCAAACAGTCCAAGCAACAAATACAAACTCTAACCCAACTCCTTCGCGCTACGCCGAGCAATGGGCTACCTATAAACAAAAACAAACGTCGGCTAATCAGTCACGAGAAGCGGCATTAATGGCCGCGTTAAATTCACCGACGAATGTTCAATCGGGACACAGCACTAGTTCAAATTTGCAAGACAATCCAATTAATACAATTGGCTCGATAGCTGGCAACCAAAGATATAGTCAAACAACACCAAATGATCGAGATGCCTCGCAATATGGTGCTGACAACGTTTCTGATTTTAACGGACAAGCTGCAAAGCGCAGTTTCATCCAACAAAGGATTTATGCGACCAATTATTCATCTGCGACAAGAACACCAGCCATATCACCATATGAATTAAAGGCAGGCTCAGTAATTCCAGCAATTATGATTAGTGGACTAAATTCGGATTTGCCAGGGCAGATAATAGCTCAAGTGTCTGAAAATGTATATGATACCGCAACTGGACAACACTTACTCATCGCGCAGGGTTCAAGGCTTGTGGGCACTTACGATAATGCGGTAACAACGGGTCAAAGCCGCGTGCTGGTAGCTTGGAACAGAATAATATTCCCAGACGCTTCGTCAATGGATTTGAATATGATGCCCGCATCTGATCAAGGCGGATACGCAGGTTTCAATGACAGGGTCAACAACCATTACCGCCAAACGTTTGGTTCGGCGCTTCTGATGTCGATTTTCGCAGCAGGAATACAAGTCTCCCAACCGCAAGCTACAAACGGCCAAAACATAACGACTGGGCAAACAATAGCGGGAGCAGTTGGTCAACAATTAGGGCAAACGGGAAGTCAAGTTATTGCGCGAAGCCTAACACCACATCCAACCCTCCAAATAAGGGCGGGGTATCGGTTTAATGTTGATGTGACTAAGGATATGGTTATTCAGCAGCTCTGAAATGAAACATTATTAGCAATTTTCAGTCTATGCGTAATGGAGAAATTAAGGATTGAAACATCTATTAACCAAAACCCGCGCAAAGTTTCCTTTGCGCGAGCGTATTGGTTGAAAGTGCGATTATTTCGCGCAGCACGCCAAACCAGCTTGGCAACAAGCCAAAGCTGCATCACAGCATGTTTGTATTGCATGCGTGAATGCTTCGGGGCTTGAAGCAAAAGCTGAGCTAGCCGCGAAGACAATCGCTAGAGATGAAAACATAATAAGATTTTTCATAATAAATTCCTTTTATAAATAGTTAAAAATAAATATTTTGATTATTGATGAAAATATCGCGGTGGAGGTGTATCTGGTTTAATGTCACGCCCTGAAAATATGATTTCAGAAATAACATATTTAATGACGCTGCTTAAAGATTTTACCCGAACAAACTCATATTCTGGGCAGACAGGCGAATATAATCTATTGCAAGATTTTTCTGATACAGAGTTTTTAGGGCAGCAATCCATCGATGAAGAAGTAATAACGATTGGCGGATTTATTAAATAATCATTCGCACTCGCACTTGTAAAGGTGCACAGTATAATACTTAACGTTGCTATCAAGAGAATAATCCCTCGCAATAATCTCTGGCGAATATTGTTGCTGTTATTTCGTTCTTGCATTTAACACCTATAATAGTGGCTCAAGGGAGCTAAAAATACTAACCAGAAAAATTACAATAAGCCCAATTGATGTTTCAAGAATAATGCTTTTGTTGATAGGTTTCATAATATTCGAGTTAATAACTCCATCATCGAATGACTTGCCTAAATTGGGGGTTAAGACAAACCGATTTAGGGCAGCCAAAATTACCATAATTGAGAATAATCCAATTTTCACTGAAAGCAAAATTCCATAAGGTGAAGTAAAAACCCGTGTGATATTGGCAATTCCGATCAAAAAATATGAATTTACCAATCCGCTTAAAATGATAGTCGCAACTATTATTGACCCCAAACCTGAAAACCTTGAAAGAGTGTCATACATAAGCAATTGAACTTCTTTCGTTTTTTCCATCAATAATAAAGTTAAAAAGGCGAATAAAGAACCAATCCACAAGCCTGCACCAAGCAGATGCGCTATATCAGCGCCAAGGTGAATAATACCATTTACCCCCTCATCCTTGGCACCATGGCCGGTGAAAGCAAGGCTTGCCAAAATAATTGCACCTATCGAACATTGCAATTTGAGGAAATAAGTAGCGCGACGCATTGAAAAAATTAGAAATAGAGCAACCACGCTAATTACAATCCTCGAACTCGTAAACCGACCAACATCCATTGTGCTGGCAATTTCTGCTACTTGAGAGAATGTGAGTTTATTTAGCGGCAAATCATTCATACTTGCTGCATAGCCAATAAGTGAAATGAAAGCACCGACCAAAACAAGCACGCACGCAACCGCAAATAAGCGCTTCACCAAACTCAATATTTGATCAAAGGGTTGGCCATGTGGCCGTACAAAAGCGATAAGAAAGAATGCTATGCCAAACAGTCCAGACGCTCCAACATACTGCAAAAATTTTGCAAAATTTGTTAACCACATGGCCTATTATCCTATCTAATTGTAAAACTGTAAGTGCCATTTGTTGGGTGGCCGTCGCCTTTGGTCACAACTCGCCAATTGACAGTATATAGACCCGGCGGAAGCGCAGGTGAGATTAGTGCATTTAGTATCAACCCTCCGCCAACTACAGATGATGCCAGCGTATTTTTTGTTCCATCAGGTTTTACCAATTCAATTGACGAAAAACGAGGTTCGATCCGTTCGTTAAAATGTAACATGATGCTTCGAGGAGCCGTCACCACTTGATTTGCGCTAGGCATAGCGCTTGTGATGCGACCATGTGCTAAGGCATGGTTAGATATAAATGGTGATATTGCTGCGAATATTGTGCCAATCAAGGCGATAGTTTTTTTCATTTCTAAATTCCTTTTCAAATTAAAACTTTAATCGAATGCCGATATTAAATGTTGTGGCTTGGGCTTTCTCGCCGTTGAGTTTTGCCCAATCTTTGGTTTGCCCAAACTTACTTGCGTATTTTATGTCCAAATATGGCGCGAATTCGCGCGAAAACTCATAGCGAGTTTGAAGACCAATATTGCCATCACTTAGTCCGCTGCCTAAACCCAGCGTTCTATCTGCTTCCCCATTGAAATTGGCTTCAGCATAGGGTTGCACGATAAGACGATTGGTTATCAAAAGGTCATTCTCTTGGCGTAATCTTGCGCTTATAGCGCCGTCATCACGCACAAATAAATGTGCCTGAGTTTCAAAGAAATAAGGTGCAAGGCCATTAAAACCCGCCGCCAAATAGCTATGGCTTTGTGGCTTAAAATCTTGTCGTAATCCAATTTGTGCATCCCAAAAGGTTGCGATATTGCGGCTGTAAAGCGCCCAGATCTCTGCTTGTTCAGTTTTCGAGCCAGCAATTTCACCTTCAGATTTTAGCCACAATTTATCATAATCATTGCCATACCAACCGTCTAAATCCCATGATGCAATATTCTCGCCTTTGAATTGGCCAAAATCGGTTTCAAGACGAAAAGCATGGTAATTTGCGCCACCATGATCGTGATTCATGGCTGGTTCGGCAAGTGCAGGCGTGGCATATACCACACCAAAGACTAGAATTATTTTCTTAATGGACATGATTGTGCCCTTTCGAATTTGGGGCCTCAGGAGGAGTATTTGGTTGCGAGACTGGCATTGCTTGCGGTTCTGACACATTCAATGTCGTCATCATGCCAACTGCCATATGATAAAGTAAATGGCAGTGAAAAGGCCAAGCGCCTGTGTTATCCGCCGTTAATATGACAGATGCAGTTTGGCCAGGTGGCACGATTACCGTGTGTTTATTTGGCATTCGCGCTATGTCTTGCCCATTATCCAATTGCACAAACATTCCATGTAAGTGGATTGGGTGCGCCATCATGGTTTCATTAATGTAAATAATGCGAACCCGCTCGTTAAAGCCAACATCAATTCCATGCATCGGATTAAATGTTCGCCCATTCATGGTCCAAATATAACGTTGCATATTGCCGCCAAGCCTTACCGTAATTTCGCGGCTTGGCTCGCGTAAATCCGTGTGCGGCCTAAGGCTTACCAGCTCGTCATAGTTTAGAACTTTAGTGCCTTCAGGCGCATTCATCACTGACCAGCCGCTATTCATATCCATATTAGACATATCCATATTTGGATCGTCTTTCATCATTTGCTCCATGTTCATGTCGGCCATAGTTAGGCGGGCGCGTGGGCGGTGGCTTGGGATTTCGCCTTTCATGCCTTCACGCGGGGCAAGCGTCCCCAAAGCAAAACCTTCCCTATCCAAAGATTCGGCGACAAAGGTGTAGGCTTTGTTTTCGGTTGGCGTGACAATGACGTCGTAAGTCTCGGCAGTTCCCATGCGAAATTCATCTACTTCGATTGGTACAATATCTTGCCCATCTGCGGCGACAACCAGCATTTTCAACCCCGGAATGCGCACGTCAAACATAGTCATGGTGCCAGCGTTGATAATGCGCAATTTTACACGCTCGCCAAGATTGAATAGACCAGTCCAATTTTGCGCGGGGCTTTTGCCATTGGTCAAAAATGTATAGCCCGAAACATCTGATAAATCGGTTTCAAGCATTCGCATTTGCCCCCATTGGCGAGCATTGCGCAAAGCGGGGGTTAAGCCTTGTTCATTTATGTCATCTGCCAAATCGCCCAAAGTTCGGCGGCGATATTGGTAATAATCGGAATCCATTTTCAGATGACCCAATATTTGTGCCCAAGTTTCGCGGCTATAATCAGACAACATGACTACATAATCGCGATCAGCAGGTTGCGGCTCTGGACTTTTTGGGGAAATTATTATTGCACCATAATGACCATCTTGCTCCTGTCCGCCCGAATGCGAGTGATACCAATATGTGCCTGACTGCACAATTGGGAATCTATATGTAAAGGTCTCACCAGGCTTGATAGGAACTGCGCCATTAAAGCCGGGCGCTCCATCCATTGGGCCCGGAACAACAAGGCCATGCCAATGAACCGAAGTGTCTTCATTCATATTATTGGTAACATGAACAACTGCATCTTCGCCTTCAGCGAAGCGCAAGACTGGCCCCGGGATAGTGCCATTGATAGTTATTTTGGGGGCTTCGCCGCCGATTATTCGCACATTTTCTTTGGCGATTGTAAGGCTATGCTCGCGCACTTTTGCCTGTGCCGAACTTGGTTTGGCTAAGTTAATCCCTACAGCGCCTAGCGTAAGGCATGCGACCGAGGAAGATAAGAACTCCCTGCGACGCAAATTAAAAATAGGTATTTTCATTTGGTTTTCCTGAAATTAAATTGAAATCATTTTGCACTGAACAACTTCCCTCGTTTATGACAAGGGATTTCGTGCGGCCTTTGGGCGCGCCACTGCGCGCCTAATTTCAACTAAGTTCGCGGAGGTCTTTTTAACGGATCGAGATTAATCGAAGCAAGGATTTGCGCCTTTGGCAGACCAGCTTTCACAATTTTCATTATTTGACTTGTGAAGCCAGCAGTTCCAAATGACAAAACGCTTGTGGAGCAATGTGCCATTTTGCAGTCACATTTTTGCTTGCAGCAATCATCTGAATTGCTTGGCGCAGCAGGCATCTTGCTTTGCGGCATTTTCGCCATTTCAGCTTTGTCCATGTGCGCACAATCTGAATTTCCACTATCCGAATGAATATTTTGGCTTGCCACTGCATTTGTGCCAGCACTTGGTAGCATGTCTTGCGCAAACGCGGGTGAAGTCATTGTCGTAAAGACAAAAACCAACACCGAAAAACATGTTAAGAAGCGCTGAAACATTGCAAATACCTACCATTCTTGTTAGCAAAAGGCAAATTACTTTTGTGTATGATTTGCTGTTGCCCCATTCATCATGCCATTTTCCATCATGGTTCCATTATTCATCATGTGCGAACCGTCATTTGTGCCATTCATCATGCCACCCATTGGACAATTATGTGCCATCGCTGGTCCATACGCCTGTTTGAAACTTCCACTAAAGAAATACGCGCTTGAATAATAGAGAATGCACAAAAAGCCTAAAGCGGAAACCACGGTTAAAAACCAACCCGCCCATTTTATCAATTTGGCCTTTAAGGCTTCGCCATAATGCAAGGCGACAAGTCCAGCCGCGAAGCCGATTGCATATAGTGCAATCCCAATATGCATTGTATACATAATCATAATAACCTCCTAAGGTTTTCATTGCCACCCTTTTGTAAAGGCCCGAATGGCAAAAATCAGTGAGCCATCATCGCATCATCAGGATTGATTTTGCGATGACCGAAACTTAAAAAATCGCATTTTTATTTGACAATCAAGGAATTAAAAAAAAACTTTCCTAGATTGGCGATAATACTATGGATTGTTTCGTAATAATGCGAATGCTGAGTTCTTTGCATTATTTCATGTCCCAATATTTGTGGAAAATTGCTTTGGAAAAAATGCTGGTGTGTGCTTTGCATAGTCTGAATATTCATCGCCAAACTCCTTTAGAGCGGCTTCATCTTCACTTCGGGCAAGCCTGACATACATATAGATTAAAATTGGAAACATAACTAAAGTTACGATTGTAGGCCATTGCAGAAGAAACCCGAACATTATCAACGCAAATCCAACATATTGTGGGTGACGGATGCGCGCGTAGACGCCAGTGGTGGCAAGCGTCCCATGTAGTTGGTTGGTATATAGCACCGACCAAGCAACAGACAGCAACCAAAATCCACCCCCAATGAATAGAAAACTAAGGATATGAAATGGTCCAAAATGCGGATTGGAACGCCAACCAAAAATTACTTCAAGCAAATGCCCTGCATCATGTGACAAAAAATTCACGCTTGGAAATTGGCTTGATAGCCATGGCATCAACAAATAGATTGTTAATGGGAATCCATACATTTCGGTGAAAAGTGCGACAATAAACGCTGAAAACATGCCAAACGAACGCCAATCAGTCGATGTTTTTGGCTTGGCAAAACTAAAAGCAAAAATGATGAAAACCAGTGAGTTGATTATTACAAGTGACCAAAGTCCATAAGCTGGGAGCGAAGTGTTCATTTATTGTCTCCTTTGGGCGCCGCATCATTGGGATTGGTTTCGTTATGAGTGCCATGATTATGGTGCATAAATAAGTGCATTAATGGGCACGAAAGCAATAAAAGAAATGGAAGGGCTCCGAGGACGTGCGCACGGTGTTCGGTAAACAACAAAACCCCCGCAATTGCCAAGAAACCGTAAAACACCAATCTTCCTTTGGTGATATGATTTTTTCTATGGTCACTCGTCATTATAGTCTCCTTTTTAATGTTGCTTTATTCTCGCAATAGACTCTGCTTCATATTTTCACACTTCGCAGGCGCAGAGCATTGGCTATGACCGAAAATGAACTAAATGCCATCGCGGCACTGGCAATAATTGGCGACAACAAAATACCGAAAAAAGGGTATAATATCCCAGCGGCGACTGGCACGCCCAAGGCGTTGTAAATAAAAGCGAAAAACAAATTCTCGCGAATATTTTTCATCACGGAACGGCTTAAGCGGCGGGCGCGAACAATCCCCAACAAGTCGCCCTTAATCAAAGTAATGCCTGCACTTTCCATTGCAATGTCGGTACCATTGCCCATTGCAATGCCAACACTTGCGGATGCAAGCGCGGGAGCGTCGTTTACGCCATCACCTGCCATCGCAACTAAACGGCCTTGGCTCATTAATTTTTGCACAATTTCTGCTTTGCGGGTTGGCAAGACATCGGCTTGGAAGTCATCGATTTTCAATTTATCAGCTATCGCTTTGGCGGTGGTTACATTGTCGCCAGTCAGCATTACAATTTTTATACCCAGCGCCTTTAGTTGTTCTAGTGCTTGACTTGTTGTTGGTTTAATTGGGTCGGCAACTACAATTAGGCCGGCCGCGACATTTGCAATTGCCAAATAGATTACGCCTTGACCTTGTTCTCTAAATGGGGTGGCGCGAGCAATAAGCTCTTCGCAATTTACCGCATCAGCTTCGAGCAAAGCGCGGTTGCCAATCATGATTTTGCGGCCATTTATAGTCCCAGTTACACCTTTTCCGGTTACTGATTGGAAATTATCAACTTGCAACAACTGAAGCGATTTTTCTTTTGCAGCATTTACTATTGCTTGCGCCAAGGGATGTTCACTCAAAGCATCAAGGGAAGCTGCTAGTTGCAGGATTTCGTCATATTCAAACCCATCAAAAGCCACCAGTTCAATCAAACGCGGTTTGCCTTCAGTCAGAGTTCCCGTTTTATCAATAATCAGAGTATCGACTTTTTCAAAGCTCTCCAGAGCCGCAGCGTCACGGATTAAGATGCCCACTTGTGCCGCGCGGCCTGTCCCCGCAATTATTGACATTGGCGTTGCCAAGCCCAAGGCGCAGGGGCAAGCAATTATTAGAACTGCAATCGCGTTTAATAAAGCAAAACCAAGCCTTGGTTCTGGCCCCCAAACGCCCCAAATTAGAGCAGTTGTGAGCGCCACCAGAACAACAATCGGCACGAAATAACCCGATACAATATCCGCCATGCGCTGAATTGGCGCGCGGGATCTTTGTGCTTTGGCAACTTGCGCCACTATTTGCGAAAGCATTGTATCAAGACCAACACGCTCAGCGCGAATTACCAGCGCACCTGTTCCATTAAGGGTCGCGCCAGTAACTTTGTCATTCTCATTTTTCTCAACGGGCAAGGATTCGCCTGTCAGCATTGATTGATCGACCGAGCTATGGCCGTCAATAACCACGCCATCAACTGGGATTTTTTCGCCTGGGCGAACCCTTAATTTATCGCCTACCATGACTTCGCTTATAGCGACATCGCGTTCTTGCCCATCAGCCCCAATTAAGCGGGCGGTTTTTGGCGCGAGGTCAAACAATGCCCGCAAAGCACTATTGGTTTGTGAGCGTGCCTTGAGTTCCAACACCTGCCCCAATAATACCAAGGTTGTGATAATTGCTGCCGCTTCATAATAGACTTCAGGCGGGCGATTCTGCCCCATCAAGGACATGAAGGCTTGAGGGAAAATTGTTATCGCCAAGCTATAGAAATAAGCGACACCTACGCCTAGAGCTATTAAAGTGAACATGTTTAACTTTAACGTCCGCAAAGATTGCCACCCGCGCACGAAAAATGGCCAGCCGCCCCACAATACTACTGGCGTTGCCAATGCCATCTGTGCAAAACGCGCCCAATCATTGTTTAGATTCTCATGTATCCAAGGGATAAAATGTTCACCCATTACTTTTGTTAATAATGGCAAAGACAAGGCCAAAGACACCCAAAATCTTTTGGTCATATCGACCAATTCGGGGTCGGGTTTGTCAGATAGTGCAAATTCGGCAGGCTCCAATGCCATGCCACAAATAGGGCAACTCCCTGGTCCGATATGGCGAATTTGCGGGTGCATTGGGCAGGTGTAGGTTTGAGTATCGGTTGCATCGCCCATAGGAACCGCGCTGACGCGATGCTCGTGCGCTTCGCCTGTGTGACAAGAATGATGTTGGTTATCCATTTAAGGCTCTATTCATATTTCTTGAGCAAATTGACAATTTCTGCGAGTTTCAACTCTTGCTGTTCAACGCTATCATGAAGCGAGCGGCGCAGGCAGGCTCGCATATGGACTTCTAAAACCCCCAATTCGATTGACTTAATTGCATTTCGCGCTGCGCGAAGTTGGGTTAAAATATCAATGCAATAATTTTCGGACTCAATCATACGCTTGACTGCTTCAAGCTGTCCAATTGCCCGATTTATGTTTGGCACTTTCTTGATATGTGATGGGTGTTTAGACATTGATACCTCGTAGTTTCATAGACAACATATACCCTATGGGGTATTTCAACAACCCCCGATGGCAATTTGTCGCACCCTAAGAATTCGCGAATCCGTTTACAAGACGAATTATAAATCACGCTGGGAAACTATCTTATAAGTTTCATCAAAGATTGGATGCGCTGCGCAATCGCTTAATGAATGGGTCAAGAAAACTGAGGTTGATGGCGGCAAGCGGGTTGGCATTGCCACGGATGTTTCGGAGAAGATGAAGGCCTTGGAACGTGAGGCTCGGGAACTTCGCCAAGCCAATGAGATATTACGCAAAGCATCGGCGTGTTTTGCGCAGGCGGAGCGGGGCGGCCCGTTCAAGAAGTAATTTATTTCATTGATGAATATCGTGACACTTATGGGGTCGAGCCTATTTGCAAAGTTCTGCCGATTGCCCCATCTACTTATTACAAGCATGTTTCCTGTCGAGTTGATACGTCCAAATTGTCGATGTGTGCACGGCGTGATATTTATTTCAAGAAAGAAATAGAACGAGTTTTGTGCAAAATAAGAAAGTTTACGGCGCAAAGAAAACTTGGCACCAGATGAAGCGTGAAGGTTTTATTATTGCTCGCTGCACTGTTGAGCGTCTTATGAAAACCCTTGGTATTCATGGTGTAATTCGAGGCAAGCGTCAAAAAACTACATTTAGCGACAGCAAGGCAATTTGCCCACTTAACCAAGTAAGTCGTAACTTCCGTGCAACTGCGCCGAACATGCTTTGGGTGTCCGATTTCAAATTTATCCTTGCCGCATTTCTTATCGGAAAACCAGTATCCACTTTTCCTTGAAATGCTCTATGTTTCAAAATGGAAAGGATTTGTATATGTTGCTTTTGTAATTGATGTTTTTGCGCGAAGAATAGTTGGTTAGCGCGCAAGCCAATCGCAGAATACTGACTTTGTGCTAGACGCGTTGGAACAGGCGCTTCATGAAAGTAGGCCGCACCAAATGGGCCTTATTCACCATTCAGATCGCGGCAGCCAGTATGTTTCAATCAGATATTCCGAACGCCTAACAATGGCGGGAATAGTGCCATCAGTTGGCAGCGTCGGCGATAGCTATAACAATGCTTTGGCTGAAATCATAAACGGACTTTACAAAGCAGAAGTCATTCACAGAAATGGACCATGGAAATCAATCGAAGCGATTGAATTTGCAACCCTCGAATTGGTTCACTGGTTCAACCATCAAAGATTACTTGAGCCAATCGGAAACATTCCACCAGCTGAGGCAGAAATAAACTACTACTCAGCTATCGACAACCAATCAATTGCCGCATAACTTAAACAAAACACCCTCCGAAACAATCGAGGCGGTTCAGTGTTACAAAAAATTTCAAATGTGATGGTGCTACCCTTTATTTGGCTATCTCCTTCTTTTATAGACGGCCGTCTCCATTGTGAAAGGGTTAAGTTCATTCACGATTTCTTCGTGTTGGGTGCCATTCGATTTTAAAGTCGTTGGTGCGCCTATTTGCGCTTCAGCATCTTTCAGCTCGGTTAGAGACGCATTGCTCGTTGAAACAGTCCTCCTATAATACCGCGCAACATAACCATTGCTAAAACCTCGCGTCATATTTCCAGTATTGTAAGCCGATAAAGCAGCTTTTAGTGCTGTTTCGGTTTGTCCGTGGATTTGGACTGCATTAGAGTAGTTAATTGATAGGATTTGGGTTCCGACACGAATGTTTGTGCATGGATTAAATAGGTCGTTTGTTGTCAGGCCTAATCTCCTCATATTTGCGCTATTGATTTGCATGAGGCCCATGTCGATATTTATGCCTCGTCCTATGGCTTCGGCGGCGATTTGAGAGGCGTCTGCGGCGGTATTTGCCCGGCGCAGGTGAACTCCAGCTTGGTTGACGCCAATTGCAAACGGGTTGCCGTTACTTTCAACTCGGATAATAGCTTTTACCGTTTCCGGGTGCGTGTTTATTGCGCATTGCGCTATGATTGCATCTAATCCCATTATTGTTCCCCTTCGCTAGTTGTCGAAAGAATTTGCGGTGGAACCTTTGCACGCCTTGAAAATACTGGGTCTAGGAAAAATAGCGTTTGCGTTCCCTTAATCGGTGCGCTACCCGCAACGAAAACTAATACTTCGCCAGCTTCGACTATGAAATCACGACCGTCTTTTTTGGGAGATTTTAGTCTTAGCGCTTCGTCGGTTGTTATTAGAGGGCGCGATAGTTCGTGATATGCACGGTTTACATTTTGCAATACTGCGCCAAAACGTGCGCCTGATGTTGTGAAATCTTCTTTGATTACAGTCATTGTACCGCTCATGCTGCTGAGATATTCTGCGGTCTCAAGACGGTTGGGCGCGAAGGCTATTTTAATATGACAGTTAGCGGTAATTGTTTCATCTTTTCCGTAGCCGTTTTCTTGGCTGCGAAGCTGGGCTATATCTTGGGCAATGATATAGGCTTTAATGCCATAGCCTGCGATAAAGGCCAGCGCCTCTTGGAATATTTCCAAACGTCCAAAACTTGGAAACTCGTCAAGCATTAATAAAAGACGGTTTTTATGCGGCGCTAATGGCTTACCATTCTCGAACTTCAACTCTGGCCGAAGCAATACACGCACTATTTGATTTAGCAGAAGACGAACCAATGGCTTTAAGCGGTCTTTATCTTCGTGGCGTATTATTAGATAGAGACTATGCGGCTTTTCGGCATCCATTAGGTCTTCAAGCTGAAAATCACTTCGGCTTAGTTTTTCCGCTATCAATGGATCACGGTACAAAGCGAGATATGACATCGCAGTTGAAAGCACTGACCCACGCTCTTCTTCGGCGCGATTGAGCATATCGCGTGCGGAGGCTGCGACTGCGACATGGACATTATCGCCGTGAATTGCCTGCCATTCTGCAACCGCTTCATTTTCAAATGGGTTTACTGGCGGCAGAACTGCAATTCCAGTATGATGCTGATTAAAAAGCATTTCGACATAAAATTCATCTATCGAACGTGCTGGATTGGACAATGCCAATGCTATATCGGGTAATGTAGTTTTATGGCCTCGTGCTTTAGCTTTGTAATGCTCGTGTAAAACCACACCAACAAGAAATGCATGAGCGGTTTTAGACCAGTGGTCATTTAAACCTTTGCCATCTGGATCAACAATGATGTTTACGGTGTTTTGGACATCACCTACTTCATGCTTCGTTCCAAATCTTATACTATCTAATGGATTGTAACACGCGCTGTCTTCCGATGTTGGGTCAAACTTAAGCACAACATTATTTGCACTTTGGGCGCGCCAACCTGCGCTCATATTAAAAAGCTCACCCTTGCTATCAAGTATGACGCAACTTTCACCCCACGACAGTAATGTTGGCACAATTAGGCTTACACCTTTGCCCGAACGAGTTGGGGCTAGAACTAAAATATGCTCCGGGCCATTATGGCGTAAATAATGAACAGCTCCGCGTCTATCAGTCCAGCCTCCGACATAGACTCCAGCATTGTTGTTCAATAGTCCAGTATCGTGGATTTCGGCTTCACTCGCCCAATGTGCTGTTCCGTGAATACCGTGGTGAAGTTTTAGTTTTCGGTTGGTTAGGCCGTTGACAACAGCATAGAATACAAAACCAAATCCCATTGCTGCACCTAGCGACACTTCAACCATTGTGAAAAGTTTGGGAGCGTGGTTTCCATATTGGAACATCCAGATGAACCAATTGAAGGGCGCATAATAATCCCTCCATAAATGATTTCCAAGGTGAAAGTTTGATTCAAGGCGTGCGGCTAAATATTGAGTGGCATACAGATTGGAAAGCACTAAATAAACAACAAGCAGTGGTAGCCCAATTAGGTTGGAATATGAAATCCTTTGGTTGTCAACGTACTGCTTCATCGTTTCAATCCGATACTTGCAATTTGCCCTTTCCTGTCTAGTGCAATAATCTTGCCAGTCTGCATTTTGGAGAGTTTTAGAAGATCAGAAATTGAAACGGGTTTTACTATAACTTCGCAGCCTTGTCTTAAGAGCGCGATATTGGTTAGGTCGCTTAATGAAACTATTCCCTGAAATTCAAACTTTCCATTATCATTGATTGCCCATTTTCTGTAGGTTAGTTTTGACAGATTATCCGAGCCATTGGTTGGGTTCTGAACATTCTTGCTTTGAATGAAATCGTCTATGGCGCTTAATACTACTGAGGCCAGTTGCGGTTGCGGTTTTTGCATCGGAGGGTGGGATTGGCTTTCGTACGCTGGCTCTTGCACCTTTTGCTTTTGTCGAAATTCCTGATAAGATTTATTCATATCATTATCTCCAAATTTTATGTCCAATGATTTTGAAGCCGCAAGTTCAAGAATTGCTTGCTTGAACTCAGCCGTCCCATTCACGCGCAATGCCTGACCTTCAAACCGCTCTAGTGAAAGTGACAATGCAAGCAGAGCAGAACCAGTTGTTAGGTTTTCGACACTTATAGATTTTACGTTATCGACAACCCGCCCGCCGTCTTTGATGTTGTAAATCACGTCGCCATTGCGCTTGATGAATGGGGATAGATTTTCGAAAACAATAGATTTCGCTTTAGCCATATCCGCGCAATCGAGTATATTCTTGGCTAGGGATTTATCTTTATTTTCAAGTCCACGAAGCAAGCCTTTCGCTATGCCATTGCCGGCCTTTTCTTCATCTTGAAGAAAGCCGCGCCAGTTCGGGACTTTGTGATTTGCTTTGAATTTCTCTTGCTCTCGTTTGACGGTGATAGTGTGAATCTCCCATACCTTCATTCGGTCGATTGCAAGCTGTGAATAAGCCGCCCGTTTCATTGCCGCCTTCATGCCGCGATTAGTCTTAATCGCTTCTCTTTGAGCGTTAAAAATTGCTTTGATTGAAGCGGCGGCTTCTATACGGCGCTTGTCAATCGTAACGCGGGCAGAACCGCGCGCCCGCAAAGCTGCACTTCGCTCTACTTGGTATTTTAGGTAAAGCGCAGAAGCTGCGCCCTTCTCCGCTCGACTGTCACTTGAATAGTTTTTGGTAGGTTGTGCAGTAATGTGACTGCATGGCTTGAATTCACCAAACTTATCGCTCAAGGCCTTGAATGAAAACTGCCTATCAATGGAACTAGCCTTGACCGCGACCTCTTGGTCAATTGCTTTGATGACAAGGCCCGCACCACGGGCGCGAAATTCAAGGCCGAATTCACTTGCGGCTATGTGCAATTCTTCCCATGATTTCGCTATTGTCACAGATTCAAATAATTGCTCTTTTGCGTTTTTATTTATCCAATCTTTGAGGCTATCAAAACGTAAATTATTTTGAGTTTCGGGTCTGCTCTCTTGCCCTAACACTTGCCCAGTCATATCGATAATTTCGCCATGATTAGTGATGGTCAGACTGTGCTTGATTTCAAGTTCGGCGCAAGTTCTCATAAGCGCATTTTGGTCATAAAATGGTTCAATATTGCGATAGCTTGTCGGATGGACTTTATTGATTGCTACATGGACATGATAATGGTCTTTGTCATCATGAGCAGCGGAAATTCGTTGATGCTCTCCAAGGCCAATTGCCGCAACTAGTCGATCTTCAATGTCGTTCAATATTTCGCGGCTTGGAATTTCGCCCTTTGGAAATGAAAATATCAAATGATATGTCTTATCAGTTTTTGAGCGTGTGTTCATTTCCTGGGTGTGCATCATTGCAAGCACAGCATCGCGTAATTCATTGCTAGGAAGATTGCTAATGCGAACGAAATCGACCCTTGCGCCATCACTTACTGCGTCCGTTATATAGTCAATCAAGGGTGGCCAGTCTGCTGGTTGGCGTGTTTCAGATAGCCCAATTATATATCCGGTGAGCCGTGAAATGCACGAAGTGTTGGTGCGCTTCATGACCCGTTTGGCAATCATAATTTGGCGGCCCGTTGGCGAACCATATCCATAGTCTCTTCAATGGATTTTAGGACTGAGCTAATATCCAAAGCATCTGCACCCTCGCATTGCTTCTCGCTCAGGCATGATTTCAATAGACCGCCCAAGCGGCCAATATCACCATTTACCTTGATTAGCTCCAAAGCAATCTGGTGATCTAATAATGGCTTGGGCCGATAGCCCAAAGCTGTCTTGCGCAAATATGACGACACCGAAAGATTATGGCTTCCAGCTTTTTCTTCAATCAATAATCTATCAATATCCGAAAGATAGACCTTCAAAGCCCGTTCCCGATTAACATTCAGAGATTTCATTACCAAAGCTCCTAATTACAAAACATCGGAATCACGTCATTGCTAATCCAAGCCAAAACCCGCGCCAAGACGCCAACCCCAATTGCGCCTAATAGGCGCAATCTTCGTCGAGCAGGCCTGCGAGTAAGAGGCCGTAATTAGCCCGCAAAAACTCGTTTTGTAGGGCTACATTACACATCTTGCCCTACAATTTGGCACAAATTCCTCACTTTTCGACCAGATTCCCCAAATAATTGAAACTATTTGCGCATTCGCAGTTTTTCGCATTTATTCGCAACTATTCCTAGATTTTCGCAGTTTTTCGCATTTTGCTAATGTCGAAAAAAGCAAGGCCCGAAACTATTAAATTGGTGAGGATTATGATGCTTAAAAAAGCCAATCGAACCCCTAATTTGCGACGTAGATTTTTCTTAGAAAAGATCGAGACCGTCACAGCTTTAATGAAGCGGGGTGATTATCTAAAAGATATTCATACCGAAGTTTTTGACGCGGGTGAAATGAGCTATAGCCAGTTTGCACGCTATGTTCAAAAATACATAAAAGGCGTTTTGCCGGTTAAACGAACACCACCGCAAAACATGAAACCACTAAGTGAAGCATCCCTTTATGAATTAAAAAGCCATTTAAAAAACGATGCCAATTTTCAGAAGCCGCATAAACCGTTTCTTGAAAACCGTGATGAAATTTATTGATGAAGGATTGCAAAATGCGAACAATAAATTTCATAATTGAGAGCGTGGGTAAAATTGGCAAAGAGCTAATTGCTTCAATCCTAGAAGCGCATTTACAAAATAAGTACCAGGATAATTCTGGGGCAGCCATTCATAAGCTTGATTTATTTAAGGTCCAAGGCCAAATCGAAATAGCTACTCTTAACAATGCAATTGCAAATTCAGCATTATCATATGGTGATATTGTCGTTGATGTTGGGGCAAGTAATTTAGATGATGCCTTGCAATTAATCGCTCAAGGCGAAGTTCAAGAATTGTTACAAGCGTCTTATGTTAAGACTTTCATTCATGTTCTAATCACAGGAGGAGAATATCAACACGAGACATTAAATGGCTTGCTTCAAATATGTAAAAGCATTCCACCTAATGCCAAAATCATAGTCTGGTTAAATGAGCAATTCGGACAGATTGAAGCTGAAGGCAAATCCTTTGAAGAATTAAAGCTCTATATAAACAACCGTGATAAAATTGCTGGGATAGTTAGAATTGGCAAGCAAACCAGTACCAAAAGCGATGAAGATAGTTTGTGTGAGACCAGGCAACTAGATGTCATTTTCCCAAACGTGGCACTTAATGAACAAACTGACACGGCGCTAGAAAAATGTGAACCTAAAAAAATAAATGCTCCGTACACTATTTCTGAAAATGAAATTAGGGGCCAATTTGAGGTATTGCATCTTGAGGCATTAGCTAGGTTCAACGACGCACTAAATGCATCATTTGAGAAACACCTTAAACAATTATCGGCCGCAAATGCACTGCACCAATCCGAAGCTAGCAATCGTGCGGAAATAATAATCACTCAAGCCGCAGAATACCTAACCAAACAAATGCGCCAAGCCGCAGATGAAATAACAGCCACCGCTTCAAAGGTGCTATCTCAAAATGTGGCTGAAGCAAACAGTGCAGTAAAACAAGCAAAGCTGGCGCGGAACATTGCTATAGTTACCTTAATCATCACAATCGCATTTTTGATTGGCTGGATTGTCGGGAAGTTTTTGCAATAACGCAATTGGACATTACCGATGCAACTAATCGCACCGGTAAATATAGTTTGTGCCATCAATTCTGATTTCGGAATAATCCATGGAGAGGTCACGTGCTATTAAATCGTAATCAAGGTAGAATTTGATATTTTCTGGAATAGTGCCATAGAGACCTTCTTCAACGAAATGTTCGGCAAGCTCTTTCATTGTATCGAATTGGTATAAATCAACATTAAAGTCATCTGGGTCATCATTGGTAAGGTCGAATTTATAGCCAACTTCACCAATGGCAATTATGGCATTAATTTTCTGATATTCTTCCCAATCTTCGACGGCTTTGAAATAGGCTTCAATATTGGATTGGTTGATGCTTAGTGCTTCAAAGAGTTTGCAATCAATACCTTCGCCATCGATAAATTGAATTTCATATTCTTCAATAAGTGGGCCATTAAGGTCGAATGATTTGGTGGTATATTCATCAAGGCTATGGAAATAGAAGCCATTAGCGGTGAAATCATAAGGTTAAGCAAATAGAGTTGTCATGGGATTGTCCTTTTTGGGAGAAGTTGCGGGGGCTTTCGCCCCCTGATTTGCTCAAGATTTGGCTTCGACAGTGCGCATGATGATGCGTCCATTTAGCGGCATTGAGTTGAGGCTTAGAGTGTAGCCTTTGCCATCTTTTGTAGGCCAAGCGACGCCAATTTCGTTCCATCTTGCGTTTTCACCTTCACCAGTAACGGTGTATAAACGGTGGCTTGGTTTGGTGTTTTTAGTTTCTTTAGTCATTTTCATCTCCATTTAAGAAGCCGTCTGGACCATTCCATCGGGCTTCATGGGAATAAAAAGACCAGCCGCTAAGTCGGGTGGTTCAAAGGCTGAAGTGAAACGGAACATGGGCGGAGCTGCAAGGAACTGAAGCGAGCAGCCTTGAACCAATCCCGCGAGGATGGTCATAACCCATGAATGTATGCACGAAGAATTATTCCACTATTCGGCGCTAAGGAGATGTATGCGAAAGAGAACTAAGACAAACCAGATACGGCTATTTGAACAATGAAGGTGAATTAGGGAACGCCCATGGAACGTAATTGATTAGTTCAGACCTGCTGAAATTTTATAAGCTAATCACTGCCTATAATCTAATGCCCAGCATGTACTATAAAAAACACGCAAATCAAGAGCAAGATAACATTTATCGGTGTTCCTAAAGCAAATTTCTAAAACAAGGGGCAAAAGCTAAATCACGTAATTTACCAATAATAATAACATAATATCGGCTCAGCCGCCTTGAAACACTCATCGAACATAAGTAGAACATATCAAAATAAGGAAATTATTTTCAAGATAGAAATGTAACGTAATGGAAAATTCTGCTCCAGAAATTAGAGATATAGTATTCATTAGCAAAGCTACACCTGAAGACAATGAATTTGCTCTTTGGCTTGCTCCTAAATTAGAAGCCGCTGGATACAAAGTTTTTGCTGACGTTATAAATTTACAAGGTGGAGACCGATGGCGGAATGAAATTACCCATAAGCTTCAAAACAAGACTGCCAAAGTACTTCTAGTTTGTAAAAATTCTACTCTAGTAAAAGATGGAGTAAGAGAAGAGATTGGAATGGCTTTAGATGTATCTAAGCGAATTGGCGATAAAAACTTCATAATTCCGATACGATTGGAAAGGTATGAAAAGGTATTTGGAATTGGGGAATTACAATATATTGATTTTGAACGAGGCTGGGCGCAGGGTCTGAGAGACTTGTTGGAAAACTTGCGGCGCCAAAAGGTTCCAAGAAATGAACGTGACAATCAGATTACCCCAACATGGGAAGCAATCAAACGGAAATCAGGAATTGACATCTTGGCTGAACCAGAAAGTTTAACTTTAAATTGGCTTAGAATTGCTGAAGTTCCAAATCAAATTTACTATTATGAAATTTATCCAAATAGCAACTCAAAGTTCACAATAAGTGATTTCAGAAAATCTAAGTATCCAGTAATTATACATGGTAAAGGCATTTTGACGTATAGAAGTTTGGAAGAGTTAATACTTGACCATGATAACCACTATAAGATTAAATTAATTCATCAAATTGACTTTATGGAGTTCTCAAAAAAAGGTTTCGATGAGCTAAACATTAGACCCAAAGAGGCAAATAACTATTTGGTAACTATGTTACGTTTGGCATGGGAAACATTTTGCGTTGATAAAAAACTTCAACGATTCCAATATGCAAGCCAATTGGGGTTTCACGCCAACTCAAATTCAGTTAAAATTGGTAAAAAAATACCATGGGGCATTCAAGGACAAAAAAGGTCTGCAATGTTAAGGAACGTTTCTAAAGGCTCAGTTTGGGAATTTGGTATCACTGCAATTCCTTCACTTTTCCCGTTTCCACATTTCAAACTTAAAACAAGAGTGCTTTTTTCACCGTCTGAAGAATTGGAAAATACTTCTCCATATTTAGACCCAGAAAAGCAGCACAGATTGCGTAGGAGGATTTGCAAAGGTTGGAGAAATAAACAATGGCACGGTCGAATGCGCGCATTTCTCGAACTGCTTTCAGAGGATTCTGCCTTTATAACTCTTGAGGTCGGCGAAACTGCGCAAATAAAAGTTGACGCAATTCCGATTTTTGTTTCGTCCCCAGTTAGCACCACGTTGCCTAATGATTTAGATGATGATTATGAAGAAACAGATGCCTCAACATTAGGGCGCCCTGACATGGAAGAGCAAATTGCATGAAACTCGCTGAACATAATCCAGAAATAATTTACATAGAAGAGCCAAAGCTAGAATTCGCATATGGCCAAGCATCACCACATCCAAAAGATGGTCTATATTTGTTTGGCCCAAAAGGAAAATCAAAGCGCACTAAAGAGATTAGAATTGGAGTTCTTGGAACGGCTGAAGGGTGTCAGATGTTCAAGCAGTGGGCGGAACGACTCAAGAATCCAATCCGAGTCCCTCCTCCTCAAAAAAGTGACAAGAAAAACCGCTTGCATCTATCGAATTTTCTAGGTTTAGAAGAAACGTTTGGAATTAACTTTGAACCAAACGAGTTCAGCTTATATGGCATTAGCAAAGAAGAATTAGACCGCGCAAGCAGAATTGAGAACCTACACGAAGCTGTAAATCAAACTGTTTTGTTATATAAAAACCGTGCAAAGAGGCATATAAATAACGAAGAGCGCAACATAGATTTATGGGTAATCGTAGTGCCTGAATTTGTTTTCGAAAGGTGCCGGCCTAAATCTAAGCGAACTGGTTTAGAGCTAGAAATTGGCGCATTTCACAAAAAACAAAAAACAAAAATGGACTTGCCACTTTTTGAAGGCGTAATTGATAACAGTTCAGAAGATATTTTCGATGACGCTCCAGATTTTCATCGTCAAATAAAAGCAGAATTTCTTCAAATTGGAACTTCTCAGATTGTGCGTGAAACCACAATTGCATCCGAAAAATTTCTAAATAAAGCGGGTTATCAAATTAGAAAAACGCAAGACCAAGCCACTGTTGCTTGGAATATTTCTACTGGTATTTATTATAAAACCCAAGAAAATCCGCCGTGGAAACTATATGATATTCGCCCAGGCGTTTGCTACATAGGGTTAGTTTATAAAAACCTTCCAAACGACCCTAAAGGTCACGCCTGCTGCGCCGCTCAAATGTTTTTAAGCGAGGGAGACGGGGTTGTCTTTAGAGGTGCCAATGGACCGTGGAGAACTAATGACTACGAATATCATTTAAGTCCGACAGCGGCGCGGGATTTAATAGAAAAAGTTCTTGATACCTATATAACAAAGCATGGCTGCCCACCAAAAGAGTTATTTATTCATGGTCAAACTTATTTTAACAACGAAGAATGGGCAGCCTTCGAAAACGCTGCTCCAACAGAGACAAATGTTATAGGCGTAAGAATAAGGTCTACAAACGGAGAAACAAAACTTTTCAGAAATGGCGACTATCCCGTTTTAAGAGGTATTGCCATGGTTATATCTCCGCAAAGTGCTTATTTATGGACTAATGGTTACTTACCGCAGTTAGACACATACATAGGACCAGAAACGCCAAATCCACTTCTTATTGACATACTAAGAACCAAATTCGCTAAGCCAGAATTAAAAATGGTTTTAACTGATATCATGGGGCTCACTAAAATTAACTATAACTCATGTAACTTTAATGACGGCCTACCTGTAACGGTTAGGTTTGCGAAAATGGTTGGGGAAATCCTGACTATGGGCGCAGCCAAAAACGCGCAAGCTCAACAGTTCAAATATTACCTTTAATTTTATCAAATAATTTATTATAGGAAAATAATGTATGCGGCTAAAAATAACCTCAAAAAAGGGCTAGTTGACTAGGGTTTGGTAATTTTGGCGCTTTTAAAAAGCCTAATTGCTTATTTGAATTTAAGTAATCAATGGCGAATTCTGCCACGCTATCAAAGGCATCGACTTTGTCGGCTTCGATAATAATTTCTTTGAAGGCTTTGCTTGAAAATAGGAGAGATTTTCCATCCACGCTTTCAATTTGAACAATTGATTTCCATGCACCATCATCAAATTGGATTGCGTAACGCTCAAAGCGGATTTCAATTTTAACGCCATTCCAAAATTTACGAGTGATTGAGAAGTCTTGTTTCATGTCTGCCTCCTGCTGCTTTGATTGTTCATTTGACGGGGAGACAAAGGCAGGTGATTAAAACTTGGGGTTCACCATCGGGGAACGGGTAACACGGGAGCAAGCGAACTGAACGGGCAGCCCGTTGAACCCCAAGTTGAACCTGCCAAACACGTCAAATTAAATGAACAACAAACGCCAAAGGTTTTAAGGCAAAGACATACAAGACAGCGAATACCGTATTGGAAATAATGGCTATAAAATAAAATTGAACCGCTTGAGATATATCCCAATTTGAATGGTCAAAGATGGAAATCTGAAATCGAAAGGAATGGCATAATACCCCCAATACAAAAGCCAAAGAAATTATAAAGTATTAAGCCAATCATGATGCCAATGCGTGACAATAGGCGCCCGATTATATTCATAAGCAATTTGCTAATATGTTATCAGGCGGCCACTAAATGAATATTATCCCCTAGAAACAACCCCTAGAAGAGCTTTAGTTGTTTTGAGTTTTGTTCGATAATTTTCCAATCTGAATTGGTTTTTGCTTCTTGCTCAAGCCATGCAAGAACATATGACCAAATGTCGGAATATCCATCCAATTCACAAGGATGAAAGAAGTGAGAGCGATAACCTGTTTCGGTAATTGGTAATGGGCGTTTATTTTCGGAATAAATATTAAGATGCGAGATACAAAAGCCATTGCCATGTTTGAAATATATTGGAGCATAATGAATTTCAATATTAATACCGTTCCATGATTTTTTGATGATTTGAATATTATCTGACATGATTGTCTCCTTAGGTTTGATGTCCATTTGAAGGGAGACAAAAGGCAGATTTCTAAAGCCCAAGTTCACCAAAGGGGAACAGGCAACACGGGAGCTTGCGACAGGCGCGGGCCGCCTGTTGAACTTGGGATGAAATCTGCAAAATCTTCGCCAAGTCAATTCAGAATAAAAGAAGAAAAAATTTTGATAAGCATGTCCGAAAATGACGTAATGAAATATTATGATGAAATTTTAGGAGATTAAATTGACAGATTGGCAAAAACTAATTGGTGGTGGCTTCGCGCATATGAATGCACCATTTGCATTACATCCATATGATCAAGGAAGAGCAAGAGAATATAGGTCGATGGCAAAGAAAGCGGGATTGTCATGGAATGATGTTGTCGAACATTTTGACGAATATGCTAATAGGAAAGGCTGGAGCAGTGAGGCCACAGCGAAACAATTCCAGTATTTTTCAAAATATATGAAGAAGCATTTTGGTTAAGCAACTATCAGGCCGCTTCCTCAAATTGATTTTGAACTGATTTATTTAACAAGAAATCAGAAACATTGGAATCTTGCTTTAAGACTATAAGCCAATTGTTGATATAGCAATCTTGGCCGCAGTGTGGTTGTTGAGCGATATTACGTTCATCACATAGGAAAACCATACTAAGCTTGACAACGAATTTTCTCACTGCATAGCGATTATAATCAAAGTGCTTCCCAAAGACGCGTTCAATGGGGTTTGATTGCCCCTTCCAATGCGTAAGCTTGTATAACAATTTACCTTTGGCATTGAGATTGCATTACACGATTAGCCGCAACCCATTTTATGGAAACGGGCGACATTGGAGTGGAAATCAAGTATTGAAACAAATGGAACTGGCAACAACATTGACCATCCACCACCAAAAACTATGACTTCGGTTCGATAGGCAGCGAAGAAGTTTGGTAAATTATCCATGCTAACAAAATTTGGTTTTGTCGCTATATAATGGATAAGATTGATCAAGTTGCGTTTACTGCGCAATAATTCTCAGAGCATCTAATAATTCTGGCGTAATAGTGCCTGTGACATTCAAATTGAAATCTTTTTGCATTTTTTTTATAGATTCCCTAGTTTCATTACCAACTACGCCGTCAATGGGACCAGAGTAATAGCCATATGCCATAAGGCCTGTTTGAACTCGCTTCACTACATCTGTAAATAATTCAGTCCTACCACTTAACGGCACTGGAGCAGTTCTACTTGACGAAGTTGCAGAGTTTGTTCCGCTGGTATAACCCTTTGGCAACGATGGTGCAGATATTTTAGGTGCGCTTTTGGTCACTGGTGGTGAAGGTGGCGAGTAATATGGAGTTGGTGAGGAATAATATCCTCCGCTTGAGCTTGAACTATGGCTTGAGTGACTTGAGTGGCTGGAATGACTACTATGGGAACTGTGTCCAGCTAGTGTATATATATGGTTTTGTTTAAATAATTTTACAGCAACATCATCTACATCATTATTTTGTAAGTATTTTAAGCTTTGCTGATAAATTCCTTGTCCCGATGCTTTACCAGAAAGACCTGCAACAGCTAAAGAAACAACCAAAAACTTACGAACACTCATAATGGTGCCACTCCAATATGACCTTGCGGATGCCATTCAAAAAATCCCGCACAAGTTGTCTTTTCTGCGCAAATATCGCAAGAGTCAACAAATTTCTGTTTCCAGTCTGAAATTGATGAAACACAATATCGTCTATAGTTAATTGGAACAGTACACTTCGCAAAATTGAATAAAACAGCTTTAATGCCATAAAGCTCAGAAATATCTAAAGCTTTGCCTACATTGTCAAATGCCTTTGAATGATCCAAATATATTTGGTCAAACCTATTTTTTGCAAACCCTATATTCTCTAACTGCATAATTGACCACTGATTAACAAAGCCAAAGTTAGTTGTTAAAAACAGTGCTAAATTTGCAAGGCATTCAATGTTATTGTTCATTATAACAGTGCGTACCTCTACGCCTGCACCTGATTTTAATAGTATTATAAAGCTATCCATAAGTCGTGAAAAGGCCCCAGGCTTAGATACAATTTCATCATGCAAATCTGGTTCCGAACTATAAATGGGGATGCCCCAAGTAACATTTTTAAAAGCGGGTTTTCTAAGGATGAGTTCGTCGCTTTCTTCAAAATGTTGCGCATTGGTAAGAATATGAAACGAAATATCTGGTCTATTGGAATATGTGTTCTCAATAAGATCAAATAATTCATTCTTGTATAAAGTTGGCTCGCCACCAGAAATGCCAATAGTAGAGTTAAGTGGCGCCAAGATACATGCATTTTTATATTCTAAAAATCTATCAATATGTTTCTTTTTAGGTGGCTGACTGCACATTACACAAAGTTGATCACACTGTTCTGTAATTAATAGCGTATTATGTTTAGAATTAGCGCGTATTAATCTTTCGACAATTCCCCTGTGAGGGTCAACACAAACAACGTCCCCTAAAATACTTTCGTTTATTGGAGCATTTATTTCTAATAAACCATTTATGCCTGAAAATATAAAATTATTTTGAAATGATTGTATAAGTGCCATATCATGTTCTGCCAGGCAAACTTCTTTTGAAATTCTCGCAACAAATGGCTCTAGTGCATCAGATTTTGCTTTTAAAATTAGCGGTATCATGAAAGACTTGCCTGTTCTGGTAAATAGTCCCCAGCAAGTCCTAACCAGCGTGCTAGTGAATATCTAACCTTTGGATTATTTGAATAAATAAGCTCGAAACAATAATCAAAAATAAAAGTATGCTTTTGGCAAAAGGCTGTTTCATGCCGTGGTAAATCTATACGCCCATATCGAGATAAATCATCGATTAAATCTCTACCACAATAAGGTTGATACACACAATTATCGCAATCTGGATCTCCATGATTAGTTGAGTTGCTATTTAGTAAGTGGCGAGCATTTGTATCAAATCCATTCCAAACATCGCCTATAGCTAAATCAATTACTCCTGAGCGAGTTAGCATTCTTGCTTCGTCACTTGGATATATTTTTCCATCATAATCTATCAGCACACAATCTACGCCAACAGGATTGGGGTTTCTAAGGTCAACATGCTTATCAAGGCCTAATCTGAATATTCGTCTAAGGCAAAGAGACAAATAAGATTCTTCCAAAACTTGTGGTTTGTTTAGCCAATTTCGCTCAATAATATTGTTTACAAAATCAACAAAATAATTATTCCACTTTTCCGATAAAAATTTTGAGTCAGGGTATTTCTTTCTAGCGAACCCCATATAATTTATTTGCCTTAAATAAATACTATTGAGGCCAAATGATGTATAAGCATCTATTAATTCATTAATATCTGGCGGATTGTTTGGATCAATTGTCGGTAATGCGGATACTTTGGATGTTCCATATTTTGCTTTGAGAAAATCAAGATTATCATAAAACATTAAGGTCTCAGCGTTAGTATGCGTTCTATTATGCTTATGCACTTTATTTGGGCCATCTAAAGAAGTACTTATTGAAACATCGGTACGGTCAACAATATCCAAAAACTCAGGCTCAAGTTTTGATAAATTAGTGCATATTACAAATTGCTTTTCTTCAAACCTACTACAGCGTTCGATGACGGCTTTTAGTAAATCGGGCCGCAACAAAGGTTCTCCACCTTGAAATTCAACTTTAATGCTTGTTGTTTTTAATCCATCTATAAATTTTAATATGGCCGTTAATGTTTTCTCATCCCAATCAAAGCCATGCGCCGTTTCTTTGGCTCGAGAAACCTGGCAATAACTACAATCAAGATTGCAACGAAGTGTCGGTACTAATACTAAATAATCTAACTCTGAAAGGTTGGTATCTCTAGCTGCTACTTGATGTATATGACTTATGTATTCCAAAGACGTCTCACGGATAAAAGCATGGCCATTATCAACGAGAAACTGATTATCTCCTATGGAATATTCACTCTTGGTAACACGTTCGTCAAAATCTTCATTTGCCAGGAAAAAGCGACCTGCTCTATTCCCATAAATAAACTTATTTGAATGTAAGCTTCTTTTTCTAAGTGGCACTCTAATCATTATGATTTTTCATTATCTATAATAAAGTTACTCAAACATTTCCTGTAGTTAACTATAAGTCATATAAACACTCTAAACGATTATAAGCAAATATTTTCTTGCCGTTTAGTTATATATTCGTAGCACAGGCACATATATCTTAGCTTTAGACCAATAATTTTTTACCAGCACATAAAAATTGGGATAAACCCAAGTTATCCTACTAATTCATTCAATACGTATGGAATTACTGAAGCGGAATTCTAAGCTTGAAACTAATAGAGCGGGCAACTATTAACCAAACATCCCACAAACTACGGGCTCGGATTGCGTAAGAAAATGATAAACAAATAAATATTTGATGATTTAATATTGTGCAAAGTATATTATAGGTAGATATATTTTTGTTTAATTCATTATTGCTTAAATTTTGAGTATATATTTTAGTGGAGAATAGTTTGAGTTTTCTTAGCGAAGATGAAATTGAGTCATTAAGACTCACAGGAATGATATTACACGTCGTTGGAGATCAGGAATTTAGCCCCGAACCCAAACGAACGATAGAACACGAAGCATTTTTTGTTGACCGAATTAAGAATACAGATGTTTCACCTATATTTAAATTTAGTGCAGATTCACAAACTAAATCAAGAATAGAATCTATATCAAGCAACGCATTAACGTTCGAGCAGGGTGCTCAGGAATTGGCAAGGGATTTTTCTCGGTTGCACGTCGCTGCTAGTCGCGATGGAGCTTTCTTCATTTTTGAATTGTCTTGCAACGACCCAAACACTAAAATATATAGCTTTATCAAATATGATTATAGCGAAGCTATTGAACAATCTACGACAGAAGAGGGTAACTTATTACGGAGGATTGTGACAGCGTTTATAGCCGATAAAAAAGCTATCCAAAAGGCAACTTTAATTCGAACCGTTAATGGCATTGCACAAGAAGAAGTTTCGGCATTGGATCGTGCCAAACAAGCACCGGATATAGTTGATTACTTTGCAAAATTCTTGGGAGTCGAAAGAAATAGAGATAACCAAGAACTAAACAGGGGCACTGTTGAAGTTGTTAGACATGTAATTGTTTCGGAAAAAGACAATTTCCTAAATTTTGATGCTGCTTCAGCCGTTCGAAAAGCACAATCTTATTTAAGAGACTGTCAAATTATTAACAATCAAACAATTTCAGACTCTATAATGCTCGCACTTGGAAACCCAGATAATGAAGACGACAGAACAAGAGTGAATAAGAAAATTGAACGGAGAATTGCCTCAAGCAAGCTGTCCGGCTTGTCGTTCACTCCCGACCGCAACATACTAAGGGTACCGCTTACACGTAAAGTAAAGACAATTGAAGGTGTAATAATCTCCTATCCCAATGATGAAGGTGGAGCATTGGTTTCTAGAATACCCAGGAAAGAAGGGGGAGAAACAATAACGATAACTACTTCTAAAATAACGGAGGATTCAGTTGTCCGAAATAACTCTCGCTGAATATCTCGACAATCAGCGCTCAGCCAATAGCATTAATATAGCTGAATCTGAAACAAATGTCGTTGTTTCAGGTGCGTCACATTTAGTTGGCGATTTTATAATTGGTCTTTTAATTCAATTAAAATGGACGTTCTCCTGTCGCGATGCGGCAGGAATGGAAATAACTGGGAATTTACAACAAGGCTTAGATGAAAACTTTAGACCTTATCAGATTTCTATATTTAAGCCTATTTCTGACACAAACACCCTATCAGTTTTGACGAAGCAAGGATTAGTTAACTTATTAAATCATAACATAAATTACACAAATGTCAGAATCGCCCGCTTAGGTTTTGCATTTAATACGTATGGCTGTACATATTCAGGCTGGAATGAAATATCAACGATTAACAAAAAAAATCAATCCAAAAGTCCAAGATTATTAGTGAGAGATTTATCTGAACCAAGGCTTGTCCCAAAAAATTTGGACTATTGGATTATGAATGATAAATCGAAAATAAATTTCGATGATGAAGGCTTTAAGGAATGGGCATTTGTTGCAACGAAGAACTTAATAGTTTCTATATCCACCGAGGTCGATGCGGAAAACAAACGGATAGCATTTAAGGGCGCACAACGCCTCATTACAAATATAAATAATTTTGAAATTTCTATAAGCGAAATTATAGGTAAAGACGAATTCGTTAACTTACAGGATTGTGTAAACTGGGTATACGAGAATGAGAGAGAAAGTGATTTACGTCACCAATTAATAGCCAGCGAGTTTTCCCTTTGCTCACAAACCTCTGAAGGAATTACAGCTATTATTAAAGAAAATACTCTATCAGTCCTAGAAGCAGCAAGGATTGCTTACCAAATACATGTGTCAGAAATAACTAAAGACACCATTAAGACGCTAACTGACCTTAGAAAGTCAGTTACAGATGAAATGGCAAAAACCAATGATACAATGAGGCAATTTACAGGAGGATTAGCTGGTGCAATAACAGTTTGCTTAGGGCTTATACTTGCTAAAAGTACAAACACCACCCCCGCGCCCATTGCTAATGTAGTATCAATTGTAGCATTTACCTATGTACTAATTCTGTTTCTTTCTGGCCTTCAATTTATTTTGCTACAAAGAAAACTACGTAAGAATTGGCAACCGCGACTATATCGATTTTTACCAATAGAAGAATATAATGAAATTGTTATAAAACCATCACAAACGGTTGAAAATAGTTTTCTTTTTTTGTCCATCCTTGGTTTAATAGTTATGGCGTATCTAACTTACAGAGTCTTACAAATTTAAATTTCATCCGCTCTAACTTTTGCAACAACCTCAAATTTGTATGTAGGATCTGCTAAAGTGGGAACTGCGGCTCAGAAAGTCAATTTGTCACCTACAAAAAAAGAGATTTAGTTTACAATAGAGCCGTAGAGGCGCTAGCTAAATTGGCAAGCAATTAGCCTAGAGAGATTTTGCATAAAAGTGGTTCAACTTTTAGACTTGCAAAATATGGATTTCCGAAAGGTTCAGTTCTGCCCCTAATATTCTTCATCTTCATCATGAACTTCGTACTTATCGCGGAGACGGGTGGGCTTGCGGACGTTGATGGCGGAAGCATCAAGGGTATTTTTGATGTGTGCGGCATAGAACTTTTCTATCATCTCAACTGAGGTGCGACAGTTCTTGGCGACTTGATAAATGTCTGCGCCTTCCATAAGGCGAAGACAGATATATGTGTGTCGTAAACTATAAGACGTGCGAGGTTGACCATCACGATCATATTTAAGGCCAGCCTTGTCCAAGACTTGGTTGAACATTTTAAGATTACTGCCCGGGAATAATAAATCCGTACGCTTTGGTAGATTTGCGGGTGGTGGTTCTTGCCCCTTGCGTAACCTAATATGGGGCCCAGGCTTTGGCCTTGTGAGCATTCGCTCGTAAACCCGAACTGCACCCGGCATTGATTTACAATAACCAATGCCGCGCTTACCCCTTACTTCGATTTCAAGAATCCTTTCACCGGTTGCACCATCTTTGACAATGCTAACATCGCGGTGTTGTAATAGTTTAGCCTCATCAGGACGAAGACCAGTATTCCCCATGAATAACACGAAATCATGAAGTTGTTCCGCATTCCATTTATAGCGATCTGTAATGGTTTTAGCATGCTCACGTGTTGCACGATAAAGCTCTTTATATTCATTGGGACTAAACCATGCACGATGCGTAATTTTACCTTGGGATTTATAAGGCGGAGTGAGGTTTGGGACATGTTTCAGCCAACCATGGCGTGCTGCAGTTTTAAGAACTTGCCTAATCGCAACTATCTCATCATGGATAGTAGAACGCGATGGTGGCTTTATATAGCCTTTTGGGGCATTCTTTGGTTGGCGTCCTGCCTGTGTAGCCCTAATAACGCGGTAATCCTGCACTCTTCCTTCGGTTACTTGAGATACCGGTATATTTCCAAAGAATGGTAAAATATGAAGCCGAAGGCGGATTTCATAACCTTCTATCCATTTTTTGCTACGCTCACCGTCAGTTATAGTTTCATATTCAAGCATGAACTGTTCTGCAGCATCAGCAAAGGTTATTTCTCTTGGTTCATTCTTTTTAGGAAGAGTACCTGTCCGTTCCTCACCTAATAACCCAAAGTACCAATCCTCTGCAAAGGATTTAGCGGAAGCTAAACGCTCTTCCTTAGAACTAACCCGAAATTGTCGTTTGCCGACAGAACAAGAGCATTGCCAGTATTTGCTATTGTCACGCCGAAAAAGCTGTACCCTACCACCTAAAATCTCATGATTATCCATGGCAATAATCCTAAATAACACTACCTGACGTAGAGTTTATCAGGTTTTTAGGGATTGTCAAAAGTGTGCTAGGTGTGTGCTAGGCATTTAAACGTAAAAAAGCCCCGAAGCAATCCTTGGGGCTAACGCTAAATATTTGTTTTGATTGTAACTTTTGGGTGCGGGGGCAGGATTTGAACCTGCGGCCTTCAGGTTATGAGCCTGACGAGCTACC
>APMI01000185.1_pt1 | contig 60629 bp, 51 predicted proteins | sample 667938 | NCBI WGS metagenome assembly APMI01 (sample SAMN01084076, study PRJNA167559) | wastewater metagenome | biome: Wastewater | place: Denmark: Ejby Moelle, Odense | collected 2011-11-28
CTCGGTATACTTGAATTTTATTCTAGTTCTGCTTGAAACTGCTTTGGATTCAAGTATCCTTCCTAGTAGCAAGTCAAGATAATACGCTTACCATATTATTTTTAATCCTAGAGATAATAGCAAGCTTTGCCTGATAATAAGTAAATTCTGTCTTTGATGTGATCTTGGTTGGTCGAGTTAACAGTTACACGCACCACTTCCTTGGAGGGAAAGAGCATGAATCTTCGCATGATATTGGTCTCCTTTTCGGTGACTTGCTTCCTCTTCATGATCTCCTGCACCCTGTTAGATCCTTGAATTTCTAGAATAATGCTCTTCTCGTTTGCCACAATCTAGAATTTGGTAACAAGGTTCACGTTCTGCTCTCCGAACTTTTTAGCTAGTAAAGGCTGCTCGACTGAGACGAATCCTTTGCCTTTGGTCTCAGAAATAGTCTCGGTGTCGCCTTCCAAGTTGATGCATTTAATCTGCACGGAACCTAAATATCAATGCATGTACCTAGAATCAGGAAAAGTAAGGGCATATCCTTAAAAGTCTAAAAGGAGCGAGGGAATGTTGAATTAGAGGCTAGTTCATGAAGCTCGTATCCTTGCTGCAGGATCTTCATAGTGGTAGGCGTACATCGTAAAATGACTATTTGAAAATTGGATGCGATTCATCAGTTTCCTGCAGGACATGCTACTTCACTTATTGAATAGCTTGGTAGCTGCCCTCTGCAGCCAGTTCCAACTTCACCTTCCAGGTGGCTAGACTGTCCTTCTGTTAGTGTTTATTAGAAGTTGCCATATTGTTATTTATATAATAGTTCCACAATACAATTTACTTTATTGTCTATTTAATATTCGCTTAAGAAATGATGTTAATTAAAGGCTGAATTGATGTTTGGCCATGAAGCCTCTTAATATCATATGTAATCGTTCTAATATAGAGTGACAGAACAAAAGTTTAAATTCTTTAAGAACGCAAATAAGCGAATTAAATGAAAGTTAATTAACAGGTTAAATACAGACCGTTTACTTGCCATATACTTAATAATAATAGGTTGCAATAAAAATAAAATAGTAAGCCAAAACATGAACTCAATAGCTCATTATAAGAATGTAAAGGCGCTTAACGGAATGATTGACAGCTACGAGAAAAAGCTCGATGATAAAGTGAGTCAAATGTTTCATCATGTACATTTTATCCAATGCAGATAATTAATTCATCAAGTGGTGCTAATTAAATTGCTCTTCCTACTATCGATAACAAGAGACTGCTAGGGCAAGTTTTAGATAAAAGCCAGAAAATAGATAAAAAAAGAAATAGGACTCAATCCTTTGGATCTAAATCTTTTGTCGTTAACAGGGACCTCACCATAAACGAATAGGTCACAGAAGCTGATACTTTACTTAAGACATTCAAGGATAAAACCGAGAAGCAAACAATGAATAAAAAAATTGATAATAGTCTGCTATTACCTATAAATACGAGAGCAACTGGAGGGCAGACTTACGCTAAACCCAAAATAATAAAGAAAAAGCCTGAAATTTTATCTAAAGAAATGCGATGGGATCCCTTTTGCGATAAAAATGCAATCAAAGCTCAAGATTTGAATCAAGGAATGCTTAGTCTGATTTAGCGAGGAAAGGTTGGACGAAACATTGATATAATTACTGCTTTCGAAAAAGGCAGACCAGTCTTAGAAATGCATCCAGCCATTTTTCATCACGCCGAAGAAAAATTTACAGACTCTGATTTTGCAAAGAGTAACATCGGATCCAAAATAACAATACATAAAGAAGCTGGAAAAAACAGAGGCGCTTCAGTAATTCAGCGTAGGAAATTAATGGAATCATAAGATTAAACGCAGGAGTATAATCACGATAATTCTCACAATTGGGCACTAACTATGCCATAAGACCAGAATTTCAGCACTCTAGATGAGAAAGACTAGAAGAGCATGCTTTTGCCAACCTAAATCGACGGTGAAATTTATTGTTTACAATTTCTACATTATAGACTAGTTAAAGACTAAGGATTTTTTAAAGCAAAAAGAAGTTTAAAGTTTTCAGAAAACTGGGGAGAGATCCTAGAAATTATTCATGAAGTTTAAAAAGTTCTTGAAAAATACAATGTGTAAATAATTTATTGCAATGCTAATAAAATGTTGAGTTTGACAATGCGACGATTTTCTCTAAAAAAAGTATTAACAAGTGACATCGAATAGTTGTTTATTAAGCCATCAAAAGATACCCAGAAGCAAGAAAAGATATTGAAACTTTCAGCAATAGTAAATAAGGAAGGCAAGAGAAACAAGGCAGCAGTTGTAATAACTTCGGCTTTTATGTTATCAATTGTGCGTTCTAAGTATATTAACATTCTGAGACGCAAAAAATATGAGAATAAGTTAAGGCTATGGATCAATAACGGAAAAATAATTAAGAACTATCGGAAGCAACTAGAGCAGTACAAACTTTCAATTGTCAAACAATTCGAGTAACAGCAGCGCAGTTTTAAATAGAAATTACCTTTTCTCCAACAGCAGAAGCACTACGAAATCCATATTGTAAATCGACAATATATGAACAAATTCAAATACTTTGAGGAGTACTGTTGCACATAAATAACGCGTATTTTTAACTTATAGAACAATAATACAAACATTATCTACATTAGTCCCTTTGAGTTGAGTGTGGAGACAGTTAATTACTATTTCAAGATTATGTAGCTTGAGGAAATCGATAATTATAGCGAAAGAATAACATTTTTGTAACTGGAGGATATCACTTCCAAAGTAAAACTCCCCGAATCTATGAATTCATCACAAAAGCTATATTTTAATAGCAAGGCTTTACGCAAATTGAAGAACAAAATAGAAGGAGTGCCAGCATATTTTGTGATCAACTATCCATCTGAAGTAGACATAAAGCTATCAGTGTTTTTAGGAATCCCTATATATTCTGGCAACTTCCACAATATCAACCCTATTCGTTCAGCGCTGTCATCAAGTCAGTTCACATTTTAGAGCATGCAGGCAACTCCAAGTTTAGCTGTTAACCCTAGACAGTACAATCCGTTTGAACTGTCCAACGTACTAATTCGGTATTTCGAATCGAATAAGCGTCATCGTAAATACGTCCTTAAGATCAACAACTATAGTGCTAGTTCTGGTATCGCACTTCTCATGTACCCATTTAACTCATTGCCTGAAATGTACACTAACACCGTTTTTGTGCAGCCTTACTATTTCAAGTCTGTTTAGAAGTTTTATCTTTAGTTCGCTAAACTCGGAGGAGTTGTACAAAAATATGAATAAGGCACAAAGAGTGTGACTGTCTCTGCTAAAATTACGCCTGACGAAGAGCATGTGATTTTAGGCACTTTTTAAAGAATTTCTAGCGGATTTGTCAATATCGGTTATATTTTCCCACAAAAACTAGTTCCACATAAACAACTAATAGGTAAAACAAATTAAATATTCAAAAAATTGGCTTCACTTGGGCACATAGGCTATGTGGAACTCACAGTCGTCATTGCATAGGAAGAGTAGTTTTACCTCGAATAAATTGAACTGTTTTCAACAAAAATTACAAATTCACTTTTCTACTTTAAGTTTTTGGCTGGAGGTTACTTGAACCACCAGGGGTAATTCATGACTAAAGTCGCAGGAGAAGGAGACGAAAACTAAGATGAATAAATTGTATCAATGGAATCTCGAAGCTATTGTTACATTCCTTTTATGCTACACTTTGGTCTGACAGAAAAGCAGACTGGCTCTTTCTTCCAGCTTTGTAGAATTGGAGGAGTGTCGTTTGATCTCGAAAGCAAATTTGGCACAACATTCATAATCCTAGGCTCACTAAAAGACACAATGGGAGTTATTACAACTGCCAAAGATCGAAAAAGTATGTTAAAATTAGTCTCAAAAACTGCTTAATTCTTGGTCAAACAGAGCTCACATAATTTATCCACTGAAATGATAAAGTAGAAACAGGAGAGAGCAAAATAAAGATTCAGTATCAGTTCGATTAAAGATCGGATTGAGTAATTATGACACTTTGATAATAATATCAATTTTATTGTAATATTGATGATTAAAAATATCAATAAAAATAAACTCTTAGCTTCAACGCCGATGATTTACTTGATGGACGTAGTTGAAGGGACCTTAACTGAACTTCATTGGCTGTTGATGTGATAACATTCGAGATTAATTATACACAGGATAAGTGCTTTAAACTCCGAAATGTTGGACTCTTATGGGCACATGTTGCTGATTTGAAATTGTTTAATAAATGTAGCTCTGTCTGGGTTCTTCATTTCCAAGACCGAGATGCCTGTTCGATGAATGGTTGTAATAAGTAATATTTCCAGTCAAGTTTCTTTATGGTGTTTTGCTACTTGTTATTTTATTTATGAGCATAGAGCCAGTGCTTTCAGTTAGCTTTGCATTATTTGTTGAAAGCGTGTTCTTGTCATCAGGCGTATGTTGACTGTTTGACTTTATCCACTGAGACAAAGCAGGCTTTTCTATGTTCGTCGTAGAGCATTGCACATTCGACGGGTATATTGATTGACGCTTATTATGATTTATGGGACTTATTGAACCAGACCGACATTTTATAATCCTTTGGCTCTCATTTTGTACTCTACTTTCATTAGCCCTATTTATGGAAGCATTTTTTATCTCCTTAAATCTTAGTCTCATGTTTTCATCTTTCAACTTTTTATTTTCTTGTGATAGCTGCTTGTTTTACTTTAATAAATTCTTAACTTGATTTGTTAATTTTGTAATTGTGCTTCGAAGTTGATTTTCGTCGCTATTGTTAAAATTATTAAAGCAGTAACTTTTTGAATTGGTATTCCAATTTCTTTCATGACTTTATGCTAGTGCATCCATATTAATTGTTTTATTTAAAGTTTAATTTTTCTTATCCTTGTTTAGGCTTGAAGGTCGATTCTAATTTTTCTACATTAACAAAGATTGTTTTTTATCTATATTTTGTAAATCAGACTACTTCATTAAATTTCTTCCAGCTAGATCCAACTTCTTCGTAGAAGATAGTAGCATCTCAGCATCGGTCATATCAATTGATAATTAATTACCGCCTGCTTCGGAGGCCTAATAAAGTAGTTTAAAAATTTCATCGTCTAATTCCTTAATTCGATGCTAAGTTTTATTTCTGATAAGCCGATCAATTTATTTTTCTTCGTTGTCACTCTCCTCATCATTAACAATTATACTCGGTTTAAGTACAATTTTGAAATCAGATTACTCTCTTTATTGATATTGCTATTGCTATTGTTATTGATATACTTTAATCCCTAAAGCTTCTCTAACTTCAAATAAGAAGGCATCACGGTGTTCCCGAGAGTAAAAGTATATTTTTAAATAAAAGCCAAAGTGATGTGGATTTTTCACTTGTTTCATCCTTTCAACAAACTAACTATGCTGATGGTATATAGAAATTCCTAGACTCTCTTATTATCGGTCGTAAAATTTAAAAAACGAATTATTTGAGGGCAGCCTAATGTTTTGTTATAATTTTATATCAAACTTGAATTATTTATTCTCAATCGCGATACTGATTTTGTGATCTTTCGTTTATTTTTCAGCGAGCATAATTTTTACAATTCCATCTGCAGCGTGATTCTTACTGAAAGCAATTTTAACATTGTGGTTAATTCCTTGCTTAACTAGCTTTAAAATTTCGGTTTCGGGTTGGACAGGCCCAAATTTTTGCTATTTTACTATTTCCTTAAGTCCATCTCTAGTAGAAATGACCCTTCCTGTTACAACGGCCCCACAATCGAGTGGAGTACATTGAAACTAATTCACTTTCACAATTTTAGTGATGTCATACCGTGTGAGAATGCAATTGTTGGCATGGCCCTCGCTTATCCACTGGAATAAATATTGGCAACTGAAGTGCTACTCTGGTAATGCTAGTCTGATCAATGAGTTCGTATATATGCTCTGCTCTTTCGTTGTCCCCTCTTCGGATTGTTCATTCATTTTTATAATTCTAACCTAAATAAAATAAATATCCCCCTCCATCAGTAGAAGTATACTCGATCATAACAATAAGATATACGGCTACTTTATATCTATACAATGCATATTATAAGGATTAATTACCTTTTTATTTTTTATTCCGAGAAACAAAAATTATTGATAGAAATTTTTCTGCTAAAGAGATTTCTGAAAGTTTTTTCCTCTCTTACCAACTCTTTACTCTGATTTCATTTCTGTAAAATTAATAATATTTTGAAAAATACAAAATTATGAATCATTTGGTTTCAAAAGTTGATATTATGTTTTTGATCCGCGAATTGATTCGTTCATTCAACTAGTTGATTTTTTGTAGTTTGGCAAATGTATCCTGGTTATTATTACCAACTTCATCAAGAATCTGCCTCAAGTTGAGCTCCTTGACTACTTTTGGTTGAAATGTCTCAAGGTTTTTCTAATTTGTTCTACTTACGTCGATAGAATTCCGCTTATTCACTGATGAAATAGATCCAATTCCTATTTGCCTTTGATTTCGGCTTGTGCTAAGTTCTCGTGATCTTAGTGCATAAGCATTGATATCAAATTATTCAGCTTTTTCTTTAGTCGAAAATGAAACCGAAGGACGCCTATTTTCATTATCAAAATTAGTCTTTTATTATCGAAGGTAATGAGTTAAATCCTTTTGATTAATTTTTGTATCTAAAGTATATTCCTTGGTCCTTGGTGCTTTAAAATTATAACTTTCAGAATATTAGAGACTTTTTCTTCTATTTAAATCTTTGTTTGGTTAAAGAAGCATCATCGTTGAGTTGAATTTGCTTGCGCTGTTTTAGTCACCAATCCCATAATTTGCTCTCTTATTCAAAGAAATGAGAGCAGAATCTTTGGAACCACTATTAATAGATACGTTCATTTCATACTATCTCAAAGGCCTTCTTTGTTTTTGTTAACTTTTCATATAGCTAGAGGATCGTCCTGCATTTTCATCAGGAATCGGTCGATTGCAAGAGTACTTTTATTTTATTTGCTGCTCTCGCTGAGGAATTTCATACGATACTCTGTCAGTTAAATATTGTTTGGAGTTACTTTGATAATTAGTTGACTTGTATTTTGTTGGTTCGATGTCATGCCTATCTTCTGCTTCTATCCATTTTGAGTTTGCATGTCTGAGTGGAGGCTACTAATAATTATGAACTCTTTTGTTCAGTCTATCCGCAACATAAGTTGATGCTCGTTATTGATCTGTTGGCCTAATTGAAGATCTTCCTTCAAGCCCTCGAAAGCTCCTATCTCGAGATTCAAGGGTGTACTAAGCAGGCTTGGAGTCAAGCCTGCCTACACATTTTTGCAGTTTCTCTAAAAGTTCGTCTTCTTTGCCTAAAATCATAGTGTATTTCTGTTAAAATGTAAAAATTAGTAATAAATGAATAACTAATTTGCTATGATTTACTTTAAAATATTTAAAGCGACTAATGAATGTAGACAAACAACCCTACGAACTAGCTGTCTCCAACATGACTTCAATCAGCAGTTACCTCCTCTAAAATGCAGACACTTAAATAAGTAAAATGCTAAACAGCACTGCAAACTGGACTATCAATCTGTACAATGTCTCATTCCCACAGTCTTAGTTCTTAGATGGGCCATAACCATTCATGAAACTAATATCAGTAAATCGAGAGATCTCAACTATGAACCAAACACAGACTTCTCAACCATATGCGCTTTTTTGTCTGTTGTTGGCTGACTTTCGTTCAAGTCTAAAACTTTCTCATTTACTGTGGAAAATCTTACCGTCTGATAACAGAATCAAGAATGTCGCAGTTCACCCTAACCGTAGAACCGTTGTGCTGTTCTATTAACGGAAAATAGTATATTACTAACTAGTTAGCACAGTACCTCCTAAATCTTATAGTCTCATGGAGCTATCTTCTTACAAATTCGCAACACCGACATACTTAGCGAATGTGCAGTACACTCCCTCTGGAGATTATCTTATTGGATTCAAAAGATATGATGGAACCAATGTCGTAATATTCAAAATGAATGCCAAAACACATGCCTTTAGGTAAAGCAAAAATACGATAGACGTATGTCTTGACAGGCGCAGGTTTTAGTTTCTATGCAAGTGGGGTCTCGCAGTATATAGAGACTACTAAAATATGGCTATTGCTGTTGGTAACCTCAAAACAGCTTGTGTTGTAAATCTCACAGACATGTCATACCAAACACACTTAGTGACTAACACAAGAAGTAAAAATGTGCTGGCAGTTTACCCAAATCAGACCAGATAATATATGCCACGCTAAACTCTAGCATCAAGCGTTAGCTATTTAAATTCAAGCCAAGATGGCTACTTTTTGATATACTCGCCTGAGGAGGGTCTTGCTGAACAGTTACGTTTTCTGCCTGACCTTACTAATATCTCAAATTTTGAGTACATGCCGAACTAAAACTTCAAATAAGTCGCCCCTGTAAAGTGTATCGATATCGATGATATTAGCTCGATTGCCTGTATGAAATATGGGGAATAAATAGCAATAGTCAGTAAAGTTCAACTTAGTGCTAATACTACTTACTAACTGGCTAAAATAGATTATCAATTGGTTACTACAACCTCTAACCAAACAATAGCGAATTAAAGCAATGTATTAGAAGACATATTTTATAGTTCGAAAGCAGGTGAGTTATGCGCAATTTATAATCTTCGTGTAGTATGTAGCCCACTGCAGACTCGCTGTACTGCCTCAGAGACAATGCAATCAATTAGCGCATGTAAATCTGAATGTCAGAAAATTGCAAATGATACAGTCTGGAATCCTGTGTCAATGGCATGCGAGAAGTGCCAAGGATGCACATGTCCATTTTATTCAGGTCCATAGTGCAAAGTTAACTGCACCAAGATGACTGGAGCCATCCCGGGCTCATCTTATTAAAATGGGCAAAAGTGCTTATGCAACCCGCCCTATGTATGGTTCAATGATCGAAAATAATGCCGGTTTAACTGCTCGACTATAAAAAACTACGACTCTTCCCAGTAACTCAACAGCACCAATATCAACATATGCAAATGTCTACCTGGTTACCAGATGAGGAGAAAACTTGGAGCCAGGGACGAAATTGGAATCTGTGTTCAGATGTGCGAAAATGGCCAAATGACATAAGTCAAAAATGGACAGTATATTTGTCGCTGCCCTCATAATTAAGCCTGGAGTGTTTCTGAGAGTAAATGCATAGCCAAAATTTAGCATTAAGGCATGCCAGGCTGGGCTATTGCATTAATAATTTTTAGTATCCTACTTCTATTTCTAGGGGTGGGTTGTTTAATATGGAGAAAAATAAAATCAAACAAGAAAACGGATGATCAAGTTGAATAAGTACCTCAAAGTTCAGACCGAAACAGGGCAAAGAGCACAATAAGTGAAAAATAGTTAAACCAAGTAGCTAACAAAAAAGAAAACAATGACAAATTGAAGAGCTGCTCAATTTGCAATAACAATGAAACGGATATTAATTGCATGGGACCTTGTGGCCACTATTATCACTTTTACTGCATAAAGTAAAGACTCGATGAGGACAAAAATGAGTGTCCTGAGTGCGGCATCACATTCCACAATGGACTGGCCGATATGAAGCTTGTTGAAAGGGAAGAAGAAGCCTTTACTATCTCTGATAATTGATCATCTTACTATTTATTATTATACAGGTTAAATGAAAGCGCAAGGATCAAAGCTCAGCATTAAGTCGAAGTTACTCTGCATGAATGAAAAGCATAAAGACGAATAAATAAAAATAGTTTGTTTGAATCCTCAGTGCAAAGAGTGTCCTTTACTGTGCTCAGTTTGTCTCACATAGTTCAGCCATGAAAAGTGTAAATTTAATCTAATCACACTCAAGGAACTGCAAAAGAAAGATTTGTGGAAGATGGACAACTGGCCAACTAAACCAGAACACTTTGCAGTTAAATAAAGACTCCGCAAATATGACGATCTCATTGAGCTTGATCAGCTTATTGAGGCAGTCAGTGAGGATCTCCGTAAGAAAACTAACAAAGCAATTGATGAACTCAAGGGCAACGCCAAATCCAGATATAGGCTATTAATTTAAAGAAGAGAGTATGATATTGAGCCTCTTCGTGAAATCTTTTACGATTCTTACAACGTTGAAGTGGCGCAAAAAGTTATGGAGGAAGTCACCAATTGGAAGAAGAATATTTATCAAGCTATAGAGACTCTTGAAGAGTTCAAAAAGCAGGAGGGCAGACTGCTTGCCATGAAATAGCTGGACATATTGCTAGAGAGTGGCAAATTTCCACTAATTCCGACAAAATAAATAGCAGATCGAGCTTTCAAAGTAATACTGTGGCAACTTGAAAATCTGCCAAAATAAATATTCGGAGAGAAAGTAGTTACAAATACATTATAATTTCTTAAAGAGCATATTGAAGATGATGACGGAGTTTATGAAGGAGAAACATCAAATGGTAAGAAGCATGGAATAGGTAAGTACTATTTCAAAAATGGCAATATTTATGAGGGTTAAATGCACAAGGGAATGATGCAGGGCAAGGGCAAGTACGTTTGGTCCAATCAAAACGTGTATGAAGGTACCTTTGTCGCCGACAAAATGTGTGGCAATGGTAAACTGATTTTTGCTAACGGTGATGTCTACGAGGGATAGTTCGTAAACAACAGGGCTTGTGGATAAGGAAAGATGGTTGCTCATACAGGAGATGCTTACGAGGGTCAATTTTTGAATAACTTAAAACAGGGCAAAGGCAAACAGTTCATGAAAAATGGTAATGTTTACGAGGGATAATTTTTCGAAGGGAAGTGGCACGGTAGGGGGAAAATAATATTTCCGGACACGACAGTAGAAGAAGGTATTTGGTTATAGAACTCGAAGCAGTGATTATGAATAATAGTAAATCTAAATTGAGTTACTAATAAATATTAAATCACCTATAAGTGACAATGCAAGCATCTAACGAGAACTAGCTGCCAGGGTTGGGCAAGATCTACGCAGGTTAGATTCACTTCAGCCGCATCCCGGTGGAGTACTGGGAGCACAGAATACTTATGCTCAAAGCATTGGGCTTAAACGCTCTCAGCATTTATATCATGTGGAATTACCACGAAATCTCAAGGGGTGAGTTCGACTTTTCAACCGATAATAAGAATTTGCCTTTGTTCCTTTAGCTGGCTGAAAAGCATAATATGATGGTGCTATTCAGGCCTGGTCCATATGTCTGCGCAGAGTGGGATTTTGGTGGGATGCCTGCTCGTCTACTGGCAATCGACAACTTGGTTATTCGAGCCAATAATAAAGAGTTTCTTGAAGAAACGAAAATTTACTTCAAAGCATTAGTACCAATAATGAACAAATTTTTGAGGAATGCTCAAAACCCAAAAGGATGCATTGTAATGTTGCAAATTGAGAACTAGTACGGGTTTTATGGAACAGATAAATCATACATGCAAGCTATCCGAGCGATATGGAAATAATTAGCAATCTTCACGCACTAGTATTATGTGGACTGGTCTTTATTTGTGAGTCGATGCCACTGGGAAGGCGCCAACATCGGCATTAATCACTTTGACAGTAGGATGCAAGAAATGCACGTCAGAATGTTCGAGAAAAAGGGTATCATCATGGGCGGATAAATTTATACTGGCTGGATGACTCACTGGACTGAGAAGTGGGGAGGGAAAAAATTAGATAAAGTCTATAACAATTTTAAGTTTCTACTTTAAAATGGCAACTCATTCGCCATGTATGTTGCACATGGAGGGACAAACTTCGGACTGACTGCAGGTGCTAATGGACTCAAAGCAAAGTCCAGTGACTATTGGGGCGCTATAACATCATACGACTACGATGCTCCAGTAAATGAGCAAGGTTCAGTAACTGAAAAATATATGAAACTGAGAGAACTCATGATGAAATACGTAAAATGGGAAGTCCCAGCAATTCCATAACCCATCCCCATGATCACAATTGATGAGATAAAGATGACAAAATATGCAAATCTGCTACACAACATTCCTAAAGAGTATGTAACATCAAATACACCTTTACCTTTTGAATGCAACGAACTGAAAATGTTCAACCAAGGTATTGTGCTTTACGAGACGGAAATCCCAAAAGCTGAGAATACTTATATAAAGATGGTTGTGCATGACTTCGCGTTGGTTTATTTAGGAGACCAAATAATACAGGTGCTAGATCGTACCAAACTAACTAACCATGGGTTTACAATAAAGAAATAAGAGATCGAGAAAAATGGAAAGCGATTGAGAGTTCTTGTCGAAGCTTCAGGACACATCAATTTTGACAAAGACATGTAGACAGACAAAAAAGGACTCTACTTTTTCGGAGGAGATCTTACAAAGCTGAGTTGGAAAATATTCAAATTCCCAGTTGAGTACAAAGAAGTTGTTAAGTACAGTCCTGAGACTGGTAAGGAAGGCAAGTATATTGTCGAAGATTACCCTGTTTTGCTAAAAGGCGAATTTACCCTTGAGACTACAGGAGATGTATATCTCGACGTGGGCTTGTATGGAAAAGGATACATTTGGGTGAATGGACGAAACTTAGGTCGATATTGGAAAGCTGGCCCCCAAACTCGACTTTTCTGCCCTGGAGTCTGGCTAAAGAAAGGGTTAAATTAAATCTGCATTCTTAATGTATGGGGTCCTTGCGGAATGCCTATTCAAGGTTTTAAGACGCTAATTGATCCCCTTTTGGTGACAGAGAGCAAGTGCAGCACCATGTGATATAACTCATGCTTGTTATTTAAATATTTATGACAGATATTAGTTCCTTCTGCTTCCTATTTATACATTCGCTCATTTTTTGATTCAATCCTACATAATATACAAGCTTTATAATATTAGAATGTGAGCAATAAAATCTGTAAAAGACATTAATATTTTATTTGCAAATTGGTTTTACTGTTCATTATCTAAGTTTATTGATGATGCATTAATAATTTTGTTGGGTTATAATAATTTAGTAACCTTGCAACACAATGTTCACCGAGTAGGATTTGCGAAAGTTGCGCAAAACTAAGAACTAATATTACGAAAAAAAAGAAGAGGAAGATAGATCATCGTCTGCACTAGAGGATAAAACAGAAGAGTAGCTATACTTCTGCAAGTATTTTCTAAATGATAGCTTTAAAATAATACTAATCGAGATTTCTTCAACTGAGGAAGTCCATTCTTCTCTTACTCGCGTTGACTCTTATATGGTACCTCTTGGCTCATAAAGGTGTACATCATAAAGGTCCTCACCGAATAGTTCAGTTATGAGGTCAAGCGTCGATACTCGGAATTTCTCAAGCTTCACGACTATGTTACCGGTCTTGCAAGCAGTCAAAATAGGGTATCGGAACCAGAGAACTGCTAGCAAATTCGCTTGAGCAAGATGCAAAGAAATTTGTACGCATTCCCAGCCAAAAGATTGTCTTCTTCGTTGCGACACTTTTTCAACATATGCAGCAAATAAAAGCTGGCACAGGAGAGAAAGTCCGAACTATGTTGTAAATATTTGTTAAATCAGCTTTCCTCAATCAAATTCGAAACAACTATTATAAGTTTCCAGATTAGTTCGTACGCGACTACGTTGAGCTTCTCAAGTTTATTAATATGAAAGGTAACTTAATCATAACTCAGAGGAGCATTAAAAGTTTTGGAGACGGAAAGAAGGTCGACTTTTGGAAATATCTAATGTTGTATTAAAGGATTCAAATGCAGCAAATCAAGCAAAGGTAAACTAGAAGCCTACAGACTCGAACTGTCAAACAAGCATTTAACACTTGGTCGAACTTTTACAGCACCAAATGAATAAAATTAACTTAGCTATCGCGATGAAGCAAGGGTTTTACAAATCAAGTCCGAACCTCGGGACCTCTGCTGAGGCATCTAGCTAAATGATGATCGCTGATGAGATCATTAAGAACATAGATTGTATGCGAAACATTGTGCTAGAAATGAAGAGAAAAATTAACTACGATCACATAAGGTGCATCTTAAAGGGTAAAGATCTTAAGCCAGCTGCTAACTCAATGGCTAAAAGCAAGAAAGGTCTTATTGAATATTGTTTGAAACATACTGTAAACTAGCTTGTGGCCATGCATATACTACGCACCATTTTAGATATTTTTCTTAATCCCGAGTGTAACTATAGCTGTGACGGCTTTTTAAAGGTCCTATCCGAACTCGAAATTGGTATTTTTGCCTTAGGTTAAGAAAAATAGCTTTGGGCTTTATACAATAAGGATTTTCGATAGGTTTACTTTAAGCTTATTAAGCAGTATTGTCTTTCCAAGTAGCTATACTGTGCTGATAAGAAGAGTGAAGGGTCCGAAAAAGTAATCACTTAAAAAATAATGAGTATTAATTTAGCTAAACATTTCTAGGAGTGGGATCAAATGTGCCTTAAGAATAAATAATTTAAAGCTAAAGATGAACAAAAGCAATGGACTTTAGTTATTGAAAATCTACCTTCACATTATAGCCCTAAGTCTTCTCGTCAACCTTGTTTCATTAGTGCTGACAACTTTACAAAAATAAAGAGTACATAGGATTAAAAATATATAAGATAGAGTTACTCAAGAAATTCAGGTAGTTACACAGAGGGGTTGACTGTAAAATTTGCAAAGGCTGAATAGAACGATAAATTAAAAATGGCTCTAACAACATCAAGAGTTGAAGATTACTACGTTTATCTTCTAACAGCGACCACCAAACAGTTAAGCTATAAGCAATGCCTTGAATTAATGAAATGTTAACAAAAATGGAATCCTCTTTTGCTACATTCTCAAACTGATGTGTATTCGAGTACTAGAAAAGATTGTTTGAGCATTCCAGGAAAACAAGATAAAATATTTAGGTTTACGGAACACTAATAAATATAGTTAGATCTGCATCAATAGAATTAAGCATTATTATAGTCTTAAGACAATTTTATTGCAGTTGACAATTATTAATAAATTCCAGACAGCAATTAAAAGCATCTAAACCCCAAATCATCGACCCAAACAATGCCTTCAACAAATGGATCATGTGCTCAAGACTTCTTGCCTGAAGGCTTGGAAAAATAACCAGTGGAAGATCTGGCAGAGAGCAAACTCTCACGAAAAACAACATTAATGAAAGTACCGCCTAGCTCAGGATCCTTCAACTCTTACTACCAGCAGGTCAGGGTATAACGGGGAGATGAGAAAAGTAAAATTGAGTCTCAGTTGTGCCACATTGAAATATAACTAATTTTCACAGATCCTGCAGCCTACAGATACTTTTCAACAGAGCTAGATGGATCCTCTTTGTATATTTGGACAGGCGTACAAAAGTGCTTGTAGCAGCAGACCTTCTGAGCGACGTTATGCGCTCAAATAATTTTGCTTATACTTCTTAGTCTTCACTATGTATACTATTTATCAGTTATTTAAATTGCAATTATAAACAGTTTAACCCGCCTATAATGAGCACCTTCATTTCAATAGAAGGCAACATCGGAAGTGGGAAATCTACAGTCCTCAAAATAATCAGATAGAATTTTCCTGAGCTCACCATACTTGATGAACCTTTGGCTTCTTGGGAAAAGGTTGGCGAAAATGGCACTGTTAATTTGCTGAAGCTCTACTACTCAGATCCTAAGCGATGGGGCTTTACCTTCCAGATATATGCATTCATGAGTCGTCTCAAGAAGTGGAGTGAGTTCAGTAGAATGCAATGCCAGACAACCAAGGTATCCGAGAGAAGCTTGTTATCAGATCGATACATATTTGCCAACATTATGAGGGATATGAATATACTGTCTGAGCTCGAGCACGAAGCCTACCTTTCATGTTACAGAGACTTATCCAAAATGCAGAACATCGCAAAGGTGAAGGGGGTAATTTACGTTCAGTGTGATGCTAAAACATGTTCGTAACGGATCAAAAAGAGAGCCCGATAAGGCTAGGGTGAGATCCCACTAGATTACTTAGAGAAACTTCACGAAAAGCACGAAGAGTGGCTAAATCCTCAAACTCAATAGAATTTAGTTAATTAAGTCAAAAACACTGCTAGTGAACTAGATACAGACTTATAACAAAGAGAAGTAAGTGAGCAATAGTTTAAAAATCATTCAACTAGCATTACTGAACAGAAAGTGTTGATCATCGATAACCGAGTTCCGATTGATCGAAATCGGCTTATCAACTAAATCAGGGCATGGTTGTCACAATTCAAGTGAGTTCTTTTAATAGTATTTTTTGTATGATTGTTTTGCTAAATTTATGACTTTATAATTTTAGTCTATTAAGTTTATGAATGAACACAAAAATAGGCCAACTCCGCTCAAGATTCAACGTTTCAAAGGTAGAATAACGAATTAACATCATAACCAAGACGAGCCAGCGGGGGAAAACATGCTGTTGAAATGCTTGTTAAATTTAGGACAACCTAATCCATAAAGCTCAGATAACAGTAACATTATAAATAAACATGTAGAGACTGGAACTTAAAAGAACTTTAAGAGCAGCCAATCGATTGTGAGTTCTGAACATAGAATAGAAAACACAAAAAGTGGTCTAAGTGCAAAGCATTCGCGTATGGAGACCAAAATTTAAGACTCCACTAGTTCGGGCTTTAAAATAATCAAAATTTCATGCACTGAACAAGAAGATATCAATTCTCATACTACTTTCAAGAAAACAGGGACATTTAACAATTCGTCTCGAAGCATCGAGTCAGGTTTCAAATCAGTAGAGTAGGAAACGCTTAAAAAATCTACAGGTGCCAGCAAGGTTTAAAAACAATTCAAAATGAAAGATTTATTGCAGGGTTCTACAAAGGTTTAGGATAGTTTTGAACTCTCATCAGAAATTAGTAAATAGAAAATTCCTACAGACGAGATCAATTAAAGTAAAGGCAGTCATTCAATGTTACCTATCGATTCAAATGTAAAAAGAACTCCTCCTCCGAGTAAAACTAGAATTGAAAATGTTGCTATGGCTCGTACAGTTCCATATCCAAACACTCCAGATATAAAACCAAAACGATTAAAGAAGCACGGAAATGTATAAACTATTACGCATAAAAATCAAACACCAGATAATCAAGGTGCAAGTCCTACTTTAATATAGTAAAATCGTTACAAAACTTAATAGCTTATTCCAGATTCGGACGCAAAGGAAGAACTTCCGAAAAATGACGAGGCTCAAAATTTTATAATTCAATTGTTTCAAAGTTTTAACACACCTAAAAATAAAGATAAAAACATGGAGAACGAGGATTTAATAGAATAGCCTGGATTTGGTCACAATAAAAGCGCAAATAGCATCTTGAAGCTAGTGGCTCATCTAGGTAGCAATAAATCAAATTAGAAGCTAGAAAAACTTAAAAATGTAATGAAAAATCAGAAAAATTTAAAATTAAAAGATTATTTGAGATTAACATCTCTGTCAAACGATTCTAAATTTGACAGGTATAGCAAGTCTTTAAAAAAAGATAAACAGAGCGCAAAAAATAACTTTCTTGAAGTAAAGCAAAACTAGAACACAATAAATATGAAAAAATCATATCTTTTCAATAAGAATAAGACAGTTATAGATTCATAAAAATCGATCGCTTTAATAAAGGTATCCCTAGATCGAAAGCTTGATAAACTCCTTGAGTCTGCCTTAAAAGTTTTTTCGGAAGTCTAATAGAGTAAGAATTTAATTGGAAAGGAGTACGAAGATCTTGTTTTTATGTGCAATTTTCATAGAGTCTTCGATGAAAACTTATTTAAAGCTTCTGAGCTTCTCGAAGACCTACTCAAATAATTCTAAGATAAGCGTGAGATAAAGTAAGCGCTAGCAAATAGATAACTTTTGACTGAATCAAAAGTTATCGAAATGATGAGCCCAAAGAAAAAGAAAAAGAAAACATAATCAATTGATTTTGGATTGATTCAAAGGATTCTATTAGGGTTCAATATTATTCAAGATGAAGATATTTGCAACGATGAAATAAAATAAGATTAGTATAAACAATGAAACAAGACAAAGTGGTGCACATTCAGTACATTCTGAGACCTTCAAAAGTTATTAAGATAGGCTGAAAAATGTGATTCGATTTTATTTGAATTTCAGTAACTGGCTATGCATCAACTTTCATCTACTAGCTGCTTGCAGGTAGTTCTTCAAATACGGATTGTTCGTAATTTATTATTTATTTTTTTACTTTTTACACTCTTTTCTTGCACAGGTCATTTTCGAGCAAGCTGAAAATTTATTATTATGAGCATTAAGATTATACTTCAGGCCACTGCTTTCTCAGTTTGAGTAGCAGCTTGTTATACCTGTTTTTTATCATATGCTCTGATCTGTTGCTCATTAGACCAGCAATTTTAGACCACTTTTTCCCTAATTCTCTCATCTTCTGAAGTAAGAATAATTCCTCGTCTAACGTCCATTCAGCTCTAGTTTAGAAAGAGATTTACTTTCTGATGTCTGGGTTCAGATGGCTTAACCACCTTTCTCGAACTGATTTTGGTTTTTTTAACTTCAACTTATTAGTTAGTCTGAAAAGTTATAGGCCAATGCTCGTCCATTTTTTATTCAAATTAGTTCTATATTAGATCAACGTATACTTCATGAGACTCTCAATGATTTTATCCTCCTCGCTAGTCCAAGATTGGGACTTCATTTTTTTTGAGCAAGAGAAAAAATACTAGCAAACATATGGCTGCTTCTTGAAAATGCCACCCAAGAACTACCAGTCTTCAAATATCTAAGAATCGATGGAATATTTACGATTTATTGGAAATTTTTATTCTCGAATTTAAAATAGGTTAAGGAAAACAACAGAAAAATCCGATATTAATTCTCCGTCCACCCCTTGGCGATCTAGTCTTCGGAGTCCTAGCTTCTTTATCTCAACTAGGCTTGCTTTGACTTAATTTCCGACGCTGTAATTTTTTGCAGTTCCAATTTGCCTATGTCGAACTCATCAGCCAATGACTTTAAATTGAGAACACAGCTCAAGCTTTTATTAATTAGAGCTTCCCAAATGGCTTCCTCTCTGCTTTAATTTAGCATTTTTATTATTGAATTTATAATAAAGATTGCCATGGATTGAGCATTAATTACTGGACTTTGAAATACGATTAAATTATCTGCCTTTTAATCCCAGCCAGGACTTCTCATTTTGCTTAGAAACTGATCGAAACGTAAAGTTATTGAAATTGTCGTTTAATAAATTCAAACTCGCGCCTCAGCTGTCAAAAATTAATCGATTTGCTAACTCACGAAATTAAGATTTCTGTTTGAAAATCATGAATATTAAATAACAAGGTAGTAAATTTCTAACGAGTGCTCAAACTAAAGTTTTTAAATTAAATATTGCATAAACGGCGTTATAAAATAAACAACAAACGAAGTCCCCACATAATTGAGCTTAACAGATTTAGCAGCTTTCTTGAGTACGATAAAATGAGAACAATTATTATGAGCACTTAAACGAATTCAATTTGTTCACTATTGTTATAAGAAATTGAGGATATTGATGTTGATATTAGATAGAACAATAGTAGCAAAATGGCACTCACTCATCGGCGTAGAAGCTAAACATACGGATTTCTTCTCGCTCAAGCAGGAGTGCCTTCATAAGCTCCTTCATTTATTAAAGTTAATGCCGAAGCTGTGTATTGGTCTGCTTGGCCATCTCCAGTTCCCTCGGTACTTTTGCCAGTCGAGCTAGTGTATCTAACTGTTTGGTTTCTTTTTGCTACAGCTTCTCCATCATCTGCTCAATATATATTTGTTACTAGCATGACTTGCTTACTGGCATTTGTGACTAAATTTTGGTGTGATTTTTTAGTAGATCGTTCACGGTCCTATAATTTGATTAATGTGCCTGGTTTTACTTTTAATCTTCATGCCGATGATTGATTTTATTCCTATGTGTTACAATGCTGTCCTGTGATTCTGGCTTATTAGGGATGTATTTTGTACTGCTCCTACGCGAAGTATGCACGTTTCTACTTGAGCTCAAACCCACATCATCTTCCTGGATGACCCTGATGCTTTTTATGCTCCTCCTTGAATCTAATTTCGTATTTTGGTTTCGTTAGGAACGCATTATTATGAGGGATAACGACAATGCTGAATCAAAACAATATTAAATAAATCAATAGGCTTTCATTAATGAGTCTTGTTTGTTTAACTCCGATTTTGTGACTCAGCCGCAAAAATCGATGAATAATTTACAAGCGTCAATTTTTGATTTGTCTGTGTCATCTAAAATTGTGGTGATATTTAAAATTGAGCTATAGTCTTCGGGACTCGTGCTTCATGTGATACTTTAATATCAACGCTTTTTTAAATTGAAAACTTTCTACGCTCCAGAGAATCTGCGTTTCTCGAAGAATGTGCAAAGCTGTATTCGCTAAGGCATGGGTCAATATTTTTAATTCTTAGTATGCCTCTGTCAGGGTTTGGTGACGGATCTGCATCGTCTTAGCTCTGATGAAAATTATAATTCATTGTGGAAGCATAATTTTCAAATATATTTTTCCTCCAAACAACTAATTCTGGAGAGAGGTTTTTTGCTTTACTAGATGTTTCGAACAAGTTTAAACTTTTTTTTAGCGGTTAAATGTTGGGTTAGGGTCTGCTTGTAGACCATTTCTTCAACTAGGGTAGTTTGGGTTTCTAAGGGTCTAGCTGCTTAGAGGCTGCTTAAAGAGGTCTTGTAAACTTTGTACTCTTTTTTATGTTTAATTGACGGTTTGATACAATTATTTAGGATGAGAGTTCTTCCATATATTTAGGCAGCAGCTATGCTCCCTCCGCAAGTCTGGAGTGTCTATTTACTAAAAAAATCAGCTCATGGAATATATTCGCCAGTTCTTTTTTCTCTTCCTGGGAATCTCGCCTGCGAGACTTAGCCTGTACATGATGTGATTATGGTTCTCGACCTTGGGAAATAAGCACTTGTGTTTCTCTTTGATCGTTAATGCTGACTGATTACTAAGCTGGTTCGATACGAATACCTGGCCGCTGCTGCCTGCTCTCCTGGCTGGTCATTGACTTTGTTATTATAATAATGTACCAATCATATTATAAATATCGAGTGTTCCAGTTATAACAATATTATCACAGAGCAGGTACTGTATAAATATCATTATTATCTTTTGCTTTCCTGAATTGAAGGCAGGTACTTTAGCTGGTTCGTTGTCTCCTCGCAGTGGCCTAAATCTGATCCAGGGGGTATACCCATATGGATCGAGCTTTGGTGGGCGATTTGCTCGTAAAACTGCAAGTCATAGTTATAGTTTGGCTCATTCATGGACTGCTGTCTTATCATCGACATTCTCATGAAAGACTTTCCTAAATTGTTTTATGGCTTAATAGTCTCTCTCTTTTGAATAGTGCTCACATGCAGTTTAACAAGCTGTGCCTCGTTTGGCAGCCCTTGTGATTATTCTAGGCCCTTAATATAATCCTCAAAGTCTGATATAGCTCTATTTTTGGTGACTGGGTTTGTGCGGTCATAGTTGGTATAAATAAGCATTTTCTTCTGATTATAGTCTTTGTTCTCCAGCTCTGGCTTCTGGATGCAGCAATAAAATATACGGAAGGGCACCACAATCAGAAATAAGCATGAAATTATTATACTAATTGCGTTGACAAGGGCTGTGTTGTTAGGTTGTTAGTCTGAGACTTACGGATTCGCGTTGTTCACAAAAAGTGACCCAATTGAGAATGCCAGCAAAGAAAATACTAATATAATATCGACTGTTTTGTTTGTAGTCTCAAAGTGGTAGCGAGGTCGATTAAAATGGTAGAATAAATTTCGTTTGTTTGCGAAATAATAGAAAGCGAGTGCAAATGGAGCAAACAGTGCAATGATTGGTTGCATACATAGGAAAAAGGCTGTAAATATTGAAGTTTTAATAAGAAATGCATATTCATAGCCAATTTCCAGTTTATAGTTACCGTAGTAGTAATTGAGTTGTTTTTGTCCAAACATATGTAGCTTTCTTTACGGGTTACTCTTCCACCATCTGATAAGCCTCAGCCAGTGTTAATAGAAATCAATAAGAGATGAAAGTGGAACCAGAAGATTGAGCAGTGCGATAAAGAACACATCATCGGCTAATCCATTAGCTTTAAGCCAAGGCTTATTGATATTTTGAGACTTAGAAATAGCGGTGACTACAATTGGTACGCCAATACTATTTACTAGCTGAGCAATACCAATTTTGAGAGCAATGCTAGATTGTTACCAGCTTTCGATGGTTTCATGTTCGTAGTAGCTGAAATACATCATGGCAATCTGAATTCCATAATTAACAAGTGTCACAATTATAGATATTCCAATTGAAACTCCAGTTGTCTTTTCTTTGATATAGGAAATGCCAATGCTGAGAGCTAAAGAAACTCCGATAAGTCCAAGAGTTGCAAGCCACGACTGCAATCTTCTGATGTTCTTTTCTGAAGATGGAAATCCCATATTATTCCACATAATTTCTTCAGGCTCAGATGCTTTTCTAATTTTGACACCCTGGACTGGAAATTAGCTCTACCTAAACAGTTTGCACAAACCCAATATAGAAATAGGAGCATTGTTATGTTGAATCTATTACCTGGCTTTTGAATATCTCATTGTTACAAATATTGTATTCATTTACTATAAAGGGACCTTTGAGTGCATCTACTTCTCGAACTTTTATGAGTAAAATTTTTGGTAGTCATCAAATATTTAGTTTCGAGTTTGTAATGGGACTGAAAAACTATCATTTTTTCTTCGGTGCTCAATCCATTTTCTAAAAACATTTTGTTTAGCATATAATTCGGCGGCTACTTTTTCTTTATCTTCAACATTTCGACGATTCTCCATATACAGTGACCGGGCTATGTTGATTGAGGCAATTTCATATGGGTATAAGCATTATCGTTTTTGCTTTTCGGTTTCAAAATATTGGTTAAATATATTTTGCACTAATTTAAAGCTCTCCTACTCAGTTTATCCGAGATGGACTTTAGGAAAGTGCTTGATCATAAGTGTAAAATCAGATGCACTAACTCTGGTGGTCTAGACTTCGACAATAAGCTTTTCTTCCAGGTGAGTTTTGATGATCTGCAGTATTCCCCAGACAATAACAATGACAACTCCAAGCCATGCTTGAATTTCACTCATTTTGTTCTTATCGGCAGTCCGGCTCAAAACTTTAGCTCCTGCTGATATCTCACTGAATCCGCATGCTGATGCACTGTTGCACAACATCGCCTTCGATTATGCTGAACTGAAGGCTATTGAATTTGTTGCGATTGCGTATATCGAGTATATGAAAAACAGAATGGAAAATACCAATGCATAATACAGGAAGTCTTTGAAGAACAAGTATACTCCGATTCCTAAGTTCAGCTAGTTCAGAGCAGTTGAGTATGGTAACTATTAATTTCGTAAGAGCAGTCCACAGCAGTCACAAATTTACAAGTCTTTGGTATCCTATAATGGTAGGCAGTGTTACTTTCTCGCGTATTTTCTTTTCAAGTTCTACTTGTTTGGTAAGCAAATCATTGGTACCCAAACGGTTCGCTTCATGATGCTCGATAGCTTTTTACGTGCTGGGATAGCCCAGTACTTCCATGAGGATGTACTTCAGCTACTCTCGGTCTGCAGGGTCGCTGCGAACTTTGAGACCGAGCTCACCGATTATCTTCTCAAACTACTAGTCGCTACTTTTTTAATACATTTCTAATTTTGTAATCTGCTATTCAGAATTGATGATGAAATCACATGATATGTAATTAATAGATTAGGATTAATCATCTACATCCATTGCACCTTCCGTAAAATCAATAAAATTTGAATTTAATGTATAAATGAATTAGACATTGCCTACTTTGCTGTCCTACAAATCTAATTTATTTGAAAGGGAATTTTAACAAGTGAATATCTTTAATACTTTATCGTAATTAAAAGCAAATCAGATAAAAAATAGGTTTAATTAAGATGATGCATGTTTTAATAATAGATATTAATCTAATGAAATAGTACGTCATCAGTTTGGTGCTCATCCTGATTGCCTTCATCGCTTACAAGTTTGTTTATCTACCAAAAAAACTGCATAGTTTCTACAAAAAGAACTTGGAGAGCCTTGGTTATAAAGTCCATTCTACTTTCACTCCATTGGGTATTCCGATTCTGAAGATGCTAAATTAAGGAAAGAAATAGGGAGACGCTCTAAAAATGTGCAAAACAATATACAAAGATCATGATGTGATACTGACTAATTCAGTGCATCGGATTGTGCTGGACTTCTGCCACCCGGACTTCATAAAAGATTTTTACTCAGCCGAAAACCTATACACATACCCAAAGGTTAAATTCGTGTCTGCACCTATAGTTCGAGCAATGGGTAAGGGAATACCTTTCAGTGAAGGAGATGAATGGAAAAGAAAGAGAAGAATCATTAATTAAGTATTCAATTATGATTTTGTGAAATCGACAATTCCCAAAATTAGTGAACTCTGTGATAAAGCCATCAAAGAAGTAGAATCCACTGCGAAACACTCCACTGTCGATGGTCAGCACATTGTTGAATACGATGTGATTGATCTGACTGTCAGAATGTTCTCCAGTGTCGTAATGGAGTGCTTCTTGGGAGGGGCTACTGATCACACTTTATAAGGAAAGCCTGTGAGTTTATACATGAATCAACTTATTTCAGATGTTACTCAATTTGCCTTTGAGCTTATTCCCATGATCTTGGGAGTCAAATTTGTTAGTCTAGGTATCAGAGCCAAAGACAGAGACATCAATAGAAGAATTAAAGTCTTTAGAACCTGGGGACTCTAGTTCATCAAGTCGAGAATCGAAAAGGCACAAATAAGGTTTCAATAATAGGGTGACAAAGCTTAGCCTAGAGACATTATATAGGCTTTGCTATTGTCTAATAAGAACAAAACTGATAAATCAGAAATGTATACAGAGGAAGAAATTTTAGAGTAATTTAGTACATTTTTTGTTGCTGGTACTGACACAACTTCGCATTACGTCATGACGATGATATACTTGATTGCACAGAATCCTAAAGTTGAAGCCAGGTTGAGATAGGAAATTTAGAAAAATATTATCAACGATGACTACAGTTATGAAACTCTCAAAAAAATGACATATATTGATTGGATACAAAAGGAAACATCTAGGTACTATGGACCTATTGCCGGAATATTTATGAGGGAAGTACAGAAAGATAACTACTTAAACAAATTGCCTATCAAAAAAGGGACATATGTTTCGATTCAACATTTAGGTAATCATTATTCGGAAAACTATTTCGTAAACCCTACATAATTCCGGCCTGAGAGATGGGAAAGCGAGTGTGACTCTGTTCCTCCGTTCGTGGTTGGAGGATTCAGTGCAGGAGCTCGAACTTGCATTGGCAAGCACTTGGTACAGTTGGAAAGCAAGATTGGACTCATAAAGTTCATGAAAAGGTACAAGCAAATCATCATCCCAGAAGGACCACTCAAGTGGGTGACTAAATTCGTGTATACTCCCGAATATTTCACCAGTAAACTAGTAATAAACGAATGATAGCTTTAAACTTTTGTATTTTTACGCTAATGAATAGATAAATAATCATCTGTCTTGTCGTGTGCTTTTTGGTAGGAACAATCAGCTGCCAAAAAGCAATTCTAATGTCAAGTTCATTGGGGTACTACAACATCAGGCAAGTCAACAATGTCGTTAACATCTACCAACATCTGCGTGGACTAGGAATGCAAGACTAAGATATACTGCTTTTGGTTTCGGAACCACAGTCTTGCTGTGAAAAAAATCATCTCTTTGGCTCGCTTTCTTTCTACGATGGCGATTACACAAATATATTCAGAAATGTTGAAGTCGATTATTTTCAATCTGAGTTAACTCTTTAGTCAGTAGCAGGGATTATAATGGGGCTATACCATAAATTTACTCTCAACAAAAGAAAACTCAAAATGAAAACAACCCCAACTTTGTTTATATACATCACCGGGCACGGGGGAGACTTGTATTTTAAAATAAGGGAGCGAGAAGCTCTGGTTAATGAACAATTCGAAAACATTTTTAACATCAATCACAGGAAAAGATTATCAAAGAAAACAGCCGTAATTAGTGATTCTTGCTCAGCAATTACGCCTTTTTAATCAGTCACAGCTCCAAATTTTATTGCTCTTGGATCTTCTTCATTCAGTGAGAAATCTTTATCTCATGGGTATGATTCTGCTTTAAATCAACCTAAAACAGATGATTTTTCCTTTTACTTAGATGAAATAATGAGCGGAAAAGCTGCTGTCAAAGATCTTCGGGACATTTAGTCATGGTCGTTTAAGGACGTGCAAAAATATATGGATTTTGATAAATTAAAAGTCAATTCAAAGCTTATACTCAACAAAGTGGGCAGAAATTAGAAGTTAAGTTAATATGTAAAAAAGATAAACAAAGCTCCTAAATTAAATAAATTAAAAAGCAAAATTTCAATCGCTGAGTTTTTTCAATGATTATTAGTAATTAATATTTTGATAAACCATAGTGTCTGTATATATAAGCCATTTTTCATTGCAACTGAGTTTTTCAGAATGCAACAAAATGTATTATAAGATTTCGTATTAAATAAGCCGAGTTATAAAAACTGTCAATATAAATGAGCTAACCAAAAACCGATATCCAGCAGCAGATACAAAATGATAGTACTCTTCGTTTAGTGGCGAACAGTATCGTCAACCAGTTCAACAGCCTGTACTCGAAACTGGACAAAATGAAAGAGAAGGCAGCCAACGAGAAATAAATCGAGCAGCTGAGTAATATGTAAAATAAAATTGATCACCTGGCTGCCAAAACACTCAGCGAGAGTCAAAATTTAGCAGCCACCATGAAACGCACAAATGTGTAGTGGGAAATTTAGAATCTCAAACAACAACTTTAACTAATGCAGCAGAAACACATGCAACTCTAGGAAAAACAGGAAGAACTTGAAAAAAGAGTCACAGATCTATAATGCAATATGGTTTCAAGGGAGGAATTTTAAGAATTAAAAGTACAGTGTACTTAAAGATTTTCCATGTTCGACAACAGACTGAGAGTTATCAAGAAAGAAAATTAAAAAATGCATGTGTATGTGGATGAAAAGTTCAAAAAAGCGATTATGCCAAGCTAGCAATTCAAACTTAAATTGTCAGAGTTGATGAAAACTAACTATAGAATGTTTTAGTATGGCAAGAAATTGTACTGGAGTATAATGAATCAAATTCTCGCCTACAGAGCTCTCTCGACTGGACTTGTGCAAAGGGGCGAAGGTAAAAGTGGAATACAAGAAACTCAGTTTTTCAAGGAAGTTGTTAACGTCGTCAGTAGTGTGACTTACCTTATTGCAGGAATACCATTTGCAGGCAGCGTATTCCTTATTGTGAAAGATCTATCTTCTGTTTTTTTCAACAAGAAGGAAGAGGTTATGACCCATAATATACGACTACGAGTTGAAGGTTACTTTACTGAGGATGAGATCGCTTAAGATGTAGCGAGAGCCGTACTTGAGCTTATTTCAAACCCATTAATTTAAAAAAGAGTAGCATAATTTCGAACAAAAGCGATGATAATGTCGGCATTAAGTAAGTTCTTTTAATTTGTGGCAAACACTGATTTTGCACCTGAGACTTTAGCTGATATTTTTGTGTCAAAGTTAGCCAAAATGAAAAAATAAAAATAGAGTGCAGGAAATGATTATCTGATTGAAAACGTTATGACTGATACTGCCTTAATTATGTGGAAAGCTGCATAAAATTCTCCAGCTGAAAAGAGATATCCTATTTCGGGAGCTGCTCGATCACTTCTTGCTAAAAATGGTCAACCATTAAAGCAATATAACATTAATACAAATGCTAACACTAATACTAGCAATAATGCGAACGTACAAAAAACATAGAACTTTGTATGTGATCAGAATAGTGGTTTTGTTCTTGACCATCCGAACAAATAAGAAGTAAACATGAAACAAAGTGACATTTCAGTCGTATCGACAAATGTATCTATTACAGAAAATAAAAGCAAAGTTGGTGCAACAATAATCCAAAGTGGTCAAAATTCAATGGTTTCAACTAATTATAGTCCGATCTCAAATATGCAACAAAGTAGTATTTCAAGAACTCCTTACTTTAAACTCTATGTCTTAAGGGCAGATTTGAGTCTGAAGAAGCAATTGTTTTCAAAAGCCAATCCTTACTGTATGGTAAAGTATAGCAATAAAGTGATGAAAACTTAGCCACACAAAACTGTAGATATGAAACCTATTTGGAATCAGTAGTACATCTTCTAAGCCACTGAATCACCTTCTACAATTACTATTTAAGTTTACGATAAGGAAAGACTACTCAAGGACGGCTTCATAGGAAGTGCGAGCATCATGGATTCGCAGATGAGCAAGACTGAACAAGAAGTGCAACTTTGGGATCAAGGCAAAGCAGTGGGTAAAATATGCATTCGTCTGCAACCGTGATTTAAACTATGCAATATACTTTTCTATTAAAGATTAAGCAAATATAGATCAGAGACTATACTCTGGGTAATAGACACTCCAATTTTTAACTAAATCCAGTATTTTGATACGTATTCGCGTATTCGATTAGATATCTGATAATTACTCTCTATTTATTTATTCAGTTTGTGTGCATTGTGAATGATGCATCATATCGTTTAATATAATCTTGTCGCTTTATTTTTGAAACGGTTTCTCTTTTCTCTTAATTGTTTTGATCTTGGACCTTATAAAATTTTGTCGTTTGGTTTACATTTTGAAGTTATCTAAAAGCTTGACAGTTATCCTAAGACAATGACAATTATCTAAAACATGACGAGGACTTTAACAAAAAAAGCAAGAAACATCAAGATCTGATACATCTTTATTTGCTATTACTTTAGTCTGTATTTTGTGATAGTTTTGGAAGAGAATGGAATTTTTACGCACCTCATTCATAAATCGATCTAGATGGATTGTGTGGCACAGCGTGAATTCATTTGTCTCTAATAAGTGGCTTTGGTGAGAAGGGAGTAATCCTGAGAAAAACTAATATCGGCCTAAAAATTGATTTAAACCTATTCTTCTGTTATATTTTTGCTGCTTTAAAATGATGTATTACGAAAAAGAGCCACTCACAATATATCTAAGCTTGATTGCTCCTTTATGAATTTTTATCAGCTGCTTAGAAGGATAAATTTCTTCGATACCAATTGAGTATATTATTTCTTTTATTTAACTCATACTAACTTTATTTTGGGCAAGAATATCAAAAATTTTAAAATCGAAATCGCTTTCGAATTTGTTACGCACATAAAGATTCTTGATGCTGGGGGCGACTTGCTACATGAAATTATTATCGGCTGTTTTCCGACTGTATGAGTATGACAGATAATTCACATACCTAAGAGCTTAAAAATCGCTAATGCCAGAGTTTCGAAAGTACTCTTTGGCTACTTTTCGGTACTTGATAGCTTCCAGTTCCACAGACCTTCTCTCGCTGATGGCTCCGAAGATGACTGAGAATATGTAGGCGTAGAATATTAAAGGAAACAGAAAGGTGAAGAAAGTGTACAGGGTCTCAGTCGGATTTAAAGGAGTCAAATCACCATATGCGAGTCCCGACAGAGTGACTGCCGCAAAGTAGAAAGCGTATGTATACTGACCCAGCTTAGGCAAGTCGATGATGTTGTTGTAAGCATAAGAATTGTAAACCCATAGCATATCAGGCGAGTACCAGTTAAGTTCAATGAGTTGCATGTCCAGATAGAAAAAGAAGGAACCCACTACGTGGATGACAAGGATTAGCAACAGCAAATGCTTCGTAATCAAGTAAACGAAAATTAATACTGGTGATTTTATTCCATATTTTTTAATGAATTGCTAAGTATTACTTATCTTAGGTAATTTAACTAGCATGAGAAAATTTAAGAAGGGTCTGTAAATTTGTGAAACTGCTTGATTTAATGCGACAAAAAATGCAAACAGGTCCAGAAGAAAATAGGGACTCTTCAGATATTTAATTCGGATGTCTTTTTTATTTGTGAGAATGCGACCATTTTATATTTGACTTGCTTAGAGAGAAACCAAAATATCAAAGAAGAATGAGATAAGGATGATAGGTAGTGTTATTTTTCTCACTTCTTCCTGAGGGTCATCGTGGTTGAAACAAATTTCAATGACGGTGACAAAAAAATCTACCACGATGATGGTCATGATTGTAAAATACCATGCTATGATAGGTAATGAAACAGGTAACAATACTCCAATCCTGTCATCTATCCAGATTAAATTTTTCATCTCGTGTTGAGAGTGTGGGTGAGTTATAAAGGCATAATAATATGCACATAAAGAGTGAAGTAGGCAAAACGATAAAACTGTTTTATTAATCAGATAGAGGATACTACTTTGAATAGTCTATCGTAATCGGGCACATCCTCAGTTTGCATTTGAGCCACAATTATCATGTATTACAAAAGTCCCTGATATTTCCCACAAAGTTATTTAAGGGTCAACTTGGATCTCACTTGCACTATGTTGTTGATGGTCCAAGGCAGATAGCCTTGCAGTAAAAACAAGGCTAAATAACCCAAAGACTCGAGGTCATCTTTTCGGCCTTCTTTAAGTCCTCTGGCTCTACTGTTGCTGACGAACTCATCCTAAGGCTCGTCTGCATCTCGAGTAACAGACAAGTGTTTTCCTTTGATGTCCACAAACCTCTTGGCGCACTTTAGATCAAGCAGGACGATTTCGTTTTCATATGTACTCATCACGTGGTGAGGATGGATATTTCTGTATAGGTATCCGCACTCATGGAAAAACTGAAGAGCTCTAATAAGCGAACCTAATACTTGACCAATAGTGGCAGCACGAGACTCTAGTAATTATAATAGACCGCACTTATTGGCTTAAATAACCAAGATGTATGATGCAAGTGGCTCGTTCAGGTCATACACTTTATTTAGGCATATTTGCTTGGCCTTCACAATATTTTTCCATAGCTTCTCGTAAAGGTTGAAGATGGGCTCCATGCTTTTGTTCTGATGACAGTATTTTATGATCACGGGCTTAGAGCTTTTCTTGTGGTAGCCATAATAAAAGGGCATCATTGTTTTAGACACCTAAATTTTGAACTCTTTCATATAGGGCTGTATTCTTCCTACATCCATCAGCTACTTCGGCTTTTCATACAATTTGTAATTAGCGTATGATTTAGGAATCTGTTAATACCCGGAGTTATTCTGAATTTGCTATTGCTGTCTCACTTGTACAATAGGTTCGTTTCTGACTTCTTATTATTTTTAGTAACTTTGGTGATGCGCCTGTCCAATGTTATAAATATTCTCTTCTCTCTCTTCCTCCGCTTCTTCGTGTCGATGTCGATGTCGATGAGATGGTTTTGACTCACTTCTTTGAATACCGATGTGTTGTTTGATTTCTTTTAACTAGCTTTTGATACCCTTGATCTCTTGAATAAGGAGGGTCTGTAGTTCCGTGTTGGTCAATTTGCCAGCCATCTTATCGATTTTGTTTTCGACCATGGCAACTCTACCTTGAACTGATGCTTGCCTTTGCTTTGGCTTGAGACCTGGTCCGCTTTGAACGGGTCTATTAATTAGTGGCTTATTACTGGCTTTCTTTATCTCCTCTGTTTACTATTTGTCAGACTGCTCGTACTTCCTCGGCAGTTTGCGCTGGGTTGGCTTATGCAACATTTAAATAATATAGTTATATTATATTCTGTTTATGCTATCATATCACACTTTGATAGAAATTATGTGTTAAGTTTTTAACATACATAAAACAGCAACTAATTTATACAAAAACAAACATTTGCAAAAATATTATTTTTTTATCAACTTTTCTATATATTGGACGATACTAATACTTGTTGCTGGGCTTAGACATTAAAATTGATATTAATAAAAATTTATTGTGTTTTGAGAAGGTTATTAATTATTTTTAATACAATATCAACAATCATACAACAATTACTGAGTTCGATTTTATTAGCCTTTATCTGAACGATCTTGTACTCTAATGACTGAGAACTATATACAAAGAGATTTGCATTCATCGAGACTCAATTTTAGAGGCGAGATGCTTTTTCATGCAAGCTGCTGTGATATAAAAAATATTATTTGAAACCCAGTACCTGTAAAAATAGTGTGCTATAGTTATTATTTTAACGTAATTATAGAAGTAGGTTCTGTAATTATAAAGAGCGTCGGGAAAAACAACCAATAATTTAGGGAGCATATATGACCTAAGTCCATTTTGATACCAAGATTCTATTAAACTTTCTACTCTTAAATCAAAAGTCTTCAGGCTACATTTAACACATTGTATAAAGTCAAGAAAAGGCAATTAACTACAATGATGTTTTTTGATACATGAAACAAAAATAAAATTCAAAGTATTAATGAGAAACGAAGCAAATATTCATTAACTTTTTATATTTTCTGTTTTCACCTTGCTCTCGATATTTAGTTCACTGATATACAGGATACTATGTACGATAAGTAGCACATAGTTTAAAAACAAAATATTTTCAATAATATATTGATTGTTAATGAAAAAAGTTGAATAAAGTGCGTAACATCGCGAAAATAAGCCATAGCAAATGTGTTTTCTCCCATTGTGGCCAGTCAAGTGCGAGTCTCCGCTTGTGGCAGCTGAACTAGAAGCCTTGCTCGAAATGCAGACCATTACGAATCAGCAACTGATGTTCAACTTGATGCTAACTGCTAAATTTCTAGAACAGTCTTGCGCAAATATTAGAACAACCAAGTCTACTTCTTGCTCGACTTAAATTTCTCATTCCCACCAGCTTTTCAGGACTACCATTCCGCAAGTCATCACACCCATTGCGGCTACAAAAAATAGCGCTGCTAAACCTGCGAGGAAAGCAATAAAATCGGGATCTGATTATGAGCCTTCGGTGGAAGAATAAGAGAATAACAGGGTTTAGGTTGCAGAGACCAAAAATATACCAAAAACATTTAGCAATCTGATCATTCAGTTTTGTAGACGGCGCCGATCTTACGTTCAAAGCGTTTTGTAAGCCTTCTCAGTTGATGAGCAATAGTTTCATAGTTTTTTGAACAATCAGAAGCTGAAGACAAGAAATATTGTAAATTTGAAAGCTCTTTGGATCGAGTCAGAGAGTAACTGTTTTGCGAAGGTACTGCGCATAATATCGGCCGAATTTCTAAGAAAACACTGCTACAGTTACATTTATAACTCACATATGGAGAAGAAAAAGAGGAACTCAAAGTACCGATCTAAAATGTTGTAGTCTATTCAGAGTCCTCATAGGTTCAATCGAATAAAAGATTTTTGACTATTTAATTATTATTATCAGATATTCGTTAGATGAACTGCCGATTTCACAATAGTAACCAGCTGCAAAACTTTTGCTCCAACCAAGACTGTTCACTACCCCTTTGTCCCAAGTGCATTCACCCGCACCTATTGACCCCAGGCAGTCATCACATCGCCTCGCTGCCAGGCTTCGTCTAAGGCACGGTCGAATGCTTAAAGATCTGTATCTCTGGGCTTGAGCAATAGATAATATCGCTGGTACCACATGATCTACGCAGGACAATGAGCTCTCTCCCCAAAGGCTGTGCTCCAGTTACTTAGAAATCATACAGAAATCGCAGAGATAAAATATATAATAGATAAATCGCTATTATAAAAATTTAGAATAATAACTTATACAGCAAATCGACAAACTGCATAGCCAGCATTTACAGAATATGAGAAAACCTCTTTAGGATAAATTGAGACTATTAAATTAACACTTAAGAGATTTAAATAATTAACAAACTGTCATATCAACGGTCATTTAAATAAACAGCAAAGATTAAATTACAGCTGTCTAGTAGTTGTTCAACACAATTAAAGTAGCTAATTGCTGATTTAGGAAAGGAAAAATATACTCAAACTCAGTTTGCCCATCATTGACTTTAATCCAAGTGGTAAAGCAGAGTTGAAGTCCAATCTTAAGCCATAGCAATTAGGACATCGAGGGTTCTGGAAGGCGCACGGCATGCACACGAGCAAAATTGGATAGCTAGAACAGCAATTGCTTTCTATAAGGACTCGCTGGATATGATATCAATATTAAATATTATTATATTATTTTAATATTTAAGCAATGGCTGTCGAAAACAGAGCTGAAAAAGCTGCCACCATCGAAAAGATCTATGAGCTACTCGGAAACCATAAACAGATCATCTTGGCCAATTTCACCAACGTGGGATCCAGCCAGATCCACCAAATCCGTAAGACATTGAGAGCCTATGGAGCCCACTTCGTCATCAATAAGAACACCCTCACTAAGAAGATCATCAAGATGAGAACTGAAGGTATCGACCAGGACGAGTTCAAACACCTCGAGCAGAACTTCGGAGGACTCGTGCCCGAACTCAAAACTCTCGTCCCCCTCCTCAAGGACAAAATCGCGCTCATCTTCACCGACGCCCCCGTCTTTGAGCTCAAGTCCAAGCTTGAGGCTAACAAAGTACCCACCGAAGCAAGAGTCGGCGCCATGGCTCCTATCGACTACACCGTTCCCGCCGGTCCGACTGGTCTCGACCCCTCGCAGATCAACTTCTTCCACGCGCTCAACATCTCCACCAAGATCAACAAGGGCCAGATTTAAATCACCAAGGACTTCAAAGTGTGCACCAAGGGCAAGAAAATTAAAGCTTCAGAAGCTGCTCTTTTGAAGAAGCTCAACATGAAACCCTTCGAGTACGGTCTCAAGCTGTGCGCCGTCTATGACGACGGAGCCATCCTCCCTGAAGAAATCATCAACTTCAACCCCGCCTCGCTTTTGGACAAGATCCAGGACGGTGTCCGAAACATCGCCGGTCTGTCCCTGTCAGCAGGCTACCCAATTGAAGCCACGGTTCCCATAATCATTTCGAACGGCCTTAGAAACATCGCTGCTCTTTCATTGGAGTCCGGGTACACAATTTTGCTAATATAGATTCAAAGTGCCAGAACTCGAGGCCCTTACCTCAGCCCCAGCTCCCGCTGCCAAAGAGGCCCCCAAGGAAAAGAAGGAGGAAAAACCAGCCAAGGATGCAAAAGTAGAAAAGCCTAAGGCACCCGAACCCCCCAAAGAGGAGGAAGAGGAGGTCGGTATGGGAGACTTGTTCGGTTGATTCAGTACCTATTTAAATTCCAATTATTTATACATAATGATGCTAATGCTATTTATTGAGAATGGTAATTGTTATTAGTTAATAAATTTACAGATCCCCTATGAGTCGCCATGAGCTGCTGTTCAAGTTGCTCGAGAAGGTATAAAATGGTGATCAGTACCTCTACTCGCAATTTGGTTAACTTTCGTGCACCAAGGCTGCACCTGCTACTATTAAACGTATGGAGATTCTGCAGATGGGTTCTTGCAGAATAAATATGTGCACGCCAAAACCAAAGGAAGACTCAATCTTTGAGAAGCAGTCAAGCTTTCATAATAAAAGAGTATTTGTGATGCAGAAAATAAGAAGTACGCCTAAAGAGCCGCATCTCAATAATAACACGCCAAAGCCAATTGCTAAAATACAGGAGTAGGTAAATAAACTGAAGTACTGCTCTATGGCATGCCAGCTTTCCCCTAAGAAATAATTTTAAAATTTTAAAACAGAAGCAGAGTCCCCTCTGCGACAAAAAGTAGTTATACTACCCATCTAAAGCTCATCAAACGATGATAATTTGACAAACAGGCCGATGGAAACTGTTAAAAGCTAAAAGAACTGCATGGTGAAACCGAACTAAACGAAGATTGATATTCAAAAGTATGAGTCGACTCATCACATAAAGCGTAAATTGAGCAACTCGAGTAGGGTAAAAGATTTGCTTGACACATCCCATTCCAAAGATGAATAAAAACGAGTAAAATTTTAGTTACGCAAAGAGTTGCATAGAAACTACCAAAAAGCATTTGCACCTCCTCCAAAAGTGACAGCTAAGTCCTACATCGTATATTAAATGTTGCCAGGCACAGAGTCAAAGCCAACTATTAAAATACATGGTGCATTCAACAGCAAAGTGCGGATGGAAATAGCATCACTTACCAAAATTATGACCTGCATTGTTGCTATTTAAATATGCCAAAAGTTAGGTATACAAGCTTAACAAGAGGAAATAAAAATAGGGAAATTCTAATCATTTATTGGAGGGACCACAGCCAATATAGAAATGGGCGATATTTACTCACTTCATGACTTATTGCACGGATTAATGTTACCCAGCGGAAACGATGCAAGTCTGGCAATCGCAGTCTGGGGAGGCCGAAAACTGCTAGAAATGAAATAATCATAATAGGGCACACTTCAAACACGCAAGAAAATGAAAAAATAATGTTATGACAGATTCATTCGCGAGATGAATTGTAAGGCTCAACAATTATAAATGACAAAAACTAATTACGCGAATTCACATGGTTTGATCAATCTGTTGAATCGTTCTTGCGCCCACGATATTGCTATTTTGAGCCATTATTGCATGAGTAACTTCTTATTTGCAAAAATTGTTTGCTGCAAATAGTACCAAAAGAAAATAAAAAATGAAACTAAAATAACTGTCGAAACGAAAGTAAATGAGCCTGTGCATCCAGTTAAAGCTCGCTTCTCTCCAGAAAGTGAAGAAGACAAAGAATTATCAGATGTTGACAGCGAAGTTGATGGTTCGTAACTGCAACTTGAGAATGAGCTTCAGCAAATAAGTATTAAAAAGGAATAAAAAATAATAGTTGCAGAAAAGGAAGTGCACTGGACCAATACTCATAAACTACTACACAAAAACTCAAATGAGTATTTAGGTATCAAAACGGGAGTAACTACTGCTGCAGGGCCATGCTTGAGCAGTTGTGTTCTAACTCCTTGTGGGAGAAAACTGTTCATAGTTGTCCTTAATTGCAAACAACTTAACATGAGATTCAAAGAAACTTAAATTCTTAAAAAATGGGTCTACAAAAAGGAGGGGATTATAAAGAAACCAAAGAGTAATGGGTCCAAATCGACTAAGAGTGAGGTCGATAATGATGAAAAGTAATCTGACGATGGCTTAGAAGATATTTAATAAAATCCATGTGCCGATTTTGATTGATTTATTAATATTTACTTATTCACATCTGCTACTTACTCGTTATAGGACTCCTTTTGCTATATTCTATTTGTAAGAATATAGATCATGCTGCATAATTCTGAGGTGGGAAAGAATAGATCACACTCATTGCTACCAGCTAGAAGAAAGTGGAACAAGGTTATTGAACCGCTTACGAAGTACTCAAGAACAGATAATGGTCTTGATTTTAGTCTTGATTTTTTCTACCATCTATAAAAAATGGTCGAGAAAGGCTAGTCGATCAGACTCAATATTCCTCACACGCTCACTGGGACACACGACAACTTTTTAGAGAGCGTGTTTTCAAAGTAGAATTATACAATCGGCGAAGTAAAGTTGACACTCGGATATAGCAAGGCAAGATTTGAGCAACAAGTTGAGAAGGCCATGAAGTAATCTCTATAAAAAGTGAAAGCTTTGGGCATAGATCAATATTTATTTCATGAACAATAAGAAGCCAATGCTAGTAAATCTTTCATGCTTCCCTTTGTAGTTATGAAACAGAAAAACGCAGAGAAAGAGCCAAACACCGGCAAGAACGTTTATTAAAATTTAAGCTTAATATGGAGTTCATACGAGTATAGGAAAATTAACTCAGTTGACGTCAGTCAGATTGTACAGTCCTATATTTTTACAAGAAGTATGGTAGCTTCAGTTACAAGGTACTTCTACAATAATAGTAATAAAAAGGGTGAAGCGTACAAAATTGATAACTACGAGAATATTATTGACCAAAAGAGAGGCAAACATCATTGGAAAGTTCAATAGCAAAGTTAACACACTTGCAGCTACGTAAAAGTTATGCCATAAAATAAATCATTCCATGAGCAGACTCTAAATTTAATAAGTTATATTGAGAAATACTTTAAAAAGTAAGTTCAAAGCATGACCACAGACTGGATAATTGATACCACTAGTAGATATTATTTGATTGACATTAAGGAGGTTCAGCTGATCGAGCCTAAGCCGCAACGCTATGTCCACAAATCACTAAGCGAATTGCTGGAAATAGTATCTTGTTGCATGTGTTTGCAAACTTGCAACCAAGCAGAAATATCAAAAATATTGACCAACAAACTCATTATACACTTTTGTGAACATTTAAAAAAACGAGGTGTAGAACTATCATTTAGGATCAATTTCAAAAAAATTACTAACTTTAGCAGAGTGTGTAACCTTTGCTATAGTCTCGTGGTCGCAGAAGCCAAACTGATGGACTTGTAACGAAAAATAGATCAAATTTTTAACTGCAGCACAGAGGAGAACTACAAACACATGAAAAAGTATGAAGCCAGCAAAAATACAAGACCTAACAGCATGCAGAGTTGGCGACTGTTTTTCTACTTATAGGAATTTAAGAATGTCTCCAGTATACTGAAGGATTATTAAGGATCATCGGTTTACTTACGATTTTAGATCCAAGAATGGACTACATACTTCTAGATTGAGCTCAAAGATTGCAACATGAATGCCAAAATAATTAAGATTGTGCATTTACTTTCATAAAATGAAAATATTACAGAGTTCTTACGTACTATTGAAATAAGGGTACAACTTTTGGCTAAAATGAAAGCACAAAATCCCATAGCTGAAGGTTGTATTCGAGATATTTACGCAGAGACTACATAATTTGTAGATCATCTACGCTCGCAAAGGAAGTATAAGCAAATTTTACTTTTTAATGAAGACTCGCAATACTGCATATTAGGCATGTATATAGGGGTTTACAATGATGGAATTAATTAGACTATATAAATTCAGCCTACTAAAACAAAGGGAATATTTAAACCGAATTTATAGAAAATTCAGATTCGGGCTCTTCCTGCCGAATGGATGGAAATAATTGAACCCTCTTTTTGTGATAAAACATGGCAATAATAAGAGTAAGGAGAAAGGTCTAACTTGTTGCAATCTAAATAGTAGCATAATCAATCCAGTCCTAGATTAAAGAGAGTCCAGAGTAAGCGTTCAAATGAATCACTAAACAATAAGTCTGCATTGCCAAGAATTACAAGTAGTGCAATGGGAGCTGAGCGCAGACCTCGCCTGGTCCTTTGATTCTTCAATTTTTATATTATATCTTTACATGGATGCACCGACACTGCCTCAAATATTGCGCATTGACTCTTCTTTTCTGCTAAATCATCAGTTCAAGTGGTAACTAATCCGTTTCATCGTCTTCAACTACTATCTGATTGAAGCTATAATCGCATCATCTTTCTACTAAATGTTCTAATTCACTGTTACCACAATGATGCCAATGAACATAATATTCTTCATATTGCTTGGTTTTGACTTTCTCTTCAAGCTAATATGCCTACCGAAGCCTGAATTTGCTAAACCGGAAGATTTCAGGAAACCAAACAAAATCCTAAAATACTACTTAATAAAACAGTTGCTAATTTTCGACATTCTATTTCTGGTGGTGTTTATTCTGAGCTACGTGCTGCCATTTTCAGTTTCTAAATTTCTGCGATTGATCATCCTTATCAAACTGCTGGACGTGGCTGATTTTAATAACAAGATATACTAAAAAATACACATCTACCCGACCATCCGCAAGCTATACACCGTCCTTAAGATAACATATGTGATATTGCTTTTCTCGCACTATTTTGGCACTTGGTTTTACCTAATTGATCAAGTCCTCATCGACTCTCAGTACTATGGTCCTCCAGCATAGGGCTACCAACGTACAATTTTTACTATTCAGTTTATTACCAGATGAACTTGCTGGCATACACGCCTATTGAGCAACTTGGCAATTATGGTCGATATCTGTATGGTTTATACTTCATGGTGTCACTTATCACTACTATTGCCTATGGAGATATCATTGGCAAAAATGCTTTCGAAGAAGTACTGCGCTATTTATTTAGGCATATGTGTCCGTACTTATGGTCCTGTCCACAATCAGCCTCGCACTTATTCTTGAACAGTTTATGGATCTTGTGCGATATGACAGTCTTGGACTTTATGACTTTATGTACATCAGTTTTTATTTAGCAAAAATTACAACAGTTTGAAGACCTGCATGGACGACAGCGAGATTTCCTATGCAGTCCAGAACAGAGTACGCAGCTATTTAGTGTACGCAGAGTACGAAAAAAAGTACCACGCTCATGAGGATACTGCTGAAAAGCTTACTGAAAAACTACAAATCGATCTGAAAACTGAGTCTTATTCAAAAGGCATTAAAGAGTGGATAATTCCGTGTATGCCTGAGCTGAAACCACACATTTAGGATATCTGCAATATCTGCAAGCTCGTGTCGTTTCAGGCTCAAACAAATATCTACGAAGTACTTACTAAATTATTCAGGAACTGACTACTGTTGAAACAGCCTCGCAGTGTGGGTTTCTTTACAAAATTTAAGGAGTTGTGTAGGAATTCATTGAGTTGTCTAGAAGTAAAATTTCTATTCCAACTGGAGACCGTAAAAATTTCAATCTCAGCAAACTTTTTCTTAATTTTAACATGAATGTTGCATATGATAGTGATGACGAAGATGAAGCTGGATTTTAAGCCGAGGAAAATGTTGAGTAAGCTAGTCTTAAAAAATACCTTTTAGTAACTGTTAACAATAGAAAGCTTAAAAGTATAAAAATTTGCCAATTTGTAATGTTGGATGCTGAAAAATTTTACGAATATATTAACACTAAAAAATTATGGTTCAAGCGAATTAAAAAAATAAAGGAAGAGATATTAAGCGAAGACTTTTCTTTAAAATTGTTGGGTTAGCAATGCACATTGTGTGAGCATGCAGAAGATCATGGAGTTGAAAATTGTCCAACTCTTCATCTAACTTACAGTGGCAAAACAGTTGATTTTTACAAAATTAAAAAGATCATAGACAGAGCTCAAGATCGAGAGAAAAAGGTGCGTCGCTCATTTAAATCACGACGACAGGTAAATCTGAGTCTATTTCAAAAAAATATCTTTTCGTTTTTACTTTAATAATAGAAATCAAAGCCGATTTAAAAGGAAGTTTTTGTGAACATTTTCAAAAATATTCTACATTCGATAACAGACTCTAAGTCATCACGAAACCATGATTTGTCTTGCGATAGTCCGTATGATCCTCAAGGATTATCCGCTAATTTTTTTCTCGAAGACTCATGAAATAATGATTAATTACTTACTATCATCGATATATTTTATTATATAATCGTTAAATTCAATTTAATTTACATTTTAACGAATGAAGACAGTAATCAAAGAAGTAGGGCGGTATACTGTTGGCTAAGCTATTGGAGAAGGCTCCTTTGGAAAAGTCTATAGAGGTGTCGATCGAGTCGATAAATTTTAAGTAGCTCTCAAATTTATATCAAAAAGGTAATTATGTATTTATGTAGAGGGAAAAATAAAAAGTAACTTTAAGGGCTTCGAGCCGAGAACTAAATGTTAAAAAAGATTTGTCATAAAAATATTATTAAGCTTCTTGACTTTATTGAAACCCCCACATAAATGATCATCATAACAGAGTTTGCAGGAGAAAATCTTTCTGATGTACTAGAGAAAAAGCGGAAATTCAGCTTTGAATAAGTGAAGATGTATTGTAAGCAAATTTTTGATGCTCTATGTTATTTAGACCAAAACAGAATTGCGCATCGTGATCTCAAACCTCAAAATATCTTGATTTAAAATGAAGTAATTAAAATTTGCGATTTTGGTTTCGCAAGAAAACTTTCTGCTTCAACAAACTTTATGAATTCACTAAAAGGAACTCCACTATATATTGCCCCATAAATTTTAGGCAGTGGCCCACTTAATTATACTAAAAAGGTCGATGTTTGGTCTTTTGGCATTATCATATATGAATTACTCACAGGAAGGCCTCCATTTTACGCATAGAATTTGCCAAAATTAAAACCAAAAATTTTAAAAGATAGAGTTATTTTCCCCAAAGAAATGCCTCTATAATTAAGAACTTTAATCGATAGGATGTTACAGAAGAATCCAGATAGTCGAGCTGATTGGTAATAGTTAAAAAAGTATGAGTTTTTTGCAGATATTCAGCCTTTAATGTAAAAATCGCAGAATCAATAACCTTTAAATATGATTAAAAAAGATAATGTTTAAAAAGTTGAATATCTAAATGTTGCAGATTTACCGAAATAAGATTTCCAAATAATCCCAGAAAAGAAAGCAAAGATTGGGAGATTAAATAGTAACTTTGACTTCTAATAAATAAAAAGAATAGAAACTGATCTTACAGCAGGAAAAATTGATGCTAAAAAACTGCGAACAGACGGTCTATTTTATTAGAAAGTGATGTCAATTTTCGAAAGCTATTTTAGCGGCTAAGGCCTCGTTACCAAACAAATCCTTGGATCTATCATCGCAGTCTTAATTCATCTGCTCACAAAAATAAAACCTCAAGAAATGGATGCCTCTCAAGATATTATTCGTAATAAGGAACTACTATTTTGCATTATTAAACTAACCGAGCAGTAAACAGACCCTTAAGTAATAGCAACTGAGTTAGTCATGATAGGCTTCTTCATAAAAATTAATTTCAACAATGTCAGTATCGATTTTCAAACAGATCAAGACATACTTGAGATTTGTTTGAGATAAATTCAAGCATATCGTAACCATACTTGTTTTGGTAATGCACTCACTATTTTGGGCACTTTAGCTAATCAAGGCCTAATTACGATTAATAACTCTGAATAATTTTTCGTAAAAGTTGAAAAATAATAAATTTTAGTTGCAGTGGCCGAAACTTACTAAGCATTTCCATCTAAAAGAATAGTTCTTGAATGCTTATAAAAATTCATTCATCCTAGTCAATTTGCCATTGGGGTTAATAAAAATCAATAATAGCTTCGAAAAGCATTTTCAAGCATGAAATAGCAAGTAGCGAGGACTCTTTTGAAAAAGAATTTCCTCATTTACAACCCGATTACTATTTTCAAGGATCCAGCTCACGTGTAAAGCTATGCTAAAATTTTGTACGAGTGCATTATGATATCAGACGCATTCCGCAAGTAATTCTTGAAAAACACTTACTGGATTGACTTCTTACAGCATAAAAACCTCAGAATTTTCTGCTTTGCCTACGATTACATCTGCATTCAGAAAGACAAAACTTGCTTGATCCCAAACTAAGTAATGAAGGGAGTCACCGTGTCTGAGAGCAGTAAGAAAAATTCGCTTATGGAGAATGCGTTCTACCTCGCAAGAGCATAATTTTACTTGTCCAAAAAGCAGGTACAGACAAGCAACAAACAAGAATCCACACTTAAACTAGTCAATTAAATATACGAATCGATTGTTGTTGAAGAATAAGCCAAGAAGAAAGCTAGCAGAGAAGTTGAAGGTTTTCTCTGCATTGGACAACGCATATTTTAAGAGGTACTCGGTCAAACATTTTGCAATATTTTAAACGATCCAGTATTTGACAAGAATACTCTTAATGAAAATGTGGTTCAAATAATTTTCTAAAATATCCTCAGCTTCAAACCAGAATAATCATTAAAAATATCATCTTTAACAGCTTCACGTGCAATCGTCGCCATTGATGAACTTTCAAGAAAAGACTTATCTAAATTGAAACAGAAGAAAAAAATATTAACATTAGCAGTTTAAGCGATAGATTATTTCTTTTAAAACGGGGTCATTTATCAACTTTATACAGAACAGGGCTCAGCTTTCACAAAACGAATCCTGCTTGCAGTATTCAGCATCATCAAACTTTTTTCTGCCATCGACGAGAAAAAACAGCTGGAATTGTACAGCAAGGCTGAAGAAAAAGGCATTCAAAATTTACTAGTTGCAGATAACATTATAGACAAGAACTCAATGCATATATGTCTTACTATTTTGTTAAAGCTGTCAGGCTAGAGCAAATACTCATCAGCTGTAATTGATTTTGTAGGCATCACTTTAATCGATAAGATGAAACCTTACTTAAATTTTGACCCTGAAGATAAAGACAGCGAGATTATCTTCCAAATATTAAGTGTGCTCAGCTTAATGATTAAGAAAAGCGAGTAGTATGCCAGCAAGCTGAAGCAGCTTGACATTATCGCTTACTTCTCGAAATACTTAAATCATCCTACAAACTAGAATGTAAGACATCAGACATTAACACTTATTGGAAACATGGCCAAACACTCAACTTACTTCTTTGATGACTTTGCAGTTTATGCAACTTTCCCTTGCCTTGTGGAAACTGTCTCTAGAAATGGTCTAGGCGCCAAAAATAAAATCCTAAAAGGTATAGTCTATGCGATTGGTAACGTTTCCTTCTATACTGACAGGTAAATAATAAATAATTTAGATTTTGCAAGGATTTTACATTACTAATTCCTTAGTTATATCAGTCTCTATCAATTGATGACTCTTACCTAGTTTCGAACACAATGTCAACTATTTCAAATTTGTTGAGACACAGCAACTGCTATCTCAAAGCATTAATTCAGAATAAAGTGATCAAGAAAGTACTGCAAATTATCATGGAGTCCAACAAGGCAGACAACAGAATGATGTTTGGTCTCAACATGATCAAGAAAGTACTCGTTTATCCATAAATATTTGAGGAGCACCCCAAATCTGAATTCATCTAAATATACAAGCAGAAAGTAAAAATCGTGGGGTAAGACAACGAGTGTATGCGGAAAATTAAGACCTTAATGTGATTTAAATGCTGTTATATTGTATCAATCTTTATTTAAATTAAATTATTTATAAACTGTGTCTGCTCACCTTATAAATATCAACCTTAGAGCAAAGTTTGTTTTATTCTAGAGTGAGAGAAAGGGAACATTGAGGCTAATTATAAACTATTTTACCATTTTGAATTTATGAAATGGAAATCAATAATTTTTATTGTAATTATCTTTTGTTGTTCATATATAAAAATGAATCAAAAGTGGACGGTGCTCATCATGATGCTCGTCGGCTTGTCGATGGCGATGCTCCATCACGACCAGCAGACAGTCACTTCGGCAAATATGACCTATTACGATGCCATGGTGGCCAAAGAGACCCAACTTAAATCTTCATTGACATAAATTGTGAAGTAAATCGAGTACTTAAATAACACCCTCTCCCAGCTACAAGGACTACCATCTATGCAGATCGTGGCTCTTGAAGATGCACTTGCTGACGAAAATTATTTACTTTCACAAATGGCGTCAAATCACGTTTTACCATTCCAATTGAAATCAGTCAGCTGCACTAATGCCTCCACTGCTGACATAGAAGTACTAAAAGCAAGCATTGCCAAAATAGAAACAGACTTAGCCTCTATTCAAGCTGAAATTAAAAAACTAGGAGATTCAAATCCTGGAATGGCAGCGAACCTACAGAAGGAGTACGACTGGGCAAGCACCTACTTAGCTGAACTCAAGAGTGTCACCACCCAGTTAAACAATTGCCCTTCAGTTGTTCAAGCAAATGTGACGACCCCTGGAATCGCAAACGTGACCAACTATTCGAACATCAGCAATCTAGGTGTAGATAATTGGGTATATGGTAACATCAGTTCAGCAGAATATTACATTCGCATGTTCAAGTACATCACTACTCATAACGTAACAACCTGCGCAGCTTCCACTCCTTTCGTTCTAGCTGGTTCCACTGAGTGTTCAGCATGTAACAGCCCAACTGGCATTTATGATGCGAATTAAATGAAATGTATTTCCGGTTGCCCGACTGGCACCACGTTGAATGCAACTATGAAGACTTGTGTTGCACCTGCCGTTACAACACCTGCATGCAAGAACCCAGGTGAGGTTTACATCTAGGCAACAAAATCTTGCCAATGTGGTCCATCCACTCCATACTTTACAGGGACTGCTTGTGTAGCTTGTGTAGCTCCAAACTTCTGGAATGTTGACACAAAAGTATGCCGATCTTGCAATGCCCAAGCCCAAGAGTACTATAGTCCTTCTAAGGATGCATGTTTGGCATGTCCTGCAACTGCTCCTATTTCTATCGGACTCAGCTGCGTAAACTGCAACCAGACTTCATACTACGACACTGCCTCTAAGCAATGTGTGGCTTGCGATAGTAATAAATTCTACAGCCCAACAACTCGTAAATGTGAATGCCCTCAAGATGTCCCGTTCTTCAATGGGAACACATGCTCCAAGTGCCCTCAGTACTAAGTGTTCAACCCTACTCTTGGTAAATGCGAAAAGTGCAGCAGAGGATCCATTTTCGACGTCTCTACCCAGACCTGCACAAAGTGTCCTAGTACTGCTCCAGTTGCTAATGTTACTGAATGCTTGCCATGCCCACAGAGCTCATTGTATAATGCTACCACAGGAGAGTGCGTAAAGTGCGGAGTTGGACAAATTGTAGTTCTCACCGACACTGGAAGCACTATTTGTCAATGCCCCCAGGGAGCTCCATATTTTGATGGAGTCAGATGCCAAGCTTGCTATCTTCCAAACCACTGGAACAAGACAACATTAGCCTGCTAGGCATGTGCAGCAGGAACTATTTACAGCATTGAAACAGACCGATGCACAATTTGTCCTCAAAGTGCACCATTTGAAAAAGATGGCAGATGCACTCCTTGCCCCAACAACACATATTATTCTAAGGACACCCTTAGTTGTGTAAACTGCTGGGAGAACTCAGCCTTGAATGCTACTTCAGGACAATGTGATTGTCTAACTGGTTTCCATTATAATCAGACAACTAAGACTTGTACAAACTGTGGAGATCTCGTGTATAACAAAACTTCCCAAAATTGTGAGACGTGCCCTGCTAATCAAATTCTTTACAAAGGAAACTGTTATACTTGCCCAGCAGGTACGTACTACGATTCAACAAACCATACGTGCTTGAAGTGTCCTGATGACTCCTTCTTTAACTTGACAGTGAAGAAATGCCAGCCCAAATGCACAAATGAGTCCATATACGATTTATTGTCAAATACTTGCAAGTGCCCACAAGACAAACCATTCTCAAATGGCACACACTGCATATCATGCTTTTTGCCGAAGCACTGGGACCCTGCTACATCTTCATGCCAGGGGTGCCCTACTGGACAGTATTTCAACTTCGAATCAGCCAAATGCTTGAGTTGTCCCACTGGCACAGTACTGAATGAAACTGCCAACTCTTGCACCAACGTGACGTGTGGACCTAATCAAATATTCGATGCTAGCTCTGGCAAATGCCTGAATTGCCCTGCCGATTCTTTTGTTTCTAACAACACTTGCTTAGGTTGTCAAGGTGGATATTACGACACCTCTAAGAAAATGTGCATCAAATGCAAAGATGGTTACACATTCAATAGTACCATTATGGAATGTCAGAGCATCTGTTTGGGTGACACTATTTATAACCCTACTAAGAAATATTGTGAATGCCCAATTGACCGACCCAACTTATCTCTCAGCAATCAGTGTGTGGCCTGCACTTTACCCAAATACTGGGATACAAATGCCAAACAGTGCAGATAGTGCTCAACTGGATTACACTACAATGCATCAATAAGTCAATGCTATGTGTGTCCAACTGGATTTGCTTTCGACATCGGCAGTTACTCCTGCATTAAAGCTGTCGTTGTTGCGAATACAACTTGTGTTGGTAACAAAGTATATGATCAAAATTCCAAATCTTGCGTATGTCCTAATTCATTACCCTATGACACTGGCGCAAACTGTGTGGCTTGCAACTCTCCTAATTTCTGGTTCCAAGCAACTAAGCAATGCTTGACATGCCCAACAGGTTCATTTTACAATGTTTCCTCCAATGCTTGTGTTTCCTGTCCACCTAACTCTAATTTGAACCCTGTAACTTACAAGTGTGAGGTTAAAACTCAGTAGCTGACCTGTCCTGCAGGCCAAATATACGACTTGAACTTAAAGGCTTGTGTAGGATGTCCTCCAGGCTACAACTACGATCTTAGCGCAGCCAAGTGTGTCAGTACTCAAGTAGTCACCAATAATACCACTCCCACAGTTGTGATAAATCAGGAAACCTGCTCTTCCAATCACACATTCTTTGATGGCAGCAAGTGTGTCTCGTGCTTCTTACCTCAGTATTGGAATTTCGATACCAGAACATGCTAGACATGTCCAGCTGGAACTAATTATGATATCAAGAAGAAGAGATGCGGTACATGCGATACCGGTTATGTGTTCGATCTCAACAAATACACCTGTTTGTGGGATGGTTCAGGAACTAAACCAGGCTCAACAAGTGCCACTACAGGAACTGGAACATCATCAAGTACATCAACGTCGACAACTACAACAACAGATACGACAACGACAGTGGTGACTCCCACAACAACAGTAACTCCTAGATCATAGACATAATGCAGAGCAGCAAATCCAAGTGCTCCTTTCTGGAATGGTAGTCAATGTGTTAGTTGTTTCCTGCCTCAGTATTGGAACAATTCCAACAATAAGTGCTAGAACTGTCCCAGTGGTCAGAACTACGATGTTTCAATAAAGAAGTGCACTGCCTGCGCTAATGGTACTCACTTTGATTTCAGCGTCTATCGCTGTCTCTGAGTTATTGCTCCTGTATTGACTAGTTTTTATTATCCTCTTCCTATTATATTATATTATATTACATTACACTACATTACATTATACTATACTATATTTTATTATGAGATATGCTATTTTATACTATATTATAATAATTTTAAGCAATAACCGATTTATTTTATATTAGTAAAATCAGTAGCAAATCCCATGGAACTTCGAAATTGCGATTTTCGCAATGCTAAATACCAAGGTGAAACAATCGATAAGAAGCCAGCTGGATTTGGTCTCGTTCTAGATGAGCATTACACGATTGTTCTATCCAAATGGAACAAGGCTAACACTCAGGGACCTTTTTGCACTTTTTTTGGCAACTCTAGTATTCTCTATGGCGATGCAATTGATGATCCGGCTAAACTGATGGTGTTCTGCTGCTCAGAATTTAAAATTTACAAGCTCGGCAAAATTAAGATCGTAGACTGTGTAATTGCAAAATACTTGCTCAAGTTATAATAACGATTAGTAACACCAAAATCAACCCAAAATTAGAAGCGATAGTCCAGACTGGTAGTTGCAGACTAAAGAAATTATAAGAATGGCAACTATGAGCAGCTTTTAACATAATTGCTTTAACGCAGAGTACCAGCTGAGTATATGTCATATCAAAGTTTTATCAAAGGTGTATTCAAGGCTCAGCATAGAGATTTACTCAACATTTATTAAACATCATCCGAGTTTCGATTATCGCTACGAAACAACGGCATTTTTATCAGATTGTTGAAAAAGAAAGACTTGATTACAGCTATGGGCTTTAACAGTAACGAAAAATCAGCTGAAATTGGTAGACGTTACACTTACTATCGGGATAATTCAGTATGCTCAGTAGAAGAGTTTATTCAAGCCTAGCCAGCTACTCTAATATAATTTTAAATATGTAACCAAAATTGCAAAGACAAGACAGCGCTAATCCAGACAGCAACCAACATGGGGATAGGCCTTCGTCACTCAAACTCTCTAAAATACGATTTCTATAACTAAAAAGAGTAGGACAAAAACAGGAGTGGGACCAGTTAACCTAATAGGCCTCTAGAATGTATAAAAAGTCTACGTGAGCACTACAAGCGATCACTAGCATTCGTAAACGAGTACCTCAATTTGGGAGTGTTTTACAAATAGAAAAATGAGGCTGAAAAAGTAATTATTTGTGTGTTATCATTAAGAGGTGGCAAATACGCGCAAACTCAGTTGCAAAACAATGGGTACAAGCTTGATCAAGATGAAAATCCTATCATCAATATTTAAAATCAGGTGAGACCTCTGTAAGCAACCCCAGGAGACATAAAGAAATAACTAGATAAAACTCTATCAGGCAAAGGTAGACGAACTAGTAATACGTTTAATTATGACAACTCCTTATCTTTTACATAAATCAAGACTCCCGATAAGGTGAAGAACAATTAAAGTCCTGAAAGATCAACTAATATTAACAGAAGAAACTATAATTATACACCCAGTAGAACGCGTAATGAACCCACAGATTTCAACCCAGAACTAAATACAAGTGCCTATCATGATCGATCGAAGTCTCGGCAATTTAGGTACTTGGATGCGGAAGATCAAAATTAAGTGTTTAAATAAGATAAAAGGAATAGACCCAAACTAAAGGACTCAGAATATCGACCAGTAAGAGAGACTCCAGTCTTAAGTCGTAAAAGTCCCGTCCAGTACCGTTTTAGGTACACTGAGGACTGAGGCAATGATAATTTTATATTTATAATCGAATGCCTCAAGTATTAGATTAGATTTCTTCTATATAAAGTACATCTAATGCTCGAGTATACGCTAACTGAAGAGGACATTTTATATTGCCGAAAGGCTATTGAAGATCTGGACGACGATGGCAATGGTCGGGTAGGTATTTTTGACTTGGAAACAGTGCTTGATAGGATGGACATGCACTATGATGAGTTTGAATTATGTAAACTCACATCTGAACTGGACACTGAGAACAAGGGATTCATTTAGTTCTAATCAATCCTACAGGTGTATCAGAAAAGGAAAACTATTGAGCTGAACTCAGAAAACGACCAAGACACCCTGGACGCATATACAGCTATTGGAGGACCAGCTGACAAGTCTGGGCACGTTAACTCCAAGTTCTTGATCCAGATCATCAACGAATAATTCTAGTTGCCCATAAACATGGAAGAGTTAATCAGGTCAGTGGACTAATCCTGCAATGGGGAAATTGAATATGAAGAATTTTATCGTATGCTTCAAGACATCCCCCGTACTAAACTCAAGTGATTACTTACGAAGACATATTATTTATAAATATCAAGGTTATTCGCTGAAAATCTTACTGTGGGTCTCATTCATTGGTTTAATGCACAGTGATTAAAATTTTGCTGTTATTTGCTCAGCTGATTCGCTGTTTTCGCCCAAAATTACAGCCTCGCTCACATTCGCGGAGAAAAACTCACTAATTTTGACTCTGCAGAAGTCAAGCAAGTGATAAACGTCACTTTACAATTGCAGAGAGCTGAAACGAGAGGAAGAGTTAGTCTCGAAAGCCATATTCATGGAGATGTACAAGTGCATGGGGTCTACAATGAAAACATTGAGGTATTCACATTAACACATCAATAAGTTGGCTAAATATGTTACAAAATCCTCTTGAAATCGATTAAACTTCAAAGCTAATACACCCATTTGCACGTTCATGTAATCCTCGCTGACTCTAGTCTTTACTTTGAAAAACCTACACAAGTTGTCTTCATTTGGGAAATCAGTTTCTGGCAATTATTCACTAAGAGTTTGATATAATCTTGGCTTTGTCTGCTCCGAAAGTTATTATTTTAATGGAGGGTCCATATAATAATTATACAAATTAATTTATCTATTATCTTAAAGTCTATGACTAACAGTAAAATCGTTAGTCAAATAAAACAGGATAAATTCATCAAAGTTTATTAAAAATGAAAAGAAAGATACAGAATTTATTTCATAAGACTGAATCAAGAGACCTACTTTAGAGCTTAAAAAGTTTATTTAAAGTGGATAAATGTTAAATATTAATTAATAATGGGGCTATGCAAGAAGGGGGAGAAAAAATCGAGACCTCCTCTGCAGCCACGAGAGGGGCCCTATAAGAAAGTTAATGCATACACGAGTAAGCCATCGATATAGCAAATCGCCACATTTGGACTGGCTTTGCTTGTACTGATACTACACTCAATATTTCTGATAAGGCCAATACGGTCAATAGACCACCCAATCCTGTATGTACTGCTTGCACTAAACTACATATTGTTAGTGTTACTGATTTTCACTTATGCGAAGATCACAGTGTTCGATCCTGTTGACACCTACATAATCAAGCCCAACCTGGCTGAGGCAGAACAACAGCATAAAAACATAGTATACTGCAACCTTTGCCGATCGCACACCCATGAGAAGAGCTACCACTGCAAGCGATGCAACAGGTGCACGGAAGATTTCGATCACCACTGTGTGTTTCTGAACAACTGCATTGGGTCCCTCAATTACGAGATATTCATGGCCTTGTTGCTGCTGTACATCCTGTTCTTACTCAACAACATAGCGCAGGCTGTCTGGGTATTCGTAGTGGCTCGCAATGATGATACAGTGCGTCAGGCTGCCATCACTGAGTGGATGGATATCGTCATTATTATCATCTGCTTTCTACAGCTGGTAGCCACGGGTGCTCTTCTAAGCTTCCACTGTTATATCTCCTGTTGTTTAGACTTGACCACCATTGCATTCTATCAAAGTGACACAGCCTCTCGTGTCGACAGCAACAAAAGCTCTAGTGGCAATCAAGAGATGGACCCCAACTTTTATTAAAGTCCCATCCGTTTTGTGGGTTCGCGTGACATGCAGGGCACTAATGACAATCTCAATAAATAAGGCTGATATCAATATTTTACTCATTTCCTACCTGCTGTAGACAATTATGTGCCTGCTTATTATAATTATCGTGGACCTGCTACCGGTATGAGGAGCTAAGCACGAGCCAACAACACATACTATAACTAATTCTGTCATCTTGCCGACGTGCCCCCTCTCAAAGTTAGGCACAAAGTTAAGAGTAACACTGTGGAGAATATTAAAATAGCGAGCAAAAAGCTACCCCCTGATTTCTTCAGACCTTTCACCCGGGAAAACCCTACTTAGCCAAAGCAGGAGTCAGGCAGAGTTAAAACACCGTGCTTTGGCGACGACAAAAAATAGTCATACTCACTGTCGCTAATCCCCAGAGAAAAAGGTACTTTAGAATTTGACCACTCGCGACTAACCACTTTACCAGTTCAAGAGACCGAGGAGTCAAGAATGAACGTGAGACGCAATTGTACCCGGGATCTGGGCAGACGAGATTAGCAATATTCGCATCGGCATAGTGATAAAAGACAGTTGGTACGGGGTCAAAACCAGTCGACTGGCCGACAGAAGATAAAATACAAGCGAATGACTCTTAATGATGAAATAGATCTAGATGAAAATAAGAAGGCATTGAATTTGTAATACGAAAATAGGATACGACTTAATATTAAGAAATTTTTCCAGGAGGACTGCGAACCTGTATTGCACGCATCTAACATTAAGACAGACAGGAAAGTGATAAAGATACCAGATAAGCTAATGGCAATAGAATAGCCAATGCAGGTCAAAATCAAAGTGAAAAAGCTTCCTCCTTTACTCTGACTTTTAATAATTATATCTTCCAACTCCAAATTTCATAATTATCATAAACATGTATATAGGCTCCTTTATGTAATAATTAATATCACTCTCGCTACTATACTATTATGTTCACAAAATTGACTACGTCTACAACGGTAGGCTTCACAGACTTCATAAAGAATCAATACGACAGCGAAGCCAACACATCATAAACCCTATCGGCACTGCCTCAGGATTGCAGCGAGACGGATCAACTATATTTTAGTCCCGATGCTTCTTTTTAATAGCTGCTTAGCCATACTCTCTCGCATGGGCGACTCGATAGCCTGCAAGATAAGCTGCACGCAGTTATGGACAGCGGTCGGGCAGTGATGCAAACTGAGACCAACTCTGTTAAGATTACAAACTACGAATAAAACTTAGAAAATATATCTGAGAAACTCCAATCGAGCCTTATAAAAATTGCCGAATAACGACAACTTATTAGACAGAAGCTAATCAAGATGTTTTTGCTTCAAGCAAAGCGCACGCAATGCAAAAACATAAGAAAAGCCAATTTACTGAAATACAGGGATCTGCTGCTTACTATCAAATAGCTGTATGATAAAAATTTTAAAAGTTAATAGCAAGTGATCAATCTGAGACAAAGACTGAGAACCAGCGGACTCTTTTTGGTTCCGACTTTAATAGAACATGCAGTCGTCGCCCTTGTCAAAGAAGTTATTTCCGATCAGGCCAGACGAGTCTAATTAAAAGATTATCAGCATTTATAAATGGCGGTAAACTATTTTATGAACAATGCAGATCTTTCGCAATCTCGCCTTCAGTCAGCCAGCTCAGAGCATCCGTTGTACCAAAAGCTAAAAATGTACATTCGACTCAAGAAGTACATAATTGTGCCACAGGACTGCAAAGATTTAGATAATTTATGCCAAAATCACATTAGAGACTACTATTGGAAAAATATTAGTTCAATTACAGCAACTGAGCATATCAAAGTTAGAAGCCTTGTTCAAAGCTGCGAATCAGCTAGAGCGTTCCTTAAGTTATAGTCAGCTGAGCATATCAAATTTGCTCTCGTTAAATCTGTAGGGATGCTAAATAAAGTTACAGACCATACTGAGATTTTAATATATAATTTTGTCGAACCAATTTTAAAGAAGAACAAAAAAAATTCTTCAAAACAGAGTGTAGTTTCCAGTTAAACTATTAGGTTTTTAGATGAATCAGAGCAGATTTCGGTTGAGTAGATTTGCCTTACTCTTCAAGTGATTGATTAGAGATCTTCGCTCATAAGCCTGCATCAAAAATAATTCGGACTTTAGTTTGAAGCCGTTCAAATTAAGAGATTAGTCATAATTGAAGCCATAAAATGTTTGTTAATTCCCATATTGCGAGTGTTGATAGGATTAAACAACATTTATTACTAAACAAAGGAAAGAAATTACCAGAACAGTAGACTAGTTTATAAGCGAATCCTAACATGGAGTAGTCTTTTTGGAGAGAATCAATAAATAGAGACTGATAAACTTATGCACAAAATCAAATAGTCTATTGATTTATTAACTTTCAATCAAAAGTCATCTGAACCGAAAAAGAATGCAGTTAAAACAAATAAAAATAATAAAATAATTTAAAAAGACAGCTTAAATAGTACGATAGCTGAAGCATTTATTCAATATCATAACAATTATGGGTAGACTTATATGTACTTGGCAGGGAAATATTAACAGCTGAACCTCGAGCAGTTGAAATTAAGTTCATAAAATAAGTTTGAGCCTTTGAGTTTTACTAGTTTAATGGCAGTTTGGACATAATTAATATCTTCATAAATTGTTAATCATCTAATATGTTAGTTTCAGCCTGTCAATATTCTTAAAAATATTGAATTTAGACAAGATGACATGCTCGAATAAATTGACAACCAGCATAAGATGGAGAATATGTTAACCGAAATACATTCGAAAATACAAAGCTCACCTACTAAAAAATCTTCGTCCAAGTCCAAAATCAGCGAAGAAATTAAAGAAGAACTATATCCCATGGTCCTTGAACTGAATTTACGAACTCGAAATCACAGTACATTAATGGAAATTTGCAAGGCTATAGGAGTTTATGACCTCATGAAATCTCAAAACAACACCGTTTACGAGGAGTTGTTTAAGAAGAAATTTTTCAATTTTATTTGATGTTTGACATTTTTCCCACCGTCTGATCGTGCATTATTACTATAAGTCTTATAATTATAACAAGCGTAATTATTGAGATCACGCAGGCTCTCTTCCCGCATGAAACAAGAGCAGTTTATTTATAGTAAGGGTCCGCTTTCTGGACTCGAGCCCGAAGCTGGAGTCAATAGAGAAGATAAAGACAATAAAGCATTATCTATAACTGATTCAGTATCTTAACTAGATGACCAGGGCAAGAGTCAAATGAACACCACAAATCCCAACATGATAAAGGGAGGAGCTATCGGCATGATTGTTTCCGCGCTCATCAGTTGGAATGCTGGTAAGTATAACCGAGTTGGTCGGTTTCTCAGAAGATGGAGATTTGTACGCAATTTTGTCATCTCAAATCCCAAACCAGAAATGCCTCATGTTTTTACCAATTATTACATTCCACCCTTGAACACAGTGGTGAAGAATTTCATGTGCTATTCTGGAGAGGCAGGTATTGGAAAATCAACGCATTTTATGCATCTAGCATATACTCAATCAGGAGTACGGCCTGCTCTCTACATTTCATTCAAAGCTTCAGGCAAGGATGCAACTTTCGAGGAAGACATTGCTTAACAGATTGGATATGGCAGCGAATCGCCTGGAATTTTCTCATAAATCATTACGGCTATTAAGAAAATAGACGAAATCAACAAGCATCCCCACAAATTTTGGTTAAAAATATTTCTCACTCATCTGGTGTTTGCAGGTGGGGCCTACAGCGTCGCAATTAGTTCACTTGAAGCTACTTACGGGATGCTAATCTTTAGTTTCATGGGGGGCTCTTACCTTTATTATCTTAATTTTATTTACCCCCTCTTGATTCAATCCTTTAGAAGAACAGCTCCTTTGATAATTTTCGATGACCTTAACAAAATCGAGCACTTGAACAACCTGCCTGAGATAGTTAGATACTTACAGCTTCAGTAGAACAATATGGCTAATATTATTTTAGTCTCACCCGATGAGGATACTTGGAGCAAGCTCAGACGTGAGCCTGGAGTGAAAGATCGACTTCGAGTTAGGCAGGTATACTATAATCATGCTTTTACGGCCGATGCGCTTGTTAATTTTATCAAAACCTAATAGAATTTCAGATTTTACATGAAATATGTTCATGGCAGTGGACTCTATACTCGAAAGATCGTCATTAGTCTCATCAAAGAACTTATCGGCAAACGACAGGTCACTCTGAGAAGGTTTTCAAGTATTCTAGTCCTCAACGATGAAGAAGAGTGCGAAAAACTAACGCAAGTATTAATTGAAGGAGCAGAAGGGAAAATTTAAGCAGGCGAAGCTGTGCAAAGATTCACCGATAGTAAATAACATTTAACTCAGTATTATATGACAGCTAGTCAAGGACGATGGTTGCTAATCTAAAAAGTATAAAAAGGTAAGTTCAAATTTCAGATTAGCAGTTCTTTGACTCATTAAAGCTGTTATTGAAAAAGAAAAAGCTTTCCTCAGATAATCAAATTGCTACACATTTAAAGGCTTACAACATTGTAAGAGATATGCAGTCAGAGTATGTATTTAATGGTAAATTCATGTTCACAGTGTTTAACATGGCAATTCAGGAATATGAGAAAGATTTAAAAAAATTCAAAAAGGCTGAAAACAAAAATGCGACAGTGCTGGAAGCTCCCATCATGGCTCCAGTAAACAATATGAGTGAAATTAATACGTAACAAATATCTTCAGAAACCAGACCTCCTAGTGAAGAACCATTAAAAAATTGGAATAAAACAAATGTGTTAGACCTAAATACGAATATCGTGCATGATTAAAAGAAAGAAACATAATAGGATTTAAAGTAAAACATCACTTTTGAAGGCAAAGATCCTATTAGATTAACAGAGAAATAGGCTGCACGTACGCAAGATAATAAAAAATGAATGTGATAATATTTTTTCAATTTACTTCAATTTTGTTGAAAATTATAATGTTTGTTTACCTTTGGCTTATAGCTCGTCTAAGGATTATTATTAAATTTGAAGTAATGGAGAGCAAATAATAAAACGAGAAGAATCTTTTCGAAAAGCTGCAATTCTTTGACCCTAACTTGTCCAGAAGTTCTAAAAATGATGAACTGCCAGGCAATCATCACTTTGACAGTTATTATGAGTACCTACTCTCATTGATAGGATTCGCTGTCGGATTTGGCTCCTTCTGGCGTTTTCCTTATCTAGTGTATAAAAATGGAGGAGGAGCATTTCTTATTCCTTACATGGCTGCTATAATTTTATTAGGCATGCCTCTGTTGTACTTGTAAACAGCGACTGGTCAGATGCATCAATATAGTGCACCATTTATTTTCAATAGAATAAACAAAGGATATAAAATGTTAGGGTTTAGTTTTTTGTTAATCTCCTTTAACTTGTCAGGATATTACAACTTAATTCTCACTTACTCATACAGGTTCATCTTCACCGCTTTTATCGACCCTTTACCATTTTCTCAAGAGACTCCACTTGAAAATACTTACTTCAATGTTAATGTGCTTGGTGCATCATCGTCTATATATGAATTTGGTCATGTTCATCCATTTCTGTTCATACTTTTTGCCTTCAGTCTTTTAGTCTGCTATTTGATCGTCAGAAATGGAGTAAAGACATCAGGCAAAATTGTAGTAATTACCTCATTAATGCCTTATGTTTTATTCTTCATACTTGCTATAAGAGGCGTGTTTTTATAAGGTGCCATGTAGGGAATCAAGTATCTTCTTGTGCCTGACTTCTCAAAACTACTTGCAGTCGAAATTTGGATCGACGCCATTGTACAAGTGTTTTTTCAATTCTCGATTGCAAGTGGAGGTATACTCAGTCTGTCTAGTTTAAAACCTAAAACAGAAAAGCATCTCATGGGAGTTTATGCTATACCTTTAAGCATTATAGTCTGTGGAATGCTGGCTGCATTTAATGTCTTCATGTATTTGGGACATTTCTGCTATGTGTTGAATCTGAACATAAAAGATCTCGCGCTAAGTGGTACATCATTGAGTTTCAACATATTTCCCAAAGCATTAGCTATTCTTCCATGGTCAAATATGTGGGTCTTTCTTTTCTTCATCACAATGGTATTACTTGGAATTGACTCAGAGTTTGGCTATCTAGAAACTTTCTTTTGTTATTTTAAAGACTAAATGCGTCAAAACTAAAATGGCATGATTCGAATCATGGGGAAGGACTATAACGTATAGAGAGTAAAGGTTTTTTATGTTGCTTGTATAATGGTGTTTGCGCCTTTTCTTACATCCTCTGCAGGCATTTATTATCTTGAGTTCTTCGATAGATTCTCAGCTACGATCCCTCTTAGTTTAGGAGCAATTATTAATTATATTTTTTTCGTAAAAATAATTCCTTTTGATGAACTAGAGCGATAAAGTAAAAAATACACAGGGCAGGAAGCACCTTCTTGGATTCGATCATTGCTGGAGGGAAAAGTTGTTCTTGTAATTTTATTTATAAATCTTCTTATGGCCTGCCTAAATCAAGTAATAATTAGGTAATGTAGTTTTTTTATTTCTTCAAATACTCGATAGGTTTCTACTTAGCAGGTTGGGCAATTACTGCCTACCCATATGTACTAGCATACCTTTACTACCGACGCCATAATGAGCCTCGCAACTACACGACTTTCAATTAATTTAAGCATCCGAGATTGTCGTAGTTGTGAAGTTATTGATATGTATATAGGACATGGTGTCACTTATTAATAATCTATATTCATATCCACTGTCTCATATGAAGTCGCTGCTCATCGTGCTAGCTCTAGTCGTGCTGGCGAGCTGCAACACAGAAGCCGGAGTTCGATAATGCATCCGCAATTTAACTAACGACGCTAGCGTGTCCACGATCTGTAAGATGTAGAACAACACTAGCTGCTATAATGCTTACTACTCGATGACTCTGTGCCTGCTCAACAACGAGTGCCAGAAAGCTTAACCGGCAGCTTAAGTAAATATTGAAATATCTAGATGCCCTACAACTGTTGGCACTGTTGGGCGCAGTTGCAAGTCAGCAGTGATGAAATTAAATAGTTTCAGAAGAAAATACAATCCTGCGCATGGCAGTGGCATCTCAATATCGGCTTCATTCTAGCGGCCGCCCTTGTCGCTCTCCTCATGCAATGATCGAGGTTATATTTGGACTGCACTATTATTACTAGAATTAATTGGATTATTATAGATTATTTAAAGTTGAACTAGCCATGAACAAGGAACAATCCAACTTCAACGAGACCGACGTGTACAGAGTCAGCAGAAACTCAAGACTCAACCAAAGTCTCTTCCTCTGCAAGCTCATCCTCAAGAAGCACGGCAATGTGCAGATCGAAGGCATGGGAGAATCCATCTCCCTCGTGAGCAAGCTGTCTCAGATCCTCAGCAAGAACAAGTTCGCAGTGATCAAGAACATCGCTTCCAGCAACGTGGAGAGAGAAGACTCCAAGAGCATCAACCCTAAGCTCACCATCAAGCTTGGCAAGACTGCCTAATTCGATAAGCTCACCGAGGACATCGTCTTAAAACAGTGATCAGTGTATATATATTTTGACACTTGGCAAACTCGAAAATTAGTAAATCTATCATACGATTTTCTTGGACTTTCGGATCCTGATCGAACACTTCATGCTAGACGATGTTGATATTAAATCTGTCCTAGTTTTTGACTTTTTTTCTACATTGTCTTTCGCAGTAAGAAATCCTCGATCTTTCTTGACTTCCATAATCCGATAGATATTGGAATTAATTTCCTTCTTATTAAGCTTAAATCTAGAAATCAGCTGGGTCTGTAGCTCCTCGATGGACTCTGGTTTATCCCTAAGTTGCTTGTACCGGTCTAGCACTAGCTGTAAGTGATGCTGTTTTTTCTGCTAGATTGCTTTAATAAAATCGTCTTTGAGAAAGTTCTCCTATAAGTACATTACTTCTGATTGCTCAAAAATGTATAGTTTAACATTTAGTGTCGACTATTTGTTACCCTTCTTTTATTGGATATTAAATGAACTCGGTATACTTGAATTTTATTCTAGTTCTGCTTGAAACTGCTTTGGATTCAAGTATCCTTC
>APMI01000946.1_pt1 | contig 60533 bp, 51 predicted proteins | sample 667938 | NCBI WGS metagenome assembly APMI01 (sample SAMN01084076, study PRJNA167559) | wastewater metagenome | biome: Wastewater | place: Denmark: Ejby Moelle, Odense | collected 2011-11-28
CATCAGGTGGCGGGCACCCAGTTGGGCCATGCGGCGGCTGTCCCCTTCCGTCTGGGCGCCGATGGCGCTCAGGCGGGCGAAGGCGTTGCGGGCCAGGCTGCCGATGCGCCCGTAGCCGCGGGCCGAGCGCTCCGACAGGCGAGCATTGACCATGGTTAGCGGGGTGTTGCTGCGCCGGCAGCCTTCGATCAGGTTTGGCCACAGTTCGGTTTCCATCAGGATGCCGATGTGCGGATGGAAGTGGCGCAGGAAACGCCGGATTGCCCATGGTACGTCGTAGGGCAGGTAGACGCTTTGTACCCGCGGGGCGAGCTCGCCGAAGAGTTCTGCGGCGGTGGCCCGGCCGGTGGGCGTCATGTGGGTCAGCAGCAGGCAGTGGTCCGGGTGGGCTTCCAGCAAGGCATGCAAGAGGGGGGCGCAGGCACGGGTTTCGCCGACGGACACGGCATGCAGCCAGATCACCGGCCCGGCCATGCGGGTCCGGTAGCGTCCGACCCGTTCCCCCAGGTGCCGCAGGTATTCGGGCTGGCGGCGCGCGCGCCAGGCCAGGCGCAGCAGGATCAGCGGGGCGGCCAGATGCCAGATGGCGGTGTAAAGCGTGCGAAGGATCAAGGGGATAGAGGTTGCAGCCGGGGGCTTGAAGTATAAAGTCGTTACAGATGCCACGGATAGGGCGCGCAGCGGATTTACCCTGCCATGCGCACGTGCGAAAATGCTGCGCTGCTGGCCGCGTATCCGGGCGTCGTTTTTTCGTCTGCGCAGGCTGGAATCGACTACAACAACTCAGGCATCCTCCCGACCATGAAAATTCTCGTTACCGGCGCAGCCGGTTTTATCGGCATGCATACCAGCCAGCTCCTGCTGGCACGAGGCGATCAGGTGCTTGGTCTCGACAACCTCAATGACTATTACGACGTCCAGCTCAAGCACGACCGCCTGGCCCGCCTGACGCCCCACGAGAACTTCCGTTTCGTCAAAATGGACGTGGCCGACAACGAAGGCATGAAGAAGCTCTTCGCCGACGAGAAGTTCGACAAGGTCATCCACCTGGCCGCCCAGGCCGGCGTGCGCTACTCGCTGGTCAATCCACAGGCCTACGTGGAGAGCAACCTGGTCGGCTTCATGAACATCCTGGAAGGCTGTCGCTACGGCAAGGTCAAGCATCTGGTGTATGCCAGCAGCTCCAGCGTGTATGGCGGCAACACCAGGATGCCGTTCTCCGAGCACGACAGCGTCGACCACCCGGTGAGCATCTACGCCGCCACCAAGAAGGCCAACGAGCTGATGGCCCACACATACAGCCATCTCTACGGCCTGCCCACCACCGGCCTGCGCTTCTTCACGGTGTATGGCCCGTGGGGTCGTCCAGACATGGCCCTGTTCCTGTTCACCAAGGCGATCCTCGAAGGCCGTCCCATCGATGTGTTCAACCACGGCAAGATGAAGCGTGATTTCACCTTCGTGGATGACATCGTCCAGGGCGTCATCAAGACCCTCGACCATGTCGCCGAACCGGACGCCGCCTACAACGCCGACCAGCCCGATCCGGGCACCAGCAACGTGCCCTACCGCGTGTTCAACATCGGCAACAACAACCCGGTGGAACTGATGGGCTTCGTCGAGGCCATCGAGGACGCGCTGGGCATGAAGGCCGAAAAGAACTTCATGCCGCTGCAGGATGGCGACGTGCCGGCAACCTATGCCAATACCGACGCCCTCAATGCGTGGACCGGCTTCGTGCCGGCGACGCCGGTGCCGGAGGGGATCGGCCGCTTCGTCGAGTGGTACCGGAGCTACTACAAGGTTTGAGGCTGTTCCTGCGGGGCCGGGCCCCGCTCCCCGGATTCGAGGAAGGGTGTCCATGGAGCGCCTGACGGTCAGCATCGTGCTGTACCGCGCCGATCCCGGCCTGCTGCAGGCGACCCTCCGGTCGCTGGTGGTGGCAAGCCGGGAGGCGGATCTCGTGCCCGATCTTTTCCTGATCGACAACGGCGGCAGTGAAGTCGCCCTGGCCGGGCTGCAACTGCCGGACGACTGGCAGGTACATGTTTTCACCGGGCACGGTAACGTGGGTTTCGGGCATGGACACAACCTGAGCCTCGAGGGGGCGGGTGATTACCACCTGATCCTCAACCCCGATCTCGAGCTGTCCCCCGACGCCCTGGTGGCAGCCCGTTCTTTCATGCGGGACTACGCCGAGTGCGGCTTGCTGGTGCCGGCCGCGCGCTGGGACGACGGACGTGTCCAGTACTTGTGCAAGCGGGTCCCGACCGTCTTCGACCTCTTCCTGCGCGGCTTTGCCCCGGGCTGGCTGCGCCATCGTTTTGACGCACGGCTGGCGCGCTACGAAATGCGTGATCTCATCGGCGGGCAGGTGCTGTGGGATCCGCCCATCGCCAGCGGTTGCTGCATGCTGTTCCGGACCGAGGCCTTACGCCGCCTGAAGGGTTTCGATCCGCGCTTCTTCCTGTATTTTGAGGATTTCGACCTTAGCCTGCGGGCCCATTCGGTAACGCGAATTGCATATGTGCCGGCAGTGAAAGTCGTGCATCATGGAGGGCATGCGGCCCGCAAGGGGCTGCGTCATATCGGTCTGTTCGCCCGGTCGGCGCTGACCTTCTTCCGATTGCACGGCTGGAAATGGTATTGATGAACTCTTCGAAACAGGGCACTTCCTGGCTTCGCTGCGCGGCTCTGGCGGCGGCGCTTGCCGGGCCTTCCTGGGTGCCGGCAGCAGCCGGGGCCGAGGCGCCGCCGCTGCTTCTGGCCACCGTTGTGCGTGGCGATGTCGACGTGACGCGCTACTGGGTCAGCGAGAAACTCGATGGTGCCCGCGCGGTCTGGGACGGCCATACGCTGCGTTTTCGCAGTGGCCGTCCGGTAAGCGCCCCGAGCTGGTTTGTCGCCGGATTGCCGCCGGAGCCGCTCGACGGGGAGTTGTGGATTGGTCGCGGCCGCTTCGACGAACTGTCCGGAATCGTGCGCAGCAAGCGGGCGCGTGACGAGGACTGGCGGCGGGTGAAATACATGGTTTTCGAGCAGCCGGATGGTGCTGGCAGCTTCTCCGAGCGTATCGAACACCTCCGTGGCATCGTCGCCGCTGCCGGTGTGCCATGGCTGCAGGTGGTCGAGCAGTTCCGCGTGGCAGACCGGCCCGCCCTGCAGGCGAAGCTCGACGAAGTCGTGGCCGGGCGTGGCGAAGGTCTGATGCTGCACCGTGCCGACGCACCCTATCTCACCGGCCGCAACGATGCCCTCCTCAAACTCAAGCCGCTCCTTGATGCCGAGGCCACCGTGATTGGCCATTTGCCGGGCAAGGGGCGCCTGAGCGGAATGATGGGGGCGCTGCAGGTGGAAACTGCCGCCGGTGTGCGCTTCGAGATCGGCACCGGATTCACCGACGCCGTACGCCGGGATCCGCCGCCGGTGGGGGCGCTGATTACGTTTCAGTACCGCGCGTTGACGAAGGACGGTGTGCCCCGTTTCGCCAGCTATCTGCGCCCCAGGGAGGCTTTCTGAGCGATCTGGTGCTTGTCACGGGGGGGCGCGGCTTCATCGGCAGGCGGCTGGTGGCGGCTTTGCGGGCTGATGGCTGCCGGATCCGCGTGCTGACCCGCGGCCGGCCGGAAGGGCCGGACGAAGTGTGTGGTGATCTGGCTGATCAGGTGGCCCTCGACGCGGCGTGCGCTGGCGTGACGACGGTTTTTCACTGTGCCGGTCATGCGCATGCCTTCGATGCCTTGAGCGACGCGGACGAGGCCCGTCACTGGCAGGTCAATTTCGAAGGCACACGGGCCCTCGCCGAGGCGGCGGGACGGGCCGGTGTGCGGTGCTTCGTCTTCCTTTCCAGCGTCAAGGCGATGGGCGAGCCCGGCGATGTCTGCATCGATGAGGATTGGCCGGTGCCGCCGCAGTCGGCCTACGGCGGTGCCAAGCGGGCTGCCGAAGACGCGCTGCTGGCGGCTGGCGCACGCTACGCCATGCAGGTCACCAGTCTGCGCCTGGCCATGGTGTATGGCGCCGGTGGCCGTGGCAACCTGGAGCGGATGGCTGCGCTGGTGCGCCGTGGCCTCTTTCCGCCGCTGCCGGAAACCGCCAACCGGCGCTCTGTGGTGCATGTGAGTGACGTGGTGGCCGTGATGCGCCGGGTCGCCGCTGACGCGCGTGCAGCCGGCCGGACGTACATCGTGGCCCACCCTGACACCCCGTCGGGGCGTCGGCTGTACAACGCGTTGCGGGCCGCGCTCCGGCTGGCGCCGGTTGGCTGGGCGGTGCCCCGGCTTGCCCTGGCGGTCCTGGCGTGCGCCGGCGACCTGATCGAATCCCTGGCCGGGCGGAGGGTGCCGCTTGACAGCGAGGCGCTGGAGCGCCTGCTCGGTTCGGCCTGCTACTCGTCGGCGCGCATCGAGGCCGAACTGGGCTGGCGGGCTGAAGTCGGGTTGGTCGAGGGGCTTAGGGAGATGCTTGATGGGCGTTGAGTTCCTTGCCTTGCTCGGTCCGCTGGCAGCTTTTACGCTTGCCTGGTGGGTGACCCGCAACTGTTGCCGGCCGGGCTCCTGGCTGCATTTTCTCGATCATCCGAATGAGCGTTCCCTGCATGTGCGGCCGACGCCGCGCACCGGTGGCGTCGGGGTGATGGCGGGTGTCGTTGCCGGCAGTTTGCTGGTTATGGCGGGGGGCGGTGTGGGCAGACCTGTCTGGGCCGCTGTGGCGGGTGCCTTGCTGCTGGCTGGTCTTGGCCTTCTGGATGATCGGCGCAATGTTTCGGCGCGGGCGCGCTTGCTGGCACAGGCGCTGGTGGCGGGTGGTTTTCTGGCGCTGAGCGGGGCGGCTTCAGGCTGGTTGATGGGCGTTCTGTTCTTTCTCGGCCTGGTGTGGATGGCCAATCTTTACAATTTCATGGACGGCTCGGACGGGCTGGCAGGTGGTATGGCGGTGTTCGGTTTTGCGGCCTTCGCGGCAGCTGCGGCGCTGGCCGGACAATCGGCCCTGTCCTTGCTCTGTGCCGGAATCGCCGCCGCGGCAGCTGGTTTTTTGTGCTTCAACTTCCACCCGGCGCGGATCTTCATGGGGGACGCAGGCTCGGTGCCGCTTGGTTTTCTCGCCGGCGCGCTGGGCCTGGCGGGGCGTGAGGCAGGAGTCTGGCCGTTGTGGTTTCCGCTGCTGGTGTTTTCGCCCTTCATCGTCGACGCGACGGCAACCCTGCTGCGACGTGTCCACCGGCGCGAAAAAGTATGGCAGGCCCACCGTACCCACTACTATCAGCGCATGGTGCAGATGGGCCTCGGGCACCGCGGGACAGCCCTGCGGGCATACGCCTTGATGGCGGGGGCGGCGTTTTCTGCTGTTGTCATTTTGCCCATGGGGTTTTCGCTGCAGTGCGGCATCATTACAATGTGGGCATTCATCTACCTGATCCTGGGCTTCCTGATCGATCGCGCGTGGCGTCGTCATGAGGTAACCGGGGCGCAAAGACCTTGATTAGCAAACCCTATCATCCACTGCTGGTTTTCCTGTCGGACGTGGTCGGGGTCGGGCTGACCTGGTGGCTGGCGTATCTGGTCCGTTTCAATTTTTCCATTCCGGTCGAATTCCTGCCGGCATTCTTCGTCGGTCTCGGCGTGACGGTGGTGCTGCAGGGCATCCTGCTGCGCGCCTTCGGCCTGTACAGGGGGATCTGGGTGTTCGCCAGCCTCCCGGATCTACTCCGCATTGCGCGGGCGGTCGGCGTCGCGGCGCTGCTAACCCCCCTTGTAGTGGTGGTGGCTGTACGGTATGCGGTGTCCGTGCCCCGGCTGATTTTCCTGCTGCAACCCCTGTTGCTGGCGGTATACATGGGAGGCTCGCGGGCCCTTTACCGGACCTGGAAGGAGTTTCGCCTGTACGGCGGCCTGCGCGCGCTGGGCCAACCCGTCATTGTGCTGGGCGCCGGAGATGCGGCGGTCACCCTGGTGCGCGAGCTGTCCCGTTCAGCGGAATGGCGGGTTGTCGGGTTGCTGGACGACAACGGCGCCCGGCAGGGGCGCGAGATCTACGGTTGCAAGGTTCTTGGCGGTATCGCCGATCTGGAGCGCGTGGCCGAAGAGCTGAAGATCAGCCATGCCATCATCGCCATGCCCAATGAGCGCCATGAGGTGCGGCGGGCGGTGACAAGCGCCTGCGTGCGAGCCGGTGTCAAGGCGCTGATCGTGCCAGCCATCGACGACGTGATGACAGGGCGGGTCAATGTCAGTGAAGTTCGCCAGGTGGATGTTGAGGATCTGCTCGGGCGCGACCCGGTGCGCATCAACACGGCCGACGTACGGGAATACTTGCGCGGCAAGGTGGTCATGGTGACTGGCGCCGGCGGGTCCATCGGCTCCGAGTTGTGTCGGCAGATTGCCCGTTTCGAGCCCTCGCTGCTGGTGTGCTTCGAAATGAACGAGTTTGCGTTGTATCGCCTGACAGAGGAATTTGCTGCGCACTTTCCGTCGATTCAGGTGGTGGCTCTGGCCGGTGACGTGAAGGATGCGATCCGGGTGGACGATGTGCTGGCCCGCTATCGCCCCCATGTTCTGTTCCATGCGGCGGCGTACAAGCATGTCCCGCTGATGGAAGATGACAACGCCTGGCAGGCGGTGCGCAACAACGTTCTCGGTACCTGGCAGGTGGCGCGCAGTGCTGTCGCCTACGGGGTTGCGCGCTTCGTGCTGGTCTCCACCGACAAAGCGGTCAATCCGACCAATGTGATGGGGGCGACCAAACGTCTGGCCGAACAGGTTTGCCAGTCCTTGTCGACCCATGGCAAGACCCAGTTCGAGATTGTGCGTTTTGGCAATGTGCTGGGCAGCGCGGGCAGTGTGATTCCCAAGTTCCAGGAGCAGATCGCCGCCGGTGGTCCGGTGACGGTGACACATCCGGACATCACCCGTTACTTCATGTCCATTCCCGAGGCGGCCCAACTGGTGCTGCAGGCCGGGTCGATGGGGCAGGGGGGCGAGATCTTCGTGCTCGACATGGGCCAACCCGTGAAGATCGCCGAGCTTGCTCGCGACATGATCCGCCTTTCCGGGCGGACCGGAGCGGAGATCCGGATCGTTTTCACGGGCCTGCGTGCCGGCGAGAAGCTTTATGAAGAGGTCCTTGCCGACGCCGAGTTGACGCGCGCCACTCACCATCCCAAGCTGCGCATCGCCCGGGCCCAGCCGGTGGAGGACGGTTGGCTGGACGCCCTGCTCCAGTGGTTGCGCCAGCGTCGTGCCGTTGGGGCTGCCGAAGTGCGGCGCGAACTGCGCCGCTGGGTACCCGAATACGCGCCGTCCTACCCTGCCGTGCCTCAGTTGCAGGTGGTCGAAACCCCAGAACCACGTACCGGACAGCACGCCTGACCCATGGCTACCTATGCAATCGGCGACATTCAGGGCTGCTTTACGTCCTTGACAGCCCTTCTCAAACGGATTGCCTTTGATCCGGCCAGTGACCGCCTGTGGCTGGTCGGTGATCTGGTCAATCGTGGTCCGGACTCCCTGCAAACCCTGCGCTTCGTGCGCGATCTGGGGGCCGCCGCGGTGACGGTGCTCGGCAATCACGACATCTACCTGCTGATGGTGGCCTACGGCAGCGTACGCAGTCGTGGCAAGGACGACACCATCCAGGCCGTGCTTGATGCCCCGGACCGGGAGGAACTCCTCGGGTGGCTGCGCCGGCGGCCCCTGATGCACGTGGAAAACGGCTTTGCGATGGTCCATGCCGGCCTGTTGCCGGGCTGGACCGTGGCCCAGGCCCGCTCCCTGGCGCGGGAGGTGGAGGGCGCGCTGGCCGGTCCCTATTATGTGGACCTGCTGAACCACATGTGGGGCAGCGAGCCTGCCGCCTGGCGCGATGATCTGCAGGACTACGAGCGCATGCGGGTGATCGTCAACGCCATGACGCGCATGCGCTTCTGCACCCCCGAGGGCGTCATGGATTTCAAGGTCAAGGGTGAGGTGGCCAAGGCCCCGAAGGGCTACCTGCCCTGGTTCGAGGTGGCGGGGCGCAGAAGTGCCGATACGCCGGTGGTGTTCGGTCACTGGTCGGCGCTTGGCTTGCGGGTCGAGCCCAACCTGCTGGCGCTTGATTCCGGCTGCCTGTGGGGGCGGGAACTGACCGCGGTGCGCCTGGAGGACCGCAAGGTGTTTCAGGTGGCCTGCCCGGGCCTGAGCCAAGGCAAACTCAAGCCGTCCTGATTTTTCTAATCCTGGATGCCCGCCATGATCGCCTCCCGGGCGGCGTGAGCGAGGGCTTTCCGGTCCGGCAGGTCGACCGTCGACATGGGTGGGGCAACACGGATCCGGGCCACGATCTCCGGTTCCGCCACAATGGCCTGGATGCACTCCACCAGGCTCACATCGCCGTCGTAGGCCGCCGCCCGCGTGAAGCGGCCGTCAGGCAGGCGGTAGGCAATGGCCAGCGGCTGGATCGTCGCTCCGGCTTCGATGGCGGGTTGCAGCAGTGCCGCATGGAAACCCAGTACATGGCTGCCGTCGGTGGTCGTACCCTCCGGAAAAATCGCCACATGGCGCTGACGGCGGAGCAACCCTGCGATTTCACCGTTAACAATCCTTGCGTGGCCGCGGCTGCCACGGCGTAAGAAGACCGTTTCGTTTTTCGACGCCAGCCAGCCCACCAGTGGCCACTGACGGATCTCGGCCTTGGAAACGAAGGCTGCCGGATAGGCCGCATTGATTACGAAGACATCCAGCCACGAGATGTGATTGGCGACCAGCAGGCTGCCCGGGTTGAGAAAGGGTTCGTCGGTGACCAGGCGAACGCCGAGAATTTTCAGCAGCCGCGCCGACCACTGCCGCTTGAAACGCAGCTGGCGGGCCGGCGTGATGAAGGGGTAGCAGACGCTCGCGATAACGAGCGCAGTCAGCACATGACCCGCCAGGCGGGAGTAGCGGACGAGTCGCGTGATGCGGGGTGTGGGGCTGGCGGGTTTCAGTCCTTGCGTCCCATGAAATGTTTGGCGTAGCGGGCATCGAGCCGGGAAACCGGCAGCAGGATGGGCAGGTCGGCCGTGTTGAAGTCGGGATCCCAGGCCGGTTCGCCGCAGATCCAGGCGCCGGCCCGCAGGTAACCCTTGATGAGGGGCGGGGTGTCGGCGTCGAGGTCCTGGCGCAGGGCTTGTAAAGGCAGCGGGGTGCGCGGGAAAACGCGGTATTCGAGCGGGCAGAGGTGCTCTTCCTTGAGCCGATTATACAGGCTGGCCGCGGCATGCCCGCCGTCGGCCATGCTGATGGAGGCGCAGCCGGTCAGGTAATCGTAGTTGTTCTCGAGCATGTAGCGGGCAAGGCCGGCCCACAAGAGGGTGATGACGGCGCCCGAACGGTAGTCGGCGTCGATGCAGGAACGGCCGATTTCGACCATGCGTTCGCGCAGGTGACGCAGTCGGGTCAGGTCGAATTCACTTTCCGAGTAATAGCTGCCCACTTCGCGGGCGGCACTCGGCGACAGGATGCGGTAGGTGCCGACGATGCGTCCGGCGTCCTCGTCGCGCACGATCAGGTGATCGCAGAAGGCGTCATACAGGTCGCGATCGACGCCCGGGGTGCGGCTGGGCAGGCGGGCGCCCATCTCGTCGGCAAACACCCGGTAGCGTAGTTTCTGGGCTTCCAGTATCTCGGTGGGGCAACTGGCAAGGCCCACGTGCAGGTTGCGACCGGGGCGGTGGGCGACGCGTTGTTCCTTTTGCAGCATGGCGGAATCCTCCTTGGGTTTCCGCGCATTGTGGAAATGCTGCGTTGCGGCGACGTGAAGGGGTGGTTACGGGTGTGTGACGCCGCGCCTTTGGCCAAGAAAAAAGGGGCCGAAGGGCCCCTTTCGCGTCGACGGTGACATGCTGTTCAGCGGGTCACGCGGGTGGTGCGGCCGTCCTGCAGCAGACGAACCCGTTCGCCCGGCTTGAAGCCTTCGCCGCCGTCTTCCTGAATGATCGCCAGCATCTCGCCGTTATCCATCTTGACGGTGACTTCCACGCCCTGTTTGCGGGTAATGCCTTCCTCTGCCGCGGAGCCGGCGATACCGCCGACGACGGCGCCGACCACGGCAGCAATGGCGGAGCCCTTGCCTCCACCCACGGTGCTGCCGGCGATGCCGCCCACCGCTGCGCCACCGAGGGTGCCGACCGGTGATTTGGTGCCTTCGAGCTTGACCAGCCGGACGCTTTCGATAACGCCCATGCGCACGTTCATGACGCGCCGGGCTTCGGCCCGCTCATAGTCGCCGCCACCGAGGCCGGACGCACAGCCGGCAACGGTTACGGCAGCCAGCAGGGCGACGGTCAGATTGAGGATTCGCATTTCTCTTCCTTTCACCACGGGGTTGAACCAAAGGCCGCACGATAGGCTTCGGCAATTTCTTCACGGTTCGGCGCGTGATTCTGCCCGCCGCGGCTGGCCATCTTGAGGGCGCCCATCAGCGAGGCGAGGCGGCCGGTCTGTTCCCACTCCATGCCTTGGTCGATGCCGTAGAGCAGACCGGCCCGGTAGGCATCGCCGCAGCCAGTCGGGTCTTCAAGGCGGGCCGCTGCGGCGCAGGGGATCTGAATCCTGCGGCCAGCCGTGTGAATTTCCGAGCCTTCGCCACCGCGGGTCACGATCAGGGCCTTTACTTCACCGGCAAGAGACTCGATGGAGCGGGCGGTGCGATCACACAGCAGACGTGCTTCGTAGTCGTTGACCGTACAGTAGTCTGCCAGTTGCAGGCAGGTGAGAAGTTCTTCGCCGTTGAACATGGGCAGGCCCTGGCCCGGATCGAAGACAAAAGGAATACCGGCTTCGGCGAATTGCCGGGCATGTTCGAGCATGCCGTCGCGGCCATCCGGCGACACGATGCCCAGCGTGACCCCCCGGGTGTGCTCGACCTTGTTGAGGTGGGAGTGCACCATCGCCCCGGGGTGAAAGGCCGTGATCTGATTGTCGTCGAGGTCAGTGGTGATGAAGGCCTGGGCGGTATAGCTGCCGGGCACCTGGGTGACGTGTGCGCGTGACATGCCGAGACGGTCGAGGCGTTCGAGATAAGGCGCCGCGTCATCGCCAACCGTCGCCATGATCAGCGGATCGCCGCCGAGCAGCTGCAGGTTGTAGGCGATATTGCCGGCACAGCCACCGAATTCGCGGCGCATTTCCGGCACGAGGAAAGAGACATTCAGGATGTGGATCTGCTCGGGCAGGATGTGATTCTTGAAACGATCCTGGAACACCATGATCGAGTCGAAGGCGATGGAGCCGCAGATGAGAGTGGACATGGTCAGAGAGCTGAATGGAGAGAATCGTTTATGGCTGGAGCCGACGGTGCCGGCATGCAGTGGTGCACCTGTTGTCAGTTTCAGGGATAGAAGGCGTACACGCGATAGCCTGCAGCGGCTACGCCAGGGGCCTCGAAGCTGACCCGGGAGGTCACTTCGCGCCGGGCCGGAAAGGCGTCCCGGGGGGCATCGGCGGGCAGCCATTGGGAGGGGTCGAGGACGCGCCGGACGAGTGCCTTGTCGCGGGCATCGGTAAGGGTGATCTCTAGGTGCGGCCAGGCTTGCTGGAACTCGGCCCGGTTGCGCAGGGTGGCATGTAGGGTGAAGAAGGCTTCGCGGCCCGCGTCGGGCTGGATATCCGAGCTTTCGATGGCAATGGCTGCCGGGTCGCGAGGCAGGGGGAGCTCGCAGCCCAGACCTGCGCACAGACCTTCCATGAAGGGGCGCATTTGTGGCGAAGACTGAGCGATGTCGTTGCGAAAAACCAGAACGCCCTGGGCAAGGAAGGCGAGCACAAGCAGGGTTGCCGCAGCAGCCCAGGCGGCCTGACCAAGCGCGGGTGAGGCCTCTTCTTCACTGAACGCCGGAGGGCTGGCGGCCTCTTCTTCAGCTTCCTCCACGCGCGGAATGTGTCCGTCGGCGCGGTGAGATGGCCTTGGGGCGGGGGTCAGGAAGACGGGGGCGACATCGCGGGTGTGAATCAGTGCGTCGAAATCGACGGGGGCATCGCCGTGAGTATCGGTGAGGTGAGGTGGGGGCGGGGCAACTTCATCCCCGGCTGACGAATAGGCCACCGGCAGGGCCGGGATGTCCTCCATTGCGGTTTCCATCGGAGGCCATTCCTGTGCGGCTTCCGTGCCGATCTCTCCGGCGGGCTCGATCCGCCCCTCTTCCTGCTGAATGGGGGTGACGACTGGCTCTTCCGGGAACTCGGCTTCTGCCTCCAGCAGGAACGCTATTTCTTCCCGCTCGGCCGGCAGCTTGGTCTCGGTATCCGGGGGCCGGCTGTCATTGTCATTGACGGCCATTTTCCCGGTTCCCGGTGCGCCTTCGTCCGGCAGCTTTTCCTCAAGAAAGAAGAAGGGGATATCGGTTTCGGCGTCGGACAGGGCTGGTGAAGGCCCCTCTTCGACGGTAGATTCCAGTGCATTGAAGGCATGATTGCACTGACCGCAGCGCACCCGTCCCTGGCGCGCATTCAATTGCTCGGGGCGCACCCGGAAGGTGGTGGAGCACGCCGGGCAGCGCGCGAGGATCATGACACCGCTTGTTCCGGCCGTTCGCCCTGCAGGCGTACCCAGCCATCCGAGGTGGCACCGACCGTGAGGGTGATGTAGGGCGCGTAGGCCGCGATAACGTCCCCGGCCTGGGCCTCGAGCACGCCCGAGAGGGCCAGTCGGCCACCCGGGGCGACCCGCGCCGCGAGCAGTGGGGCCAGCATCTTCAGTGGATTGGTCAGGATGTTGGCAACGACCCGCTGGAAGGTGCCATCGAGGGGCTTGGCGGAAACCTGCAGATGCAGGCTGACGCCGTTGCTGGCTGCGTTGTTGGCTGCCGTTTCGACGGCTTTCTCGTCGATGTCCACGCCGGTGACTTCACCCGCGCCGAGCTTTACTGCGGCAATCGCCAGGATGCCGGAGCCGCAGCCGTAGTCGAGTACGCTGACGCCAGGCTGGGTGTTGTCGGTGAGCCACTCCAGGCATAGCCGGGTGGTCGCGTGGGAGCCCGTCCCGAAGGCCATGCCTGGGTCGAGGACGAGGTTGATTGCATCGGCGTCGGGGGCAACATGCCACGAAGGCACGATCCACAGGCGTTCGGTGATGCGGATCGGGTCGAACTGGCTCTGGGTGAGCTGTACCCAGTTCTGTTCAGCGACTTCCTCGATGGTGAAGGGGGGTACCGCGTCGAGTCCGACTGCGGCGGAGGCAGTGGCCAGGGCCTGGGCGAGATCGGCGTCGGTATCGAACAGGGCCACGACGCGACTGTGGTCCCACAGGCTCGCCGGAGACATTCCCGGCTCGCCGAACTGGGGTCTTTCAGCTTCTGTACCCGCGTCGGCGTCGTCAATGCTCACTGATAGCGCACCGTGCTCCATCAGTGCCTCGGAGAGGGCTTCGGCGCGCGTGGCGTCAGCCTGCAGGATGACCGAAATCCACATCAGGCTTTGCTCACTTCATTGCGCCCGGCCAGCTTGTGCTCGAGGTAATGAATGCTGGTGCCACCTTCGACGAAGCGGGCGTCGAGCATCAGTTCCTGGTGCAGCGGGATGTTGGTCTTGATGCCTTCGACGAGCATTTCGGACAGGGCGATGCGCATGCGGCGGATGGCCTGGTCACGGGTGTCGCCAAAGGCAATCAGCTTGCCGATCATCGAGTCGTAATGCTGCGGAACGGTGTAGCCGTTGTACACATGGGAGTCGACGCGAATGCCGGGGCCGCCGGGAACGTGCCAGTTACTGATCTTGCCCGGGCAGGGCGTGAACTTGAACGGATCTTCGGCGTTGATCCGGCATTCGATGGCATGGCCGCGGAATTCGATGTCCTTCTGCCTGTAACGCAGCTTCTGACCGGCAGCGACGCGGATCTGCTCCTGCACGATGTCTACGCCGGTGATGAGTTCGGTGACCGGGTGCTCGACCTGGACCCGGGTGTTCATTTCGATGAAGTAGAACTCGCCGTTCTCGTAGAGGAATTCGAAGGTGCCGGCGCCGCGGTAACCGATCTTGCGGCAGGCCTCGGCACAGCGTTCGCCAATGCGCAGGATGTGGCGGCGCTCGATGCCCGGCGCCGGTGCTTCCTCGATGACCTTCTGGTGACGGCGCTGCATGGAGCAATCGCGCTCACCCAGGTGGATGGCGTTGCCGTGCTGATCGGCAAGGATCTGGATTTCCACGTGACGCGGGTTTTCCAGGAATTTCTCCATGTACACGACCGGGTTGCCGAAGAAGGCACCTGCTTCGGAGCGGGTGGTGGTCACTGCGTTGAGTAGCGCCGCTTCGGTGTGCACCACGCGCATGCCACGTCCGCCACCGCCACCGGCAGCCTTGATGATCACCGGGTAGCCAACGGCGCGGGCGATCTTGACGATCTCCTTGGGGTCGTCAGGCAGGGCGCCGTCGGAGCCCGGCACGCAGGGCACGCCGGCAGCCTTCATGGCGTCCTTGGCGGATACCTTGTCGCCCATCAGGCGGATGGTTTCGGCGCGCGGGCCGATGAAGACGAAGCCCGACTGCTCGACCCGTTCGGCGAAATCGGCGTTCTCGGAGAGAAAGCCGTAGCCGGGGTGGATGGCTTCGGAGTCGGTAACCTCGGCTGCGGAAATCAGCGCCGGAATGTTCAGGTAGCTCAGCGTGGACGAAGCCGGGCCAATGCACACCGATTCGTCGGCCAGCTTGACGTACTTTGCCTCGGCGTCAGGCTCGGAGTGGACCGCGACGGTCTTGATCCCGAGCTCACGGCAGGCCCGCAGCACGCGGAGGGCGATTTCGCCCCGGTTGGCGATGAGGATCTTCTCGAACATGGCCATGGCTCAGCCGATGATGAAGAGGGGTTCGCCGTACTCCACGGGTTCGCCGTTTTCGACCAGGATGGCCTTGATCACGCCGGCACCGTCGGATTCGATTTCGTTCATGAGCTTCATCGCTTCGATGATGCACAGGGGCTCGCCGATCGCAACGCTCTGGCCGACCTCGACAAGGGCTTTGCCGCCGGGGGCGCTGGAGCGGTAGAAAGTGCCGACCATCGGCGATTTGACGATGTGGCCTTCCGGCAGGGCGGGTTCGGCAGCCACCACTGCGGCGACCGGGGCTGCGGCGACCGGCTGGGCAGCGGCGGGTGCCTGAGTAACGTAGTTGACCGGGGCCGGGCCGGCCACATGCTTGGCGATGCGGACCTTTTCCTCACCTTCAGTGACTTCCAGCTCGGAAATGCCGGATTCCTGGACCAGGTCGATCAATTTCTTGAGCTTGCGAAGATCCATTGTATTCCCCTTGATGTATTGGGCGGCCCGCCGGACGGCGGGCCTGCCGATGTCTGATTTAGCCGCGAGCGGCGCGGAGACGGCCGAGGGCGAACTCGAGAGCGAGTTGGTAGCCCTGAGCGCCCAATCCGCAGATCACTCCGACAGCCTTGTCGGAAAAATAGGAGTGATGACGAAACGGCTCGCGGGCGTGAATATTGGACAGATGTACTTCGACGTACGGAATATCGACCCCGGTCAGGGCATCCCGCAGCGCAACGCTGGTATGGGTATATCCGGCCGGGTTGATGATGATGAAATCCACCCCTTCACTGCTGGCGGCCTGCACCCGGTCGATCAGCTCGCCTTCGTGGTTGCTCTGGAAAGATTCCAGCAGAACTCCGTCGGCCTTGGCCCGACTCTCCATGGATTCATGGATGTCAGAGAGGGTGGTGAGCCCGTAAATGCCGGGTTCCCGGCGACCGAGCAAATTGAGGTTGGGGCCATGCAACACGAGAATGCGATGCTGCGGCAGGTCCTCGGGTCTGGCTTCCTGGGTGCGATTTTTCCGCGTCATGTGTGCAAGTTTGCCGTAATTCGACGCAATTTGTCCACCTTGGGCGGTGTCTCCGGCTCAGAGGGGACGGATCAGCCCGGCCAGCTTGCGGTCGAGCTCTTCCTCGGAGAGGGCGCCGAGCTTGACCATGCTGATGGCGCCAGCTTTGTCGATGATCAGGGTGAACGGGAGGCCCTGCGTAGCGTTACCGAGCTCTTCCGTGAGTTGAACCGCCGCGGGGGAGGCGATTACCAGCGGATAGCGAACCTTTTGAGCCGCCTGGAAGTCACTGACGTTCTTCTCCGTATCGATGCTGATCCCGATGAACTGAACACCCTTGTCCGCGTATTTCTGGCTCATTGCCGAAAAAGCAGGGATTTCCTTGCGGCAGGGGGGGCACCAGGTAGCCCAGAAATTCACGACCAGTACCTTGCCCTTCCACTGCGCGAGAGGCTGCCTGACGCCCTTGGCGTCGGGCAGGTCGAGGGCCATCAGCTTTGCCAGGGCAGCGGACTGTACAGGTGATGCAGCCGCAGCCGGCGCGTCCTTGCGGGCGTAGAGCATGCCGGCGCCACCGGCCGCGAGGGCGACGATGATGACCAGAACGAAGGAGATTCCGCGATTCATGGATTGAGGTTGGCCGGGGCCGGAGTGTCGTTGACGAGGGCTTCGACGACGGAAAGGCGGGCGCGTTCCATTTGCCGCGCGCCATGGGGGCGGCGATGGAGGCGTTCGGAGTCCTGTGCGTAGATGCGCAGTTTGACCGGAATTTCGTCCCAGTCGAAGACGAGGATGGCCTCGGGGGCGTCCGGCTGGTTGCGGCGCGGCTCCTTGTGTTCGTAGGCCACATCCTGGTTGAGGAAGAATATTTCGACTTCCTTGGCGCTTTCGGGAAACAGGTCGATTTCGATCTCCGAATAGCGCCCGGCAGTGCCTTCCAGCACGGCGCCGACGAGGTAGGGGCGAAATGGCTCGAGCTCGCGCATGATCTCGACGGCTGCCTGGCGCATCACGTGCTGGCGCTCCAGATGTTCCTCGTCCTGGAAGATGGAGAGATAGATGCGGACTTCCGCCTCGATCTCGGCGTTGTTGGGGAGTTCGTCAGCGTTGCTGGCACCCAACTGGCGGGCGGCCTTGCGCTTGGCGAATCCGTAATCGTTGATGCCATCCTCGGCAATCATGCGGGCCGCCAGGGCGGCAATTTCGCGGCGCAGATTGCCGCGGTTCAGAACGACAGAGCGCGGCATGGCGGTCGGTGCTCCCCGTTCGATTAGAATGACCGTCATTCTACACACGACTGTTGCGGCGCTGTTTCGGCCGCGCTTACGGACTACATGCACATTCACATTCTTGGAATCTGCGGCACCTTCATGGGTGGCGTGGCATTGCTGGCGCGTGCCGCCGGCCACACCGTGACGGGCTGTGATGCCAACGTCTATCCGCCGATGAGTACCCAGCTGGAAGAGCAGGGCATCGGCTTGGTCGAGGGCTACGGGATCGATCAACTGACGCTCAATCCCGATGTTTACATCGTCGGCAACGCGATTTCCCGTGGCAATCCGCTGCTCGAGGAAATCCTCGACAAGGGCCTGCCCTACGTTTCCGGGCCCCAGTGGCTGGCCGAGCATGTGCTGCAGGGGCGCTGGGTGCTGGCGGTGGCCGGCACCCACGGCAAGACCACAACGACGTCACTGCTGGCGTGGATACTGGAAGACGCCGGCCTCAATCCAGGCTTCCTGGTGGGCGGCGTGCCGAAGAACTTCGGCCTTTCGGCGCGGCTTACGGAGTCGCCGTTTTTCGTCATCGAGGCCGACGAGTACGACACTGCCTTCTGCGACAAGCGCTCCAAGTTCGTTCATTACCGCCCGCGCACGGCCATCCTGAACAACCTGGAGTTCGATCACGCGGACATCTTTGCCGATCTGGCCGCCATCGAAACCCAGTTCCACCACCTGGTGCGGATCGTGCCGAAGTCGGGCCGGATCGTCGCCAACGCCGCCGAGGAAACCCTGCCGAGGGTGATTGCGCGCGGTTGCTGGTCGGAACTGGAGTGGTTCAACGACGCTGCCGGCTGGTCGGTGGCCGAAGGTTCGGTCGAGGATGAAGTGGTGGTGCGCTTTCAGGGCAAGGAAATCGGCCGCAAGCGCCTGCCGCTGTCCGGCCGCCACAACCGTGCCAATGCGCTGGCGGCGATAGCCGCGGCCCGTCACGTGGGTGTGACCCCCGAAGTGGCGCTGGATGCGCTGACCCGTTTCGAGGGCGTCAAGCGTCGCCTCGAGTTGCGTGGCACGGTGCGCGGCGTGGCGGTGTACGACGACTTCGCCCATCATCCGACGGCGATCACCCTGACCGTCGAAGGCTTGCGCCGGCAGGTTGGCGATGCACGCATTCTCGCGGTCCTTGAACCCCGCTCCAACACCATGAAGCTCGGTGTGATGAAGGACCAGTTGCCGGCCAGCCTGACCCAGGCCGACAAGGTTTTCTGCTACGGCGCCAATCTGGGCTGGGACGCCCGCGAGGCGCTGGCGCCGATCGCCGGCAAGACCGTCGTCGAGGATGACCTGGATGCGCTGGTAGCGGCCATTGTTGCCGAGGCGCGCGACGGCGACCGTATTCTGGTCATGAGCAACGGCGGCTTCGGCGGCATTCACGGCAAGCTGCTGGCGGCGCTGGGCGGCTAAGGTCATCGTCCCCCTGAAAGGCCCGCGGCGCTCCCGCGGGCCTTTTTTACGTCCGCACTGCAGCATTGATTTTCTTCGCACAGATCAAGGTTTCTTTCTATGGTGAGCAATATGCTCTGCTCGTTCTGAAATAACCCCGAGCTCAAAATGGATGCTTCCCGACGTCGCTTTCTGGGGGGCCGCGCGCCTGCCCCGGCGCCGTTCCGACCGCCCTGGAGCGCATCCGAATCCCTGTTTCTTGATCGTTGCACCCGTTGCGACGACTGCCTGAAGGCGTGTCCGACGGGCCTCTTGGTTCGCGGGTCGGGGGACTACCCCGTGGCCGACTTTTCCGTGGCGGCGTGCACTTTTTGCGGCGAGTGTTCGCGCGCCTGCACCACTGGTGCCATCGGCCGCGATGCGGCGCAAATCCCGTGGTCCTTCGGCATTGCCATCGGCGAAGGCTGCCTCGCGGCGCAGAACGTGGAGTGCCGTGTATGCGGCGAAATCTGCGACGCGAGCGCTATCCGCTTTCGCCCGCGTATCGGCGGGGTTGCCCTGCCCGACGTGGATAACACCGCCTGTAACGGCTGCGGTGCCTGCATCCCCACCTGCCCGGTCCTGGCCGTGCAGCGCGTGGTCTTCAATCCAGAGCCGGAGCTGCCATGAACATAGTCAGTCTTGTCCTGCGCGTCCGTCCCGAGGCTCGCGCCGAAGCGGAAGCCGCCCTGATCGCCTTTCCCGGTGTCGAGTGCCACGGCATGTCGCCCGACGGCAAGCTGGTGGTCACCGTGGAGGATGCGGACGGGGTCGCCATGTCCGACACCCTGATTGCCATTCACCGGATTCCGCAGGTGCTTGCGGCAACCCTGGCCTACGAACACCGCGACGTTCAAGTTTCAAATCATCAGCCAACACCGAATTCCCCTTGCGAGGAGGCTCAATCATGACCATCAATCGACGCGACTTCATCAAGACCCAGGCGATCGCCACGGCCGCCGCCTCGGCCGGCATCTCCATCCCGGTGCTGGCGGCTCCCAAGGAAGGTGCGGCCGCGGCGCCTGACAACAAGGTGCGCTGGGACAAGGCCCCGTGCCGTTTCTGCGGCACGGGCTGCTCGGTGCTGGTGGGCGTGCAGGACGGTCGCGTGGTGGCCACCCAGGGCGATCCGGATTCGCAGGTGAACCGGGGCCTCAACTGCATCAAGGGCTACTTCCTGTCGAAGATCATGTACGGCGAGGACCGCCTGACGCGGCCGCTGTTGCGCATGAAGGACGGCAAGTACAGCAAGGACGGCGAGTTCACCCCGATCAGCTGGAACCAGGCCTTCGACATCATGGCCGAGAAGTGGAAGAGCGCACTGAAGGCCGACGGCCCGGGCGCCGTGGGCATGTTCGGCTCCGGTCAATGGACCATCTTCGAAGGCTACGCTGCCTCCAAGCTGATGAAGGCCGGCTTCCGCTCCAACAACCTCGACCCCAACGCCCGCCACTGCATGGCCTCGGCAGTGACCGGCTTCATGCGCACCTTCGGCATGGACGAACCGATGGGCTGCTATGACGACATCGAGCAGGCCGACGCTTTCGTGTTGTGGGGCTCCAACATGGCCGAGATGCACCCCATCCTGTGGACCCGCATCACCGACCGTCGTCTGACCAAGACCGACGTCCAGGTGCATGTGCTGTCCACCTTCGAGCATCGCAGTTTCGAGCTGGCCGACAACGGCATGATCTTCGTGCCCCAGACCGATCTGGCGATCCTCAATTACATCTGCAACTACATCATCCAGACCGGCAAGGTTAACCAGGACTTCGTGAAGGCCCACGTTAACTTCAAGATGGGCGAGACCGACATCGGCTTTGGCCTGCGCCCCAACAATCCGCTGGAAAAGGATGCCAAGTTCAATGGCTACCCCGGCGCCGACGGCAAGCCCAAGAACAACCCCAGCGATGCCCGTCCGAGCAACTTCGACGAGTTCAAGAAGTTCGTCTCCGAATACACCGTCGAGAAAGTCTCCAAGCTCTCCGGCGTGCCGCAGGAGCGCCTCAAGAAACTCGCCGAGCTGTATGCCGACCCGAAGAAGAAGGTCGTCAGCTTCTGGACCATGGGTTTCAACCAGCACACCCGCGGCACCTGGGTGAACAACATGATCTACAACGTCCACCTGCTGGTGGGCAAGATCGCCACCCCGGGCTCCGGCCCGTTCTCGCTCACCGGCCAGCCGTCTGCCTGTGGCACTGCACGTGAAGTGGGTACCTTCGCCCACCGCCTGCCGGCCGACATGGTGGTGACCAACCCCGAGCATCGCAAGCACGCCGAGGAGATCTGGCAATTGCCGGAGGGCACCATCCCCGACAAGATCGGCTACCACGCCGTTGCTCAGAGCCGTGCCTTGAAGGATGGCAAGCTCAAGTGCTACTGGACCAGCACCACCAACAACATGCAGGCCGGCCCCAACGTCAACCAGGAAATCTATCCGGGCTGGCGCAATCCGGCTGCCTTCGTCGTGGTTTCCGATGTGTATCCGACCGTGTCGGCCATGGCCGCCGACCTGATTCTGCCCTCCGCCATGTGGACCGAGAAGGAAGGCGCCTTCGGCAACGCCGAGCGGCGCACCCAGGCCTGGCGGCAGCAGGTCAAGGCGCCGGGCGAAGCCCGCTCCGACCTGTGGCAGTACATGGAGTTCTCCAAACGCTTCAAGGTCGAGGAAGTGTGGCCCGCCGAGCTGATCGCCAAGAAACCCGAACTGAAGGGGAAGACGCTCTACGACGTGCTGTACGCCAACAAGGTGGTGAACAAGTTCCCGAAGAGCGAGCTGGCCAAGGTGAACGAGCACGCCATCAAGGGCTACACCAACGACGAGGCAGAAGCCTTTGGTTTCTACGTGCAGAAGGGCTTGTTCGAGGAATACGCCCAGTTCGGTCGCGGCCACGGCCATGATCTGGCCAGTTTCGACGTCTATCACAAGGCCCGCGGCCTGCGCTGGCCGGTGGTGGAGGGCAAGGAAACCCTGTGGCGCTACCGCGAAGGCTACGACCCCTACGTGAAGACCGGCGAGGGCGTGAAGTTCTATGGGCACAAGGACGGCAAGGCGGTGATCTTCGCGCTGCCCTACCAGGATCCTCCCGAGAAGCCCGATGCCGAGTACGACATGTGGCTGTGCACCGGCCGCGTGCTGGAGCACTGGCACACCGGCAGCATGACCCGGCGCGTGCCCGAGCTGCACAAGGCGGTGCCGGAGGCGCAGGTCTTCATGCATCCGGACGACGCGAAGAAGCGTGGTTTGCAGCGCGGCATGCAGGTCAAGGTGGTTTCCCGGCGTGGCGAGATGATGGCCCGTATTGAAACCAAGGGCCGCAACAAGCCCCCCGTCGGCCTGATTTTCGTGCCCTTCTTCGATGAGTCCAAGCTGGTGAATAAGCTCACGCTGGACGCCACCTGCCCGATTTCGAAGCAGACCGACTTCAAGAAGTGCGCCGTCAAGGTGCTTCGCGCCTAAGCCGAGACAACTGGGTTCATCGTGGACACCGGCAACAAGACTGCCCGCAAGCCATCGACCGCCGCTTCTCCGGCGTCGTTGGCGCGGCGCAAGTTCATCAACAGCGTGGCTGCCGCAGCGGGCGGCGGCTGCCTGTTGGCGCTGGGCGCGGGGCTTTACTCGCGCCAGGCGGCGGCCTTGCCGGCTCAGGCTTTACGTCCGCCCGGCGCGCTGCCGGAGGCGGATTTTCTGGCGGCCTGCGTGCGCTGCGGCCTGTGTGTGCGTGACTGCCCCTACGACACCCTCAAACTTTCCGACCTGGGCGACCCGGTCGCCACCGGCACGCCTTATTTCACCGCCCGGAAGATCGCCTGCGAGATGTGCGACGACATTCCCTGCGTGAAGGCTTGCCCCACCGGAGCACTGGACCGCCAGCTCACCGACATCAACAAGGCCCAGATGGGTCTCGCAGCCCTCGTCGATCACGAGAGTTGCCTCAATTTTCTCGGTCTGCGCTGTGACGTGTGCTACCGGGTGTGTCCGGTCATCGACAAGGCGATCACCCTCGAAACCCAGCACAACCCGCGTTCCGACCGGCACGCCATGCTGCTGCCCACCGTCCATTCGGATGCCTGCACAGGCTGCGGCAAGTGCGAAAAGTCCTGCGTGCTGCCTGAGGCGGCCATCAAGGTCTTTCCGCGCCAGCTTGCCCAGGGCGCCTTGCCGGCCCACTACCGCAAGAGCTGGGAAGAAAAGGCCCGCCACGGCGGCTCGCTGATCGGTGAGCAGGTCGAAATGCCGGTACGTGGTTTTGAAGGTTCCACCGCCGGCCGTGCTGCCACCGAAACCGTGACGGCGCCGACGACAGCCGCTGCGCCGCTTGCGCCGAGTGCCGCGGCACCGGCCAAGGCCGCGGGCGGCATCAATTCCCGCTGGAAGCCATGAACATGGCCACCACGACCGTTTCCGCCAAAGCGGCCGCCGATTCCGGCTGTGCCCCGGCCCGTAGCCTGTGGCAGCGCCAGCGCTGGCTGATCCTGCGCCGGGCCAGCCAGATGCTGATCCTGCTGGCCTTCCTCAGCGGCCCGTGGTTCGGCGTGTGGATTGCCAAGGGCAACCTGTCCTCGTCGCTGACCCTCGGCGTGCTCCCGCTCACCGACCCCTTGCTGGTCCTGCAGACATTTGTCACCGGTCATTTGCCCTACGGCAGCGCCCTGATCGGCGCCGCCATCGTCCTTGGTTTCTACCTGCTGATCGGTGGGCGGGTCTTCTGCAGCTGGGTGTGTCCGGTGAACGTGGTAACCGACGCCGCTGCCTGGTCACGGCGCCGCCTCGGCATCAAGACCGGCCGGGTGCCCGATGCCAATACCCGCTACTGGCTGCTCGGCGGCCTGCTCGTCGCCGCTGCGGCGACCGGCACGCTGGCCTGGGAGTGGGTCAATCCGGTGTCCCTGCTGCACCGCGGGCTGATCTTCGGCATCGGCGGGGGGCTGTTCGTCATCGCCGGTATTTTCGTCTACGACCTGCTGGTGGCCAGCCGCGGCTGGTGCGGCCACCTGTGCCCGGTCGGTGCCTTTTACGGCTTGCTCGGCAAAAAGGCCCTGCTGCGTGTCGCGGCGCCCAATCGCAAGGCCTGCGACGACTGCATGGACTGCTTTGCCGTATGCCCCGAACCCCAGGTGATCCGCCCGGCCCTCAAGAAGGTCGGGCAGGAGAGCCCGCTTATCCTGGCCTCAGACTGCACCACCTGCGGCCGCTGCATTGATGTGTGTGACAAACAGGTTTTCAAAATGACCCACAGGTTCGACCAAAGGAGCGAGTGATGAACAAGCCGACCTTCAATTCCACCCGCCTGCGTGCGGCAGCGCTGGCCATGTGCCTGGCGCAGACTTTCCTCGCTCCGGCCATTGTGGTGGCGGCCACCGAAGCCCCCGTCAAGCTGCACAGCCTGCGCGGCGCCGAAATCAACGCGAGTGATCCGGAAGGCGATGGTGCCCGTTATGGCCGTGACCAGGCTCCGCTACCGCGCGATTTTGTCCAGCAGCCACCCCTGATCCCGCATGCGATCCGCGGCTACAACATCACCAAGAACTTCAACAAGTGTCTCGACTGCCATGCCTGGGCCCGCGCCAAGGAGTCCGGTGCGACCAAGATTTCGGTAACCCACTTCAAGGATCGTGATGGCCAGGAGCTGTCCAGCGTGTCACCGCGTCGCTATTTCTGCAACCAGTGCCATGTGCCGCAAAGCGATGCCAAGCCGTTGGTGGGCAACACCTTCAAGCCCGGCACAGGAATGCGCTGAGCCACAGAACAAGGGAGTCGGATAAATGGAAACCAACAAGAAAGGCTTCGTCGGCCGCGTCAGGGCGCTGGGCTGGGGTTTTGCCGCGATGCTCTTCGTCGGCGGCATCCTGTTCTGGGGGGCCTTCAACACGGCGATGGAATGGACCAACCGTGAGGAGTTCTGCATCTCCTGCCACGAAATGAAGGACAACGTCTATCAGGAGTACCGCACCACCATCCACGCTTCGAACCGTTCCGGCGTGCGGGCCACCTGCCCGGACTGCCACGTGCCGAAGGCATGGGGGCCGAAGATCATCCGCAAGATCCAGGCTTCCAATGAAGTCCTGCACAAGGTCCTCGGCACCATCGACACGCCCGAGAAGTTCAATGCCAAGCGGCTGGAACTGGCCAAACATGAGTGGGAACGGATGAAGAAGACCGACTCCCGCGAGTGCCGCAACTGCCATAACTACGACAGCTTCGACTACGCCGAGCAGGGGCGCCGTTCGTCAAGAGCACACCAGACCGGCCTCAACGAAGGCAAGACCTGCATCGACTGCCACAAGGGTATTGCCCACACGCTGCCGGCCGTCGAGCAGGCCATCGGTTCGCCGAAGGACGGTGCCGCGCCGGAAGAGTTCCATCCGCCGGTCCAGCCTGAAGATAGCAAGCCCGCGCCCGACAAGGCGGCCAAGGGCTAAGGGAGAAGGAGGGGAGAGCAGAACGCCGGGTCGTCAGATTCGGTATGGGGAGTAGGCGGGCCGCAAATGCGGCCCGTTTGCTTTTTGCGGGTCGAGATGTCGGCGTTGAGAGCGGTCCCGCGAGTGCTTTTCGCAAATGAGGCCGCGGCTACTTCAGCTTGTCGGGTCGGCTGCCGATATTGCTTCAGATATATGTTCGGGTTGGCGTGGTGCCTTCATGAAAGGCATGGCCTGCCTGCCGGGTTCGGCGCTTCCGGGCATGAAACTTTCTCTGTCTGCACCGCTTTTCAAAAAAATACAAATCAGTTCAAAAATGTAGCGGAAATGCCCGGCCCCCGCATTTCGCTTGCCAAACACTGCATCAGAAATGGACGGTGTTCACTGTGGCGTGGGGATGCAATTAACGAAAGGTCTGGCAATGAAGTTCAATTCGATTCAGCACCGAATTTCCGCGGTGGCAGGGGCTTGTCTGGTGGTCGCTGTGGTGTCCACCGTCGGCTATGGGGTCTATTCAGCCCGGGATACCCAGGATCTGGTCAGCGTCAGGGTCAGTGGGCAGGTGAAGGAAAACACGCTGGCGAGCCTGAAGGGCGTGGCTGGCACCCAGGCGGGAATCATCCAGGCAAAATTTGACGTCGCCCTGGATGCCGCGCGGACCATGGCGCATGTCTTTGAACTCGGCAAACAGGACAATGGTCTGGCGCTTGGCCGCAACCAGATCAATGCCGTACTGCTCAATGTGCTCAAGCACAACCCGGACTTCAACGGCACCTACTCCTGCTGGGAGCCGAATGCGCTCGATGGGCGTGACGATCAGTTCCGCACCGGGCGCGATGGCAACAATGAAAAACACGGTCGTTTCACGCCCTACTGGAACCGCGACGCGAAGGGCAATATCGCCGTCCAGCCTCTGGTCGAATACGACACCATGGACAAACATCCCAACGGGGTGCTGAAGGGCGGTTGGTATATCGGCCCGCGCGATACCCAGACCGAGAGCGTGCTCGACCCCTTTCCCTATATCGTGCAGGGCAAGCAGGTGTGGCTCACCACCCTGTCGGTACCCATCGTGGTGAACGGCAAGTTCATGGGTGTGGCAGGAACCGACTACAACCTCGATTTTGTCCAGGAGTTGTCCCAGCAGGCTGACCGGGGACTTTTCGATGGCAAGGGCGAAGTGGTGATCATCAGCAACATGGGGCTGATCGTCGCCGACAGCGAGAAGCCCGATCTGATCGGCAAGCACTTCCAGGAGGTGATGCCGGGTGATGGCTGGAAAGCCGTGCTGGCCGACATCCAGGGCGGCAAGTCGGTGTCCTCGCTGGATGAGCATACCGGCATCATTACGGCCCTGGCGCCAATCCAGCTGGGTCGCACGGGCAAGCCCTGGTCGGTCATGATCAAGGTCAGCAAGGACGTGGTGCTCGCCGATGCCTATGCGCTCGACAAGGACCTGTCGAGCCGTGCCAGCACGTCGGCCTGGTGGCAGGTGGCGGTCGGGTTGCTGGTGGCACTGGGCGGCACCAGTTTTCTGTGGTTTGCCGCCGGTTCGCTGAGTCGGCCGATCCGCGAGGCGGAAGTCCTGGCCAACACGATCCGGCTGGGTGATTTCTCGCGCCGCATCGATCACAGCACCGATGACGAAGTGGGCCGCCTGGCAGTCGCACTCAACGATATGGCTGCCCGTCTGCAAGCCCGCGCCGAGATTGCCGAACGCATTTCCCAGGGCGATCTGAACATTCAAATCGAACTGGCATCGAGTAACGATCAGCTTGGTTCGGCACTGCAGCGCATGCTCGACAATCTCAATGACATGGTTTGCCAGTTGCAGGGCGGGGCGCGCGAAATTACCGCCAGCGCCGAGCAGGTTTCCGAATTGAGTCAAGGCCTGTCGGAGGGGGCTGCGGCGTCGGCCTCGTCGGTTACCGAGATCGGCAGTGCCGTGCAGCAGATGACCGCCAACACCCGGCAGAATGCGCAGAATGCCGGCCAGGCGGACAGCTTGTCCAAGTCAGCACAGGCGGTGGCAGTGAGTGCCAGCAACCATATGAGCGAGATGGTGCGGGCCATGGGCGAGATCGAGCAGGCCGGCACCAGCATCACTGAAATCATCCGGGTGATCGACGAGATCACCGAGCAGACCAATCTGCTGGCGCTCAATGCGGCGATCGAGGCAGCCCGGGCCGGTGAGCAGGGCCGCGGTTTTGCCGTCGTGGCGGATGAAGTGCGCAATCTGGCCAACCGCAGTGCCGAAGCGGCGCGCAAGGCCGCCGGCATGATCACCGGGTCGGCCGAAAAAACTCGCCAGGGCGCCACCATCGCAGCAACAACTTCGGCTGCGCTGGGCCAGATTCTGACCTCATCGGCACAGGTTTCCAGCCTGCTTTCGGAGATTGCCCAAGCCTCCCAGGAGCAGGCATCCGGCTTCTCGGAAGTGGCCGCGGGCCTCGGTCAGATCGATGGCGTGACCAACCGCAATAGCGGTGACGCCGAAGTGTGCGCCAGCGCGTCGGTGGTGTTGCGGGAGCAGGCTGCCAACCTTGTCAGTCTGGTCGGCCGGTTCCGCGTCCGTCCGGGTGGATCGGCAGGGCGCAGAACGTAATGCGCGACACTCGTGAGTTTGTTTCATCGCAGAGCCTGTCGGTCCTAAAGGAGTAAAATTATTCGCTCGATTGGCCTATTGGTTAAGGAATCGCGGCCTTTATGGTTTCCCTTCAGAACGATGATGAATTTCGCACGTCATTACATCGGGCAATCCTGAACGGAGCACCGGACGGCATTCTGGTGGTGGATCAGGAGGGCCGGGTTGTCTCGGTCAATGAGCAGTTCTTCGTGGTCTGGGGGCTGCCCGTGCCAGCCTGCCATCTGGAAGGACTGCTTCACTCCTCCGACACGCCGATCCTTCAGCAGGTGCTGGCCCGGGTGGCATTTCCGGATGCATTTCTGGCGCAGGTGCAGGATTTGTATGCCAATCCCGACCGGCATGATGTCAGCGAGATTCCGCTGAAGGACGGACGTACCCTGAAGCGCCACTCGAGCAGCCTGTGCGGCGCCGACGGCCAGTATCTGGGGCGTGCCTGGTATTTCCGGGACATCAGCGACATCGTCAATTCAGGACGGGCCCTGGAAGACAGCGAGAAGCGTTATCGCACCGCCTTCCAGACGACCCTGGATGCACTCGCCATCACGACGCTGGAAGGCGGAGTTTACGTCGATGTCAATCAGGCCTTCCTCGATATCACGGGCTATGCGCGGCACGAGATCATCGGACGCAGCTCCCTTGAACTCGGGATATGGGCCGATCCGGCCGATCGCCAGAACTTCAGTGAAAGGCTGCGCGAGGAGCAGTCACGCTTGAAGCTTGAGGCCCGTTTTCGCAAAAAAGGCGGCGAGGTTTTCTGGGGCGTCTTTTCTGTTTCGCCCATGGAGCTCGATGGCGTTCCGTGCCTGTTGTCCATCACGCGTGACGTGACGCAAAACAGGCTTGCCCAGGATGAGCTGGCGCGGCACCGCGATCGCCTCGAACAGCTGGTCGAGGAGCGTACCGCCGAGCTGTCGCGTGCCAAGGAGGCCGCCGAGGCCGCCAGCGTGGCCAAGAGCGCCTTTCTGGCCAACATGAGCCACGAGATCCGGACCCCGCTCAATGCCATTACCGGCATGGGTTATCTGATCCGCCGTGCCGGCCTGACGCCGAGGCAAGCCGAACAACTCGACAAGCTGGAGGGCGCGGGCGAGCACCTCCTGAACATCATCAACGCCATTCTTGAACTTTCCAAGATTGAAGCCGGCAAGTTCGTGTTATCCGAGTCGGCCATCCGGGTGGAGAGCATTCTCGATAATGTGGTCTCGATGCTGCAAAGCCGCGCCCAGGCCAAGCACCTGCCTTTGCACGTCGAGGTGGATGCGCTTCCTCCGAATCTGCTCGGTGACCAGACCGCCCTGCAGCAGGCCCTGCTCAACTATGCGGCCAACGCGATCAAATTTACCGAGGCCGGCAGCGTCATTCTGCGGGCCAGGTTGCTGGAGCGCGACACGGCAAGTGTCCTGCTGCGTTTCGAGGTGCAGGACTCCGGCATCGGCATTCCGGAAGACGCGCTGCCGCGGCTCTTTGCAGCCTTCGAGCAGGCCGACAACACGATGACCCGCAAGTACGGCGGGACCGGCCTGGGCCTGGCGATCACGAGAAAGCTGGCCGAGCGAATGGGAGGGGCCGCCGGCGCCAGCAGCACGCCCGGCAAGGGCAGTACTTTCTGGTTCACCGTCCGCCTCAAGACCGGGTCATCCCCCAGCGCCATATCGCCGTCACGGCTCTCGGCCTGTGCCGAGGATGTACTGCTCTGCGAGTACCGAGGGCGGCGTCTGTTGCTGGTCGAAGACGAGCCCATCAATCGGGAAATTGCCTCAATGATGCTGACGGATGCCGGGCTGGAGGTTGATGCCGCCGAAGATGGTGCGCAGGCCCTTGAATGCGTTCGCCAGCGTGCCTACGACCTGATCCTGATGGACATGCAGATGCCGAACATGGACGGGTTGGAGGCGACGCGATGCATCCGCGCGCTGCCTGAGCGCAAGGGGGTTCCCATCATTGCAATGACGGCCAATGCCTTTGCCGAGGACAGGGTGCGCTGCCTGGAGGCCGGCATGGACGATTTTGTCGCCAAACCCGTCGATCCGGACATGCTTTTTGCAACTGTTTTGCACTGGTTGCAGGCCACTCGGTCCGCCTGAATCACAGGGCGTCTCGCCCACCATCCGGCCACCTTGACCCGAGTCAAGGACGTTGCCCCCCCCGATCCGGAACATCCGCCCCAAGCTGCGCCGTGCAGCGATGCCATCAAGGGAGGTTCCATGAGCGGGACATTCACCAAATCCATGGCGCGAAACATCTTCTTCGGGGGCACCGTCTTTTTTGCGCTCCTGTTTCTCGCGCTGACCTTCGATTCAATGCAAACCATCCCCAAGCGGGATAACCGGGCCAACCTCACGCCCTCTGTCGTTGCCGGAAAAAAGGTGTGGGAGACCAACAATTGCATCGGCTGCCATACGTTGATGGGTGAGGGTGCTTACTTCGCGCCGGAGCTCGGCAACGTTTACAAGCGCCGTGGCCCCGAGTTCATCAAGGCGTGGATCCAGTCCCAGCCCACCGGTGCGCCCGGACGTCGGCAGATGCCCAATTTCCATCTCACGGAAACGCAGCTCAATGACCTCGTTGAATTCCTGAAGTACAGCTCGGAAATCAACACCGCCAACTGGCCGCCGAACATCGAAGGCTGATTGCCGATCTGAAAGGGAGCTATAAACATGCAATATTCCTCGCAGTCGGTCGCGAAGCCATACTTCATCGCGGCCATCGGGCTTTTCCTCGGACAGATACTGTTCGGGCTCGTCATGGGCCTGCAGTACGTGATCGGCGATTTTCTGTTTCCTGCCATTCCGTTCAACGTGGCGCGGATGGTCCATACCAACCTGCTCATCGTGTGGCTGCTGTTCGGCTTCATGGGGGCGGCTTACTACATGATTCCGGAGGAAACCGAGACCGAGCTGTATTCGCCGAAGCTGGCGATACTGATGTTCTGGGTCTTCCTGGTCGCCGGAGCAGCAACCATCCTCGGCTACCTGCTGGTGCCCTACGCCACCCTGGCGCACTACACCGGCAATGACATCCTGGAAACCATGGGTCGGGAATTCCTCGAACAGCCCCTGCTGACCAAGATCGGCATTGTGGTTGTGGCGCTGGTCTTCCTGTTCAACCTCACCATGACCATGCTGAAGGGCCGCAAGACCTCGATCGGCCTGGTGCTGATGATGGGTTTGTGGGGCCTCGCGGTGTTCTTCCTGTTCTCCTTCTACAACCCGTCCAACCTGGTCATGGACAAGTACTTCTGGTGGTGGGTTGTGCACCTTTGGGTCGAAGGCGTGTGGGAACTGATTCTTGGCTCCCTGCTGGCCTTCGTGCTGATCAAGGTGACGGGTGTTGACCGCGAAGTGATCGAGAAGTGGCTGTACGTGATCGTGACCCTGTCGCTCATCACCGGCATCATCGGTACGGGCCACCACTATTTCTGGATCGGTACGCCGGAGTACTGGCAATGGTGGGGTTCCGTGTTCTCGGCGCTGGAGCCGATTCCTTTCTTCGCCATGACCGTCTTCGCCTTCAACATGGTGAACCGTCGGCGTCGCGAACATCCGAACAAGGCCGCCACCCTGTGGGCCCTCGGCACTGGCGTGATGTCCTTCCTGGGGGCTGGCGTGTGGGGCTTCCTGCACACCCTGGCGCCGGTCAACTACTACACCCACGGCACGCAGATCACCGCGGCGCACGGCCACATGGCTTTCTATGGCGCCTACGCCATGGTCGTCATCACCATCATCAGCTACGCCATGCCGATCCTGCGTGGTCGTGCTGCCAACAGCGAAAAGTCGCAGGTGATGGAAATGTGGTCGTTCTGGTTGATGACGGTGGCGATGGTCTTCATCACCCTGTTCCTGACCGCGGCAGGCATCCTGCAGGTGTGGCTGCAACGTTACAGCTCCACCCCGATCCCCTTCATGGCGGCACAGGATCAGCTGACGATCTTCTACTGGCTGCGTGAAGGTGCTGGCGTGATGTTCCTCATTGGCCTGCTGGTCTACATCACCAGCTTCTTTGTAGGCGGTAACGACAAGGCAAAGGCGGCCTGATTTCCCCTTGGCGTTCATGAGTTGTACCGAGAAGCCCGGCATCTGCCGGGCTTCTCGCATTGTGGCCGGAAGGAACTCCGCACCAGTACGGTGCCATGAACCTGCGTGGCGGGCCGCGAGCGGGCATGGTTTTGATCGAATCGGTGTTGTTGAGCGGAATATTGCCCGGCACGGGATTTGCTGCAAGTGCACATCCGCGCGTCAGACGCGGCGTCTTGCAACGAGAACTCCATGCCCATAGTCCGCACCTGTCTTTTTCTGCTTCGCCTTGCCGGGCACCTGCTGGCATCGCTGGCCCTGGTCGTCGGCCTGCTGCTGGCCAGCACCTCGGGGTGCCTTGCCCAGAGCAGCGCCGCCCCCCGTCTTGATGCCGGCAATACGGCCTGGATGCTGATTGCCACGGCCTTGGTGCTGCTGATGAGTTTGCCCGGCGTGGCCCTCTTCTATGGCGGCATGGTGAGGCGCAAGAACGTGCTGTCAACCATGAGCCAGACAGTGGCCATTGCGGCGGTGGTCAGCCTCACCTGGTGCGTGCTTGGTTACAGTCTGGCGATGCGGCCCGGCAATGCCTTTGTGGGAGGCCTGGACCGTGTTTTTCTTGGCGGGCTGACGCTCGATGCGCTTGCCGGTAATGCCGGGGCCAACATCCCGGAGTCGGTGTTCGCCATGTTCCAGCTCAGTTTTGCAATCATCACCACGGCCCTGGTGCCGGGGGCCTTTGCCGAGCGCATGAAGTTCCCGGCGGTGCTGCTGTTTGCCGCGCTGTGGTCGGTGCTGGTGTATGCCCCGGTGGCCCACTGGGTGTGGGAGCCTGGTGGCTGGCTGGCTCGACTGGGGGCGCTTGATTATGCCGGCGGCACGGTGGTGCACATCAATGCCGGCGTGGCCGGCCTCGTCTGTGCGCTGGTGATGGGGCCACGTGAAGGTTTTGGCCGGCAGGCCATGACGCCTTACAACCTGGCGCTGACGCTGACCGGTGCGGCGCTCTTGTGGGTCGGCTGGTTCGGCTTCAATGCGGGCTCGGCGCTGGCAGCAGACAGCCGGGCCGGCATGGCGATGCTCGCCACCCAGCTGGCGGCGGCAATGGCAGCCGTGTCGTGGATGGGTATCGAATGGCTGATGCGTGGCCGGCCGAGTGCGCTCGGGCTGGTTTCCGGCGCGGTGGGCGGGTTGGTGGCGATAACGCCGGCCTCGGGCTTCGTCACGCCGGGTTCGGCCCTGTTGATCGGGCTGGTGGCTGGTGCCGGTTGTTACCTGGGGGCGACGGCCCTCAAGCGGATGCTCGGTTACGACGATGCGCTGGACGCCTTCGGCATTCACGGCGTCGGCGGCATCATCGGCGCACTGCTGACCGGCTGGCTGGCCGCACCGGCCATTGGTGGGGTGCGCGGCAACATGCTGGCCCAGCTCGCCGGCGTTGGGGCAACCGTGCTCTACAGTGCGGCCATGACCCTTGTCGTGCTGCTTGTCATCGACCGGCTGGTGGGCTTGCGTGTCGATGCGACGACCGAGTCCGAAGGCCTCGATCTGGTCGAGCACGGCGAGGTGATTGCCTGATGTTCGTCGTGCCTCATTTTCGTCCGTAAACCGAAGTTCAAGGAGTTTTCCATGGAATCCGATTCCGTCATCTACGGCCTGCTCGGGAGAATTCACCTGCTGTTGCGGCGCATCGGCAACCGTATTACCGATGTGGAGTACATGCGGGTCAACAAGGAATACTCCCGCGAGATCGTGCGTCTTGCGCTGGCCACCGGCAATGGTGAGCTTGCCGAACTGTGTGAGCGCCTGCGTGTGGCCATGGAGCTGGATGCGCCGGTGGAGGCGCCAGTGGGTGCCGTGGCGAAATCCGGTCCCGGTTTGCTCGGGCGACTGCGCGCTGCCCGTCCCGAAGCGACCCACCCGACCGAGCGTTACGTGGGCTCTTTGCGTTGATCAGGGTAGATGGCGAAGGGCTGCTCGTCCGGCGTGATCGGTTCGACCCAGTCGAGCTGCTTTTCCAGGACCGCCACCGTGGCTTCGGAGGCGTCGCCACGTCTGGTGTCCAGGCGCCGGCATAGCTCGTCGAAGGGCGCCGAGCAGGCCAGTATCGCGAAGGCCGCGCCGTGCCGATCGGCCAGGGCGTGGAAATTGACTCGTTCGGCGTACTTCAGGAAGGCCGCATCGACAAGCACCGACCAGCCTGCGTCGAGCATCAGTCCGGCCACTTCGCCGAGGCGCGCATAGGTGCGCACGGTGGACTCCCGGGTGTAAATGCCTCCGGCCACGGCTGAGCGGCTGCGGGCCAGCGGCGGCAGGCCGTGGAGGCGCTTGCGCTCCACGTCGGCGCGCATGCGCAGGGTGGCGGCCGTGGGGTCGGCCATCAGCAGCTCGCCGCTGAACGTTGTCTTGCCCGAGCCCGACAGACCATGCGTGATGACCAGTCGGGGAGGCGGTGGCGTGGCCAGGCTCTCGGCCAGATCGAGATAGCCGGCGGCTATGCCGGCGGTGCCCGACAGGGCGGCAACTTTGGCACGCACCATGGCTTTGTACACCGCATAGAAACGTAGCACCGGCACGGCTTCGAAGTCACCCGATTCGGCGAGCCATTCGTTGAGCAGCCAGGCTGCCAGATCGGGCCGATGGTGGTCGAGCAGATCCACATAGGTGAAGGCGAGTTCCGAGGCCACGTCGATCCACCGGAAATCCTCGTTGAACTCGATACAGTCAAAGGGGACAACCTGACCGTGGAGCAACACCAGATTGCCCAGATGCAGATCACCGTGGCATTCACGCACCCGGCCGGCGGTCTTGCGGGCAGCCAGATGGCCGCGAATGCGGGTGAATTCGGCTTGCGTCCAGCTTGCCAGACGCGCCAGCCGCGAGGATTCGGCGGGCAGCAGGGGGCGCAGTTCGGTGAAGTTGTCGAGGGCCGGAGAGAGTACCTGTTCCGGCTCGCCGAACCGGCTGCCCGGCCCGGCGACGGCGGCACCGGCGTGCAGGGCGTGGATGACCCGGGCGAGTTCCGACAAATGGGCCGGCGTCAGCTTTTCCCGCGAACACACCCGGTCGAGTCGCTGGCTTTCGGGAAAGCGGCGCATCTTGACCGCCCATTCGCCGCTATTGCCGATTTCTTCGAGGCCCAGGTAAAGCTCGGGCGCAAAGCGCCGGTTGAGGCGCAACTCTTCCTCGCAGAAAAAATGCCGCTTCTGCTGCGTGCCATAGTCGAGAAAGGGCAGGGTGATCGGTTTTTTCAGCTTCCAGGCACAGCCATCGGCGAGGAGCAGCCAGGAAATGTGGGTTTCGATGACTTCTGCGCCGAGGTGGGCACGGAAGTCTTCCAGCCAGGCGGGACGGGGGGTGTTCATCTGGTTCAGGCCACCCACCAGTAACGCACGATGTGAAAGAAGATCGGCGCCGAGAAACTGATCGAATCGACCCGGTCGAGCATGCCGCCGTGGCCTTCGATCATGGCGCCCCAGTCCTTCACGCCGCGGTCGCGCTTGATGGCCGACAGTACGAAGCCGCCAAAGAAGCCCATTACATTGATGATCAGCGCAATCAGCCCAGCCTCGAGCGGTGAGAAGGGGGTGATCCACCACAGTGCCGCGCCGACCGCCGTTGAGGTGAGCACGCCGCCGACCAGGCCTTCGATTGTCTTTGACGGCGAGATGGCCGGCGAAACCTTGTGCTTGCCGAGGAGCTTGCCCCACACGTACTGGAACACGTCGCTGGATTGCACGGTAAGTACCAGGAAGACCACCAGCAGCGCGTTGCGCCCTGCGTAGCCGGCGATCTCGAGGGTCAGCAAGGCCGGCACATGAGACAGGCAATACACGCAGATCATCAGCCCCCACTGGACCTTCGCGGCGCGTTCAAGAAAGCGCGTGGTGTCGGCCCCCAGCGACGAGGAGATCGGCAGCAGCAGGAAGGCATACACCGGTATGAGGATGGAGAACAGGCCGTACCAGTCGATGGCGATGAGGTAGTACTGCAGCGGTAGGAAGACGAAGAAGCTCCAGATGAGCGCCCGGTGATCGCCGCGTCGGGTGTGGGTGAGGGACACGAACTCGCGCAGGCTCTGGAAGGAGATGAAGCCGAACAGGCCGATGACGCCCCATTTGCCGATCCATATGGCCCCGCCGATGAGGGCGATCATGGCCCACCAGGCCTTGATGCGGGCGTTCAGGTTGTCGATGACGCCATGCGGTGCACCCGGTGAAACCCGGTATTTGAGCACTGCCCCGATGGCGCTGAAAACGGCCAGCAGGCTGAAGATGCCGCCGAAGACGGCAATGAGGTCATGGCTGAGATTCATGGTTCAGTCTTCGGGCGGAGCGAGGTCGAGGAGCGCACTGCGGGCGCGGTTCAGGAAAGCGTCGCGGCTTTCTGCGTCAATCTGGGCGAGTGGTGGCCCGAAGGTCAGGGAGCATAGCAGCGGCACCGGGATCAGGCTGCCCTTGGGCATCACGCGGCCGAGGTTTTCGATCCAAACCGGGATGAATTCAGCCTCCGGGTGGGCCTTGCGGAGGTGGTGGATGCCGCTCTTGAAGGCCTGCACGCCTTCGCCGAGGTTGCGGGTGCCTTCCGGAAAGAGGATCAGCGATTCGCCAGCGGCCAGGGCGGCGCCCATCTGTTCGACGGGGTTGGCGCCATGGCGGTCGGGCCGGCGGTCGATGGTCACGCCGCGAAAGACCCGGTTGATCAGGTAGCGCCGCAAGCCGGTGGTGAGCCAGTAGTCGGCCCCCGCCACGGGTCGGGTGCGGTGGCGCAGGTGCGGCGGCAGCGAGGCCCAGATCAGCACGAAATCGCCGTGGCTGCGGTGGTTGGCGAAATACACGCGGGGGCGGGCATCCGGTTCGCTGCCCAGCCACACGGCGCGCACGCCGGTGAGCAGTTTGGCAAATCCGCACAGGGCGGAGGCGATGAGGTGGTCGATGGACATCAGGTGCTTCCGGTCTGGCTCAGGTGCGAGAGTAGGGTGCCGAGAATGGCGGCGAGCTGGATTGCCAGCGCGATGGATTGATGGCGCAAGAGGCGCAGGGCGCCGCGGACCCGGTCGGCCAGCGGGCGGGGCGGTATTGGTGCATCTTCGGCGCCGAACACGCTTGTCAGGGCCTGGTCGAAGGCGACCAGGTCGGCTTGCGGATCGGGTGCCCACAGGCTGGACCAGCAAGCTGCCCAGTGGGCAAACAGGCGCGCGTCGAGATCGCAGCGGGCGGCGTAGTAACGCTGGACGAGGCCGGCCGCCACGCTGACGCCAAGGAGGCTGCGTTCGGTGAGGCCGGTGGCGGCCAGCAGCAGGGTGGCGAGGGCGAGCAGCAGCAGGGCCAGGCTGAGGAGGTCGAGACGCCGGCCCTGGCCGAGGGTGGCAGCGGTGAGTGCCGCAGTGGCCGCGTCCTGGCGGGTTTCGGGGGTGTCAGGCGCCACCGATGGTCTCCGGTGGCGGGCTCAGTCGGGCTAGAGCGTCCCGGTGGGCGGCGCCGAGGACAATCTGCGGCCGGGCGCGGTGCACGATGGCGATGGCCTCGTCGACCGATGCTGCCCGTCCGCTGCCGATCAGCCAGGCGGCCACCGCACTGGCGCTGCGCGAATAGCCGAGGGCGCAGCACACCAGTAGCGGGCCGTGGCGGCGCAGTTTGTCGATGCAGGCGGCGGCCTGTTCCAGTTGCGGTGTCGTCGGCGCGACGAGATCCAGCCACGGCAGGCCGGTGTAGGCCCAGCTGCCGCGGGGTGCCGGCAGTTCGGCAGTGAGATCGAGCAGGCCCTTGAAGCGGCCGGCTTCCATCGCCGCGGCGTCGGGCAGGCGACCCAGCCACACGCCGTCGATGATCAGGTCGGGGGCTGGATGGGAGCGGGTCCACAGGCGCGAGTTGAGCCATGCGGCGAGGGTGTAGGGTGCCAGCAGCAGCGCGGCGCCGAGGCTGGGGCGGCCATTCTGCTTCTGGAATCCGGCCGCGCCGAGCAAGGCATAGTTGAGCGCCACCAGCGTCAGGGCGAGGCCCAGCCAGACTAGCCATAGGCCGGCACCGCCAAGGGCATAAGCCAGTCCGCCGGCGGCGAGGGCGGCCAGCAGATAGGCGCCGGCCAGCCGCCACTGCCGTGGCGAGTGGTTCAGGCGTGCGCGGGCGAAGGGCGTGGGGCCGGCTTCAGGCCACAGCCACAGGCACAGCAGGCCGACCAGCGCGCCGGTGGGGATGTCGATGAAGTGGTGCTGGTAAGTGGTGAGCACCGAAATGGCAATGAGCAGCGCCCATGCATCCACCGCCACGCGCAGCCAGCCTCGGCTGGCCGCTGCAAAGCGCACCCACAGGATCACCAGCAGTCCGATGTGCAGTGACGGCGCCTGGTTGTAGGGTTTGTCAAAGCCGGCCAGGGCGTCGAAAAGCTGGCCGAAGAGGCCATCGGTGGCGGGGCGCTCGAAGCTGAAGTGCAGCGGAAAAAGCAGGAAGCAGGCGACCGATATGAGCTGCGCAGTGAGCAGACGCAGGGCGTGGCGGTCCACTTGCTGATTGTTGCGGCACAACAGGAAGGACAGGCCGTAGAACAGGTCGATGGACCAGTAGGGCAGGATGGTCCACGGCACGAAGGGAATGTGCCGCTCCCAGTCGTAGGCCAGCGCGTCATGCACCTGCCAGCTTGCCGCCATGCTGTTGGCGAAGCCGTAGCTCAGGAAGAAGAAGGGCCCCAGAAAGAGCAGCCAGGCGACACCCCGTTGCCAGGGAATGCCCGTTTCCGTGGTGTATACGGCGGTTTTCACGGGATGCGTCGCCGGGCCAGGGAGACGGTGAAAATGCCCCATTCGTCGATGCGCTGCTCAAGCTTCTCGAAGCCCGCGTCGTCGACCAGTTGGTCCATCTCGGCCTGGCTGCGCCGGCGCATCACCCAGGCCTCGCCGCCGCGGTGGCTGGTGAGGGCACGGGCGATGAGCTCGAGCTGCGGGTGCCAGGGCTGGCCGGTGTACAGCAGCAGGCCGCCCGGTTCGATGGCGTCGGCCATGCCGGCCAGGGAGCGGCGCACCATGCTGTTGTCGGGGAAGAGTTCATAGAGGCCGGAGACGATGCCGATGGTGGGCCTGGGCGATACCGCCGCCACCGCGGCGCGGTCGAAGGCGTCACCTTTTTCGAAGCGGGCGATGGCTTCAAGCCCCTTCTCGCGGATCAGGGCGCCGCCGTCGCGCACGTTGATGTCGCTGAAGTCGCGTAGCAGGATGGATTCGGGCCGGCGCGGGGCTTCCGTCAGGGCTTCGAGCACATAGCGTCCGTGGCCGGCGGCGATGTCGAGCACCCGCAGCGGCTGGCCTTCCGTGTGCAGGCGCGCAAGGGCGAGGCGCAGGAGTTCTTCGAGGTGGCGTTTCCTCTGGCGGATGCCGCGCCAGCCGATGGCATCGAGGTAGTTGCGGTCGATGGCCCGGCCGACAGGACCGCTGCCGGTGGGCGTGTTGCGATAGACGTAGTCGAGGGTGCTGCCCGAGTCGAAGCCGGTGCGGTGGCCCAGGGCGACGCCTGCCGACAGCTTTCCGCCGAGCTGCATGCTGGCCCGATAGCTTGCCCAGTAGAGGCCGCGCGGGCTGAGGGCCGGCAGCGGGCGGGCGAGGGCGTCGGATTCGTCCTTGGTGGCGCCGTGCCGGTCAGCATTCAGCAGATTGACACGCCCGGGCGGGTTGGCGAACTGGCGCAGGATGAAGTCGCGGGCCTTGGCGGTGGCGAGCTGGCGGTCTTTCTCGCCGAGGGTGTCGTGATAGAAGCCGTCGAGGACGTGCTTCTCTTTCACCGTGCTGCCGAGGCCATCAAAAAACTGGTGCTGGGGCGTGTGGTGCACGACCCAGTCGGCACCCGAAATGAGCAGTTGGGTGGGCAGGGTGATGGCCTGGGCGTCGGTGACAACCCGTTCTGCGGCTTCGTAGAGGCCAAGCAGGATGTTCACCGAGATGGCCCGGGCAATCAGCGGGTCGCTGTCGTAGCTGGTCTGGCGGGCCGGGTCGTGGGTCAGGAATTTGGCCTTGACGTAGCTGTTGACGAAGAAGTTGCCGCGCAGCTTTTCCATCAGGGCCAGGCCGGGGCGGGCCAGCGGCACGTAAAGCTTGACCTTGAAGGCCGGCGAGGCGAGCACCAGGCAGCGTACCTGGGGCGCGTAATCGTGGGCCCAGGTGGACACCAGCACCGCGCCGACGCTCTGCGCCAGCACGGCCATGTCGGCCAAGGCGATGCCGTAGGTGTCACGGATGTGCTCGACAAAGGTCTGCACGTCGCGCACCGAGGTGCCGAAGCTTGGCGAATAGCCGCGCACGCCCGGCGAATGGCCGTGGCCGCGGGCATCCCAGGCGAAGAAGTCGAAGTCAGGCAGATTCAGCTCGTCGGCCAGGTGAGCAATGCGCCCGGAGTGCTCGTGACCACGGTGGAACATCACCACCGCGCCGCGCGGCGTGCCGGCGGCAGGCCAGTGGCGGTAGAACAGGGAGACGCCGTCGTGGGTCTCGAAGTGATGCTCGGAAACCGGGCGGGCAGGGTTCATTGGTCAGATCTCAGCGGGTGGTGCGGGCCTGGCGGACGCCGCTCCGGATGCGGTTGAAGGTGTTGAGCAGGATGGCCAGCGCGGCCGCCGGCATGATCCATGCGGCCCATGCGGGGAGGCTGCCGGCAAGCCCCAGCCACAGGCCGAGAGCGCCGAACAGGAAGGCCCGGTCGCTCTTGCCCATGGGGCCGTCGTACTGGCGCGGGCTGCCCACCATCGGACCCAGCGCACCGGCCATCTCGGAAACGGCGGCGAGGAAGACCACCGCCCCCACGCTGCCCCAGCCGAAGGGCGCAATCGACACGAAGGGCAGGTAAAGGGCCGCGTCCGAGAGCACATCGGAAAGCTCGTTGAGGTAGGCGCCGAGGGCCGATTGCTGGCCGAATTCGCGCGCCAGCATGCCGTCAACGGCATTGAAGGCCATGCGCAGGAACATCCACAGGGGCAGCAGGAGGAAGGCGGTGCTGGCCTCCGGGTGCAGGAACAGCCCGACGCCAAGGGCAAGGGAAACGCACATTGCCGCCAGGGTCACTTGGTTGGCCGTGACGCCGGCACTGGCAAGGCGCCCGACGATGGGGCGCAGAAGCGCCTGGAAGCGGGGTTTGAGCTGGTAGATGCTGATCATCTTCGACACTGTGGGTGAGCGGACGGGCCGATTCTGACATGCATCCGGGCTGGGCTTCAGTCCTTGATTGTTCCGGGTGAGGTGCGTGGCGATCTCGTCGAGCTCCGGGTTGTTGGGAAGCAGGGTGCCGTTCACCTCGATGATCGGCGTGCCGACCGCATTCATGGGCATGCCGGAATCGCGCAGGCGGCTGTTGAGGCGATCTTTGGCGGCCTGATCTTCGTCGATCATGTACTCGGTATAGCGCACGCCCATGCGGTGGAAAAGGCGCCGCTTCTCGGCGCAGGGGCCGCTGTTTGTGCGACGGCAGGCCGCTGCGTGATCGTCACGCGAGACGGTTTCGCCGAAAGAACGACATTGAAAACGCGATTCACGCCACGGATCCGGCAAGGCGGTACCCGATTCTGGCGGGGCGGGGGGGGCAGCGGGAATGACGAAGGGGTTTTTGCAGCGTCGTGCATGCCGGTCGTGATGCCGGCGCTTTTCCTGCGGATGGCGATGGTGGTATGTTCGCGACCCCGCCGGAGATTGCGCCATGAACTCGTCCCCCAGCATTCCTTTTGACCGTCGCCCTGCCAACCTTGCCGAGGCCGAGGCACAGGTCGCCGAGATTCGTGAGCTGCTTGCAGCACATGGGATTACGCACCGCAATCCGCCCCCGCCGCCCACGACTTGCTGCGGCCGCGGCTGCAACGGTTGCGTTTGGGAGGGTTATTACGGTGCCCTGAACGGGTGGCGCGAGGATGCGCGGGCCTTGTGGCAGCAGGCCGCATAGGGCTGCCGCGACTAAGGGTTGCCCCGACGCAGGCGTTCGCGGTGGGGAAAGATCACTTCACGCTCCATCCACAGTCGAAAGCGCAGGGCCTGTGGCCTGGCATCGCCGTCCAGCAGGCGGCCAAGCGCGTGTTCCGGGAAGCCCATCAGGCGGCCTTCGCCGAGGGGCCCGTAGTCGTTGCGGCCGAGCTTGCGCCGGACGGTCTCCGGTGCCCAGCCAAGAATCGCGACCACGTCCTGTTCGGCAAACCACAAGGTGTCGCGGATGCTCACCACGCGGACCTGCCGGCCGTCGAACTCGTAGTATCGGCCTTCCCAGGCCCGCAGGTGCAGATGAGCGGCCCAGCGCAACATGGCTGGCAGGCCCTCGATGATCGGGCGTGCCAGCGCCGCCCCCCACAGCGGCAGCGTCAGCATCATGGTCGTGGGTCCGACCTGGCGGTAGGCCAGGTAGCTGACCGTGAAGCAGGCCGAGAGTCGCAGGATGATGTTCAACAGGGGTGGCATTGAAGGCATTCAAGGGCTGCTGGAGTGTGCAGCATAACGTCCCCCGCTGAAGCCTTGGCAAGGCAGGCGCCGGAACGTTACAATCTCGCCCTTGTCGAGGGGCGTTGCGACCTGTTCAGTGCTTAGTTTGTGGAACAGGCCAGGCTCGGCAATCACAACGGCGCTCGCAAACCTTTCCAGCCGGGTTTGCCGCGCCGTTCGCTTTTGCGTCGCTGCTGCGTCACCTGCCGGCTGTGTACATCCGCGCCATCGAGGTAGATCCATGCAAGCCGACCGCACGCCTGAACTCCAGTCCCTCCTGACCCACCGCATCCTGATCCTGGATGGCGCCATGGGCACCATGATCCAGCAGCACAAGCTTGGCGAGGCCGACTATCGCGGCGCGCGCTTTGCGGATCACCCGCGCGACCTGAAGGGCAACAACGACTTGCTGGTGCTGACCCGCCCGGACGTGGTCGGCGGCATCCACCGGGCCTACCTGGAAGCCGGTGCGGACATCATCGAGACCTGCACCTTCAACGCCACTCGCGTGTCGCAGGCCGACTACCACCTGTCCGGGCTGGCCTATGAACTCAACGTGGCCGGGGCCAGGCTGGTGCGCGAGCTGTGCGACGAATTCACCGCCGCCAACCCGTCCAAGCCGCGCTTCTGCGCCGGCGTGCTCGGACCCACCTCGCGGACCCTGTCGATCTCGCCGGACGTGAACGATCCGGGCTTTCGCAATGTCACCTTCGACGCGCTGGTGGACGACTACTACGATTCCGCCAAGGGCCTGATGGAAGGCGGCGCCGACATCCTGCTGATCGAAACCATCTTCGACACGCTGAATGCCAAGGCCGCCGTCTTCGCCGTCGAGAAGATCTTCACCGACCTCGGCCGGCGCCTGCCAGTGATGATCTCCGGCACCATCACCGACGCCTCCGGCCGCACCCTGTCAGGGCAGACCGCCGAGGCCTTCTGGAACTCCCTGAGTCACGCGCAGCCGATCAGCTTCGGCCTCAACTGCGCGCTGGGTGCCAAGGAGCTGCGCGCCTATGTGGATGAGCTGTCGAACGTCTGCGACACCTTCGTCTCGGCCCACCCCAACGCCGGCCTGCCTAACCCGCTGTCGCCCACCGGCTACGATGAAACCCCCGAGCAACTGGCCCACGACATCGTCGAATGGGCGCGCAGCGGGCTGGTGAACATCGTCGGCGGCTGCTGCGGCACCTCGCCGGCACACATCAAGGCGATTGCCGAGGCGGTGTCGCTGGTCACCCCGCGCACCGTTCCGACCATCGAGAAAAAGCTCCGCCTGTCGGGCCTCGAGCCCTTCAACGTCGGTCCCGAATCTCTCTTCGTGAACGTCGGCGAGCGGACCAACGTCACCGGCTCGCGTGCCTTCGCCAAAATGATTCTCGAAGGGCGCTTCGACGACGCCCTCGCGGTGGCCCGCCAGCAGGTGGAAAACGGCGCCCAGGTCATCGACATCAACATGGACGAGGCCATGCTCGACTCGAAGGCGGCGATGGAGAAATTCCTCCAGCTGATCGCCTCCGAGCCGGACATTTCGCGCGTGCCGATCATGATCGACTCGTCCAAGTGGAGCGTCATCGAGGCCGGCCTGAAATGCATCCAGGGCAAGGGCGTGGTCAACTCGATCTCCATGAAGGAGGGCGAGGCCGAGTTCCTGCGTCAGGCACACCTGTGCCGCCATTACGGCGCCGCGGTGATCGTCATGGCCTTCGACGAGAAGGGTCAGGCCGACACCTACGCCAGGAAGACCGAGATCTGCAAGCGTGCCTACGATCTGCTGCTCGGCATCGGCTTTCCGCCCGAAGACATCATCTTCGACCCGAACATCTTCGCGATTGCCACCGGTATCGAGGAACACGACAACTACGCCGTGGACTTCATCAACGCCGTGGCGTGGATCAAGCAGAACCTGCCCTACGCCAAGATCAGCGGCGGCGTGTCCAACGTGTCCTTCAGCTTCCGCGGCAACGACGCGGTGCGCGAGGCCATCCACACGGTCTTCCTGTTCCATGCCATCAAGGCCGGCATGAGCATGGGCATCGTCAATGCCGGCATGCTCGGCGTCTATGATGACCTCGACCCGGTGCTGCGCGACAAGGTCGAGGATGTGGTGCTCAACCGCCATCCGGGCGCCGGCGAGGCGCTGGTCGAGTTTGCCGTGACGGTGAAGGAAGGCAAGGCCAAGGATTCCGGCCCCGACCTCTCCTGGCGCGAGCAGCCCGTCGAGGCGCGTCTCTCCCATGCACTGGTCAAGGGCATCACCGATTTCGTGGTGGTCGACACCGAAGAAGTGCGCGCCAAGCTGGAAGCCGAAGGCAAGCCGCCCCTCTCGGTGATCGAAGGCCCGCTGATGGCCGGCATGAACGTGGTCGGCGACCTGTTTGGCGCCGGCAAGATGTTCCTGCCCCAGGTGGTCAAGTCGGCCCGCGTCATGAAGCAAGCCGTGGCCCACCTGATTCCCTACATCGAGGCCGAAAAGCTGCGCACCGGCGCCACCAGCAAGGGCAAGATCATCATGGCCACGGTGAAGGGCGACGTGCACGACATCGGCAAGAACATCGTCGGCGTGGTGCTCGGCTGTAACGGCTATGACGTGGTGGACCTCGGTGTCATGGTGTCCTGCGACAAGATTCTCAACGCTGCCCGCGATCACGGCGCCCAGGCCATCGGCCTGTCCGGCCTGATCACCCCGTCGCTCGAGGAGATGAGCCACGTGGCGGCCGAAATGCAGCGCCTCGGTTTTGCCGACGGTGCCGGCATTCCGCTGTTGATTGGCGGTGCCACCACCAGCCGCGCCCACACGGCGATCAAGATCGCGCCGCATTACAGCGGCCCGGTGATCTACGTGCCGGATGCCTCGCGTGCCGTCGGCGTGGTCACCAAGCTGCTCTCCGAAGGCCAGAGCGTCAGCTTTGCCGCCGAAGTGGCTGCCGATTACGACAAGCTGCGCGCCCAGCACGCCCAGAAGAAGGGCGTGGCGATGGTCAGCCTCAACCAGGCCCGTGCCAACCCCTTCCGCTGGAACGCCGACGCCGCCTACCTGCCGCCGGTGCCCGCGCAACTGGGCGTGCGCGCCATCGACGTGGATCTGGCCGAGCTGGTGGATTACATCGACTGGGGTCCGTTCTTCCAGACCTGGGACCTGGCCGGCAGCTACCCGAAGATCCTCCACGACGAGATCGTCGGCGAAACCGCCCGCGAGCTGAAGTCCGATGCCGAAGTGATGCTCGCCCGCATGATTGCCGAGCAGGACACCCACCCGTGGGTCAAGGCCCGTGCCGTCTATGGCCTGTTTCCCGCCAATGCGGTGGGCGACGACATCGAAATCTACGCCGACGAGACCCGCAGCGAAGTGTTGATGACCTGGCACGGCCTGCGCCAGCAGCACGAACGTCCGGCCGGCAAGCCCAACTACTGCCTGGCCGACTTCATCGCCAGCAAGGACAGCGGCGTGCCCGACTACATCGGCGCCTTTGCCGTCACCGCCGGTCTCGGCATCGAAACCCGTCTGGCCGCCTATGAGCGCAGCCATGACGACTACCACGCAATCATGCTCAAGTCGTTGGCCGACCGCTTCGCCGAAGCGACCGCCGAGTGGCTGCACGCCCGCGTACGCAAGGAGTTCTGGGCCTACGCCGCCGAGGAAACCCTGAGCTGCGAAGATCTCGTCAAGGAAGCCTACCGGGGCATCCGCCCGGCCCCCGGCTATCCGGCCTGCCCGGACCACACGGTGAAAGGCGACGTCTTCAAGCTGCTCGACGCCACCGCCAACACCGGCATGGAACTCACCGAGAGCTTTGCGATGACCCCGGCCGCGGCGGTCAGCGGCTTCTACTTCTCCCACCCCGACGCCCATTACTTCGCCGTCAGCAAGATCGGCCGCGATCAGCTTGAGGATTGGGCCAGGCGTACCGGAATGACCGTGGACGCCGCCGCCCGCTGGCTGGCGCCGCTGCTGTAAGCGGCTGCGAGGGCGTTCATCGGCACGAACGCCCTTTGCTGCCAGCCACCTCGATGCTGCTCGCGAGTACCTTCCGGTGTATTCTCATGGCATTTTTACGAAAGGGCCAGCATGAAGTACTCCGTTTGTCTTTTGAGCGCGTTGTCCCTCATCCTGGCGGGCTGTGCGACATCCGGTTCCGGTGCCCCCGCCACCAGTGAAATGAACCGTGTTGCAGCGCTGGTCGTCTCGAAATATCCCGGCAAGCAAGTGCTGATCACCGCCATCGAGCCGGCCCAGAATTACCTCTCCAACAAGATGGCACTGGCAGCCATCAAGTTGGGCGCGGAAACGAACGACTCGCAGGCTATCAAGAACCTCCTGGCCAACCGGAAAATTGAGCAGGTTATTGTGGTTACCGGCGTGGATGATGGCTTGAGCGCGGCGATCCTGGAGCGGGCTCTTCTGGATGGAAAGGGGCATATCCAGGGAGGCAGGGTGGTATTCGTCGGTAGCGGGGAGTACACGGAAGGCCTGCGCCAGGCGGCGGACGAGGCGGGCGTCCACATCGATTTCTTCCACTAGCTCCCGTCTGTGGCAAGGCTCTTGCCCCTTCAGGGCGGGGCAGGGAGGGGCGAAGGGGGACACAGCGTCTTCTCCAGCCGACTCTTGATCTCCAGGATCCGTTCGCAGGCCGGAGAGTCCTTGCTGCCTTTGTTGTCCAGCCACTCCAGGCACAGCTTTTCGGCGACGAACTGACCAAGATGCCTGTAGGCTTCGAACTGGTCTTCATCGAACCACTGGTCGCCGGTGCTTTCGTGAGGAAAGGCCGGGTGAGCGTCGCGGTACTGGCGGATGTCAATGGGCGCATCAGACGTCAGCGCACTTTTTACGTAGATCAGATGGCCCGGTGGCGTGCCGTCGGGGTAGTGGATGCGCCCGAAGGCCCAGGTGCCGGTACTGAAGCGCGGGCCGCTGCCTTCCCCGCACAGGCGCACGCTGTCGAGGGCGGTGGCGTTGATCTCGAGCTCTACCCCGAAGTCGACGTAGAGCTTGCGCTTGGCCATGGCCAGGTCATCGAACTGGTAGCGGTCGTCGGCGCTGATGTCCGTCACGACGATGAAGGCCGTACGGCGGCGGATCAGTTCGTAGATGCCGAGGTTTTCGAAATGCCCGCCGTCCGACAGGTTGATCCATTTGCTGTCGGCTCGTGCCTCGCCAAAGAGTTCGGCAAACAGGGGGCCGGCCGACCACCAGCGTGGCTCCTTGCGGCGCCATTGAGCCAGTGTCGGGTTGGGGCACCAGCGTGCCAGACGCAGGTTGAATACAGTGAGGAGCGCCGCGACCGGGGCTGACGTATGAAAGCCCATGTTGGGGCTGGCAGCGCCGCCGCTGATGGCCATGGCTGTGGCAAGGCTGACACTGCCGCCATATTCGGCAGTGGGGCGATAGGTTCCGAGCGTTTCGCCACGGCTGCTGCGCGCACTGTAGCCGCAGAAGAGGGGCGAGAACACAAAGCTGGTGCCGCGCCGGGTCTGCCAGGCCATCTCTTCGCCCCCGGTGACGTTCAGTGTGGCATTTATCAGATGGACGGGGCGCTGCAGGCCCGATCCAGCTGGATTGTAGAGATCCGCCAGCTTCAGGTCGTCAGCGGGGTCGAAGCCGGTGTAAGGATTAGGCTTGCGGTTCACCCGCGATGCGCCCAGAAAGGTGCGTGCCAGGCGGCTGCAATAGAAGCTGTGGGCCGAAAACAGGTTGAGGTCGACGGAGACGAGCAGCAGCAGGAACAAGCCTCCTGCTCCGCCGAGAACGGCGGCCGTTTCGCTGATCGGGAGTGCCGCCAGGCAGACGAGATGAGCGTGGAGATAGTCAGGGAGTCGTGCCGACACCCCCATCGGCTGGGTAGCGCCCGGCAGCAGACTCACGAAGGCCCACGCCACCAGGCCCAGCAGGCCACCCAGGAAGAACCACGGGGCGAGGATGGCGGCAAACTCCTTCCAGCTTGCGCTTTTCTCTCCGTCGGTGTCCTTGCCGCTGGCGAAGTGGGTGCCCAGCCAGGTGAGGGCAGTCCACAGGCCGCCGCTGGCGAGCAGCCAGTGCGCAGCCTGTTCCCGTCCGAACTGCATCAGGGGTGGCACGAAGAGCAGAAAGGCGAAGGCCGTCACCCATACCAGACTCATCGCCATGCCTTGACCGCCAGCCCGTGCCCACCATTCACGCTGCAGCTCCGACAGGGCCGAGCCCGCAAAGGCCAGGTGGATCGTTACGATCAGGCAGTAGAGCGTCATCGCGCAGAAGGGGGCGAAGGCCACCACATAGCCGGTCGGTGCGTCAGCCAGCAAGGGGCCGAGGTATTCCATGCACAGATGCAGGGCCAGGGCAAAGCATGCGGCTCCGGCGAGTACCCCGGCCAGGGCGCGTCCGCGCTGCTGACCGGCCTGCATCACGGTACCGATCCATGCCACGCAATAGCCCAGCGCCGGCCATCGCACCCAGTCCCCACCGGTCATCGGCAGGCCTTGGGCGCTGGCGATGCGAATGCCCAGTGCTACCAGCACGCCGGAGGCCAGGGCCGCCAGCAAGGCCAGCAGTACCCACAGGTTTGGCATTGCGTCATTCTTGCCACGCACGCTGTTCTGCGAAATGAGGCTGAGCACCAGGGCCAGAAAGATCAGTCCGAGGGCGGGTGGTATCAGCCAGCGCCCGGCGGCGGTGGAGTCGACGCCCATCACCTGCGACAGGAAGGCGAGCCAGTCTGGCGTGATGTAGGGCGCTTGAGCAGGAATCCGGGCTTCCAGGCCAAGCAGCCATAGCAGGAGCGCAAAGCCCGCCACCAGCAGGCTGATCAGCAGGGTTTGCATGACGAGGAAGTTGCGCAGGGCATTGGCCAGCAGCGCCAGCGTGTCACCCGACATACCCAGGCGGGGCGTCAGGTAATTGGCATAGCGGCGTACGAAGCGTGGTTGCGAGGCCTCCGGAGGTGGAAATCCGGAGATGCCCTGCCCGCTTTTCGCGGCTTGCGGCGTTTCGAGGACGGCCTGGAAGGCCTTGAAGCCGGCTTCGTGCGGCCGGCCCTGCATTTCCCGATGCAGCAGGGCCGACAGAAATCCCCCCAAATAGCCGCCACCGGAGACGGTGGACAGGTAATCGAACAGGTGGAGGGTCTTGTGGTTCGCCAGCCCCTGAGTGAAGCCCAGGTTGAAGGCTGCGCTGCGGATGCCGCCGCCGGAAAAGGCCAGTCCGGCCAGATTCATGGCGCTCGCCCTGGTGTAGGGATCACCATCCGGTGGCGGGGGAGAAGTCCCGCGCTGGGCGGCAATAAGCGTGATTTCCGCTTCAAGAACCTTGTTGAAGGGAACGCCGTTGTCTTCCTTGTCGGACTGGGTGGGCATTGGCCTGGCTCCGCAGACGGATCGGCCATGCCTTCCCGCTGGGTGTAAAAAGGCGCCAGTCCGTTCAGGTGTTATAGCCAATCACGGCGTTTTTCTCACTCGCCCGTTGCATATATCGCCTACCGTCCGAAGGTTGCCCGCACCACCTCCAGCAGCGCGTCGGCGACTTCGACGTCGTCGGTCAGGCTTTCCACCAGCGCCGAGCGGCAGGCTTCCACCGGGTCGAGGCCGACCTTTACCAGCTTGGCCGCGTAGACCAGCAGGCGGGTGGACACGACTTCTTCCAGGTCCACATCCTTCAGGCTGCGCAGGCGCTGGGCGATGGAGACGAGCTGTTTCGCCAGCATCGGGTCGCAGGCGGCTTCGCCGAGGAGGATGGATTCCTCGCGGGCGGCGCTGGGGAAGTCGAAGCGCAGGCTGACAAAGCGTTGGCGGGTCGAGGGTTTGAGGCCCTTGAGGAAGTTTTGGTAGCCCGGGTTGTAGGACATCACCAGCATGAAGCGGTCGGGCGCATGGAGGAGTTCGCCGGTGCGCTCGATGGGCAGCACGCGGCGGTCGTCGGCCAGCGGATGGATCACGACGGTGGTGTCACGGCGGGCTTCGACGACTTCGTCGAGGTAGCAGATGCCGCCTTCGCGCACGGCGCGGGTCAGCGGGCCGTCGCACCATACCGTTTGCCCGTCGCCAAGCAGGTGGCGGCCAACCAGGTCGGCGGCGGTGAGGTCGTCGTGGCAGGCCACGGTGAACAGTGGCAGGCCGAGGCGCGCTGCCATGTGGGCGACGAAGCGGGTCTTGCCGACGCCCGTAGGGCCTTTGATGAGCAGCGGCAGGCGGTTCTTCCAGGCTTGCTCGAAGACGTCCATTTCGTTGCCGGACGCTTCGTAGAAGGGAATGCTGGTTTCCATGGGGGCGTTCATTTGAGGGCGATCCAGTAAGCGATGGCAATCAGGGCCGAGACGAGGAGGAGCCAGCCAAGGAGCAGGCCGCGCCAGAAGAATTTGACGCTGCGCAGGCCCATGAAGTCGAGCACCACGAGACGGCCCTTGATGAAGCTGATGACGAGCAGGGCGGCCATGGCCAGCGGACCGGCGATGCCGATCTGCACACCGATCTCGCCAATGGCGAAGGTGGTCAGGGTGGCGAGGATCAGGATGACCCACGCGATGTTGAGCTGTCGGGTGTTCATCGTCTCACCTCATCACGTATACGAGCGGGAAGAGGACGATCCACACCAGATCCACCATGTGCCAGTAGGCTGCGCCGCTTTCGATGCCGTTCATGTCAGCCGGTCCGTAGGCGCCCTGGCGGGTTTTCACCCACAGGGCGACGAGGATGACCATGCCGAGGATCACGTGCATGAAGTGAAAGAAGGTCAGCGACAGGTAGAACATGTAGAAGCTGTTGGTGGACAGGTTGATGCCCGCACCGAACTTGTCAGCGTATTCGAAGCCCTTCACCACCAGGAAGCCGCCGCCACAGGCGATGCCGGCCAGCAGCCAGCGGGCGCCGGTGGTGGCACGACGCCGCCCGACTGCCTCTACCGCCCGGGCCACGCACCAACTGCCGGTGATCAGCAGCACGGTGTTGAAGGCGCCAGCCTTGCGGTCGAGGGTTTGCTGCATTTCGTTGAAGAGCTCGACATTGTGGGCCCGCCCAAAGGCGTAGGCAGCGAAGAACACGCCAAAGGCGAGCAGTTCGGCAAGGATGAAGAACCAGATCGCCAGATCGCCTGGCGGGAAGGCGGTCGGGCCGGTGCGGGGGGCCGACGTGTCGGGGGAGGTGTCCATGGAGCGGAGTGTTACCGGCACTGAGATGCATGGCCTTGATCTGCCCCAATTTTTGGCTCATCGGGCAGCGCCGGAAAGTCCCCTCAAGTTTTGTGGGTTTACTGCGTTAGTAACACTTTAGTTATATGAGAATGGGGCTTGGACAATGCGCATCCTGCTTGCCGACGATTCGCGGGCTGTGGCGGCCTTGATTGGCGCGCGCCTTGAAGCGATCGGCCACGAGCTGACATTCGCCGAGAACGGCGAGGTGGCCCTGGTGCGATTTCGGGATGCTCTGCCGGATCTGGTGTTGATGGATATCGAGATGCCGGTGATGAACGGCTTCGAGGCGGCCCAGCGGATTCGCGCCATGGAGGCGACCCAGGATTGGGCGTGGACGCCGATCATCTTCCTGACTGCTTCCGATACGCCGGAAAACCTGGTTACCGCGATTGAAGCCGGTGGTGACGATTTCATCGCCAAGTCGGTACCGGAGGCCGTTCTCCAGGCCAAGATGAAAGCCATGGCGCGCATTGCCGGGCTGCGCGCCGAGCTTGCCCACGCCAACGGCAAGCTGGAGGCGCTGGCCAGTCACGACGGGCTCACCGGCCTTTACAACCGGCGCTATATGGATTTGCGCCTCGACCATCAATGGGCGGCGGGGTGCCGCAACGGCGCGTCTTTCGGTCTGCTGATGCTCGACGTGGACAACTTCAAGAAATACAACGACCACTACGGTCACCAGGCCGGTGACGATTGCCTGCGGGCCATTGCCGCCAGACTCGCAGAGGTGATCGCCAGTGCCAATGCCGGCCCGGTTCGCGATGCCTTTGTCGCCCGTTATGGTGGCGAAGAATTTGCAGTGCTGCTGCCAGGCTGTTCGGCCACCATCCAGGGAGAGCTGGCCGACAGGCTTGTGACTGCAGTGCATGAGCTGGGTATTTGCCACGACCAGAATGCCGAATGGGGGCGTGTCACCGTGTCCATCGGTGGCGCCCATGTGGCGCGTGCCGACGGCAAGCTGGCCCAGCTGTTCCGCCGGGCTGATGCCCGTTTGTATCTGGCCAAGCAAAAGGGGCGCAACCGGGCCGAGCTGAATTGAACCCGGTGGCCCGCTTTTAGTGGCGGCTCTGGATTTCCTCGATGTAGCCGAGCATGCCGGTGCGGATGTTGGCGGCATTGCCTTCGTCCGTATCGATGTGCATGGCCAGCCGGTAGGCCGGATTGACCCGCACCACCACGTCACCGAAGATCAGTTCCCGCTCGCCTTCAATCCGTACGCGCACGATGTACTTGTCGCGCACGCGGAAGCGCTTGGCGTCTTCCGGCGTCATGTGGATGTGACGCTGGGCGCAGATCACGCCGCGCTCGATGGTGGTGCTGCCGGCCGGGCCTTCGAGGGTGATGCCCGGTGTGTTGGCCAAGTCGCCTGATTCACGGATCGGCGGCTGGATGCCGACCTTGAACTGCTCGGTCATCGCAATCTCGACCTGGGTTTCCTTGCGGGTCGGGCCGAGTACGCGAACGTTGGCGATTCGCCCTTTGGGGCCGACCAGATGCACCTTTTCGGCACAGGCGAACTGGCCCGGCTGCGACAGCTCGTGTTCGGGCGTGAGTTGGTGGCCGGGGCCAAAGAGCATCTCCACGTCAGCCTGGCACAGGTGGATGTGGTGGGCCGAGATCTCGACCGGAATCGAGGCATCCGCCTCCTCTTCCTTCATGGCCATGGTGAGCTCGTTGCGCTCGATGGCGCGCAGGGTTTCCCATGCCACCAGGCGCTCGTCGTCGTTGGCAATGACCAGGATGGTGACCGGCGAGTCGTCTGCCGAGATGATGGCGTGGGAGCTCACCTGGCCGAGGTTGCGGTTCTTTTCCTCGTCGAGCTTGATGCCCATGTAGCCAAGGCCCTGACAGGCCAGGCTGCGTACGGTGGCACTGGTTTCACCGATATCGCCGGTGAAGGCCAGCACGTCGATGCCGCCCATCGCCGCCACGTAGGCACCGATGTTCTTGCGCACCTGGTAGCAGAACGCCTTGTGGGCGAGCAGGGCGCGGTGATGGCCGTCGCTGGCGGCGTTCTCGATGTCATGGATGTTGCTGGAAATGCCGGAGATGCCCTTCATGCCACTCTCGGTATTGATCAGGCTGGACAGGGCCTCGGGCGACATCTTGTGATGTTCGAGCAGGTGGATCATGACCGCCGGGTCGATGCTGCCGGAGCGGCTCGGCATGATCAGGCCGTCCGTGGGGGTCATGCCCATGCTGGTGTCCACCGAGCGCCCGTGGTCGATGGCGCACAGGGAGGCGCCGATGCCCAGGTGACAGGAGACGATCTCCAGTTCGCCCAGCCGGCGCTGCAGCACTTCGGCCGACTTCAGCGATACATAGCGGTGCGAGGTGCCGTGGAAGCCGTAGCGGCGGATTCCGTCCTGCTTGTAGAGATCGTAGGGCAGGCCGTACAGGTAGGCGTAGGGCGGCAGTGTCTGGTGGAAGGCGGTGTCGAAGACGGCCACGTGGGGCACGTCCGGCAGTTGTTTCATGGCCTCGCGGATGCCTTCGACGTTGACCGGGTTGTGCAGCGGCGCAAAGACCGAGAGCGCCTCGATGTCAGCAATCACCGCAGGGGTGATGACGACCGCGCTGGCGAACTTGCTCCCGCCATGGACAACCCGGTGGCCGACCGAGGAGACGTCTTCGGGGTGGAAGATGAAGCCATCGCCGAGAAGGCTGGTGGCGTCGTGGATTACTTGAAAAAGCTCGGTCAGAGGAAAAGGGTCGCGGGCCAGGGCCTTGACCTGCGTGCCGACCGCCACGCTGATGCGCGTCACGCAATCATCCGAATTGTCGATGATGCCGTGCACATCAGAGCCGAGATCCTGGGTGTCGTAGATGCCGAAATGGATCTGGCTGATGCCGACGTTGAGTACCAGCACCTTGCCCGGGGTGTCGGTGTGCAGGGACAGCGAGTACGGGTCGTCGGACTTGCTTGTGGCGCTGTTATGGCCGGCGACCAGATCTACTGACATCGTCCGCATGCGGTCAAGGAGCAGGCGTGACAGATAGCCGACGGCCTTGGGGTTGGTCAGGATGAAGGCGTTGAAGACGCTCAGCGGAATCATCAGGACAAAGCAGCGATTGCCGGCGATGACGTCGGCAGTGACGCGGTCGCCGGTGAGCGTGGACATCACGCCGAAGACGTCGCCCGGTCCGAGCTGGCTGATGACCGAGCGGGTGCCGTTGTTGTCGGTGACGGAAATCTCCGAGTGGCCGGTGATCATCACGCCGATGAACTTGCCCTCGTCACCTGTTTCCAGGATCGCCTCGTTCCCCTCGTAGGTCGCAAGGCGCCCGCGGCTGACGATTTCCTCGACCTTGTCGGCCGGAAAACTTTCGAACAGACGGACCTGTTCGAGGAAGAACCGTTTCAGATCAATTTCGCTCACGCTGATTCTCGCTTCAAAAATGGGGCCGTAGACTGGAGGATAGCCCCCTTGTTGCAATGCAGCAAATGACTATCTCTTCCTCTGGAGGCTTTGCCACCGGCGGGGCCGGGGGGCTGCAGGGAGGCAAAAACCGAATGTACTATCCGGACGTGTCGGAAATATAAAGAGCAATTTTTCCACCCCACGGGGCGGGCGGGCCGCTTTTTCAGGACGTTTTTTATGATCGGCGGGCGTTTTTTGATCGCACTTCGCGTAAAAAGGCTGCCGTTTTGGCACAATTCCGAATGCCCGAAATTGCTCCTGCCATTGCTATCTCCCAGCTCAGTCTTCTGAGGGGCCCGAATCAGCCCGAATTGATCCGCAACGAGGTACTTGCCGACCTTTTCGAGGCAACTGCCCACCGCGTCCCCACCCACATCGCCCTCGTTTGCGGCGTTCGCACATTGACTTACGGCGAACTCGACGCCCAGGCCGACCGTGTCGCTGCCCGACTGATCGCGGCCGGTGTCGAAGCAGGCCGGATTGTCGGGCTGTGGCTGCCGCGCGGCATTGATCTGCTCGTGATGCAGCTGGGCATTGCCAAGGCTGGCGCCGCCTGGCTGCCTTTCGATGCCGACACGCCGGTGGAGCGCATCAAGGTCTGTCTTGACGATGCCAATGCGGTCGGCTTGCTCAGTTGTGCGGCCAGCGCCGATGTCCTGGCCGGTCTTGCCTGTCCGCTATGGACCGCTGAAGCACTCCTGCTGCCGCTCGACGAGCCCGGCCGGCGCCGCCAGGGAGCGCTACCGACCCATCCCGCCTACGTGATCTACACCTCGGGCTCGACCGGCAAGCCCAAGGGCATCCAGATCAATCAGGGGGAGATCTGCCATTTCCTGCGCAGCGAGAACGCCGTTCTGGGCGTCCGTCAGGCGGACCGTGTCTATCAGGGCTTCTCGGTGGCCTTCGACATGTCCTTCGAGGAAATCTGGATCAGTTATCTTGTGGGTGCCACGCTGTGGCTGGCTCCGCGGGAAGTGGCGGCCGACCCGGACGCGCTGCCGCTGGCCCTGATTGAACAGCAGATCAGCGTGCTCCACGCCGTGCCGACCCTGCTGGCGCTGTTCAGCCGCGACATCCCGAACCTGCGCCTGATCAACCTCGGCGGCGAGGCCTGCCCGGAAGCGCTGGTGGCCCGCTGGGCGCGCCCCGGTCGGCAGGTATTCAATACCTACGGTCCGACCGAAGCCACCGTGTCGGCGAGTCTGGCCGAACTGCATGTCGGCGCGCCGGTAACCATCGGCCGGCCGCTGCCCAACTACAATCTGCTGGTGATTGATCCGGCAATCGAGAACGGCCTGCGCTTGCAGCCACTCGGGGAGACTGGCGAGTTGTGTATCAGCGGCCCCGGCGTTGCGGCCGGTTACCTTGGTCGGCCGGATCTCACCGCAGAAAAGTTCATCGCCAACCCGTGGGCAAACGGACCGCAGGATGCCCGCCTGTACCGCACCGGTGATCTGGCGCGGATCGACGCCGATGGCTGTGTGCAATGTCTGGGGCGCACCGACGACCAGGTGAAAATTCGCGGTTTTCGCGTCGAACTGGGGGAGATCGAGGCTGCTCTGGCGCGCCAGCCCGGCGTGGGGACGGCGGCTGTGCTGCTGCGTCAGGATGCGGATATCGAGCGCCTGGTGGCCTACGTTGTGGCCGACTCCCAGCAAGTGCCGACGACAGCCGCCCTGCGCGGGGCGCTGGCCGAGTCGCTGCCGCCCTACATGGTGCCGGTGCTCATCGAGACGCTGCCGCTGATGCCGCGCCTGACCTCTGGCAAGATCGACCGGAAGGCACTGCGTGCTCGTCCGCTCGACATCCCTGCCGGCCAGCCAGCCGACTCCGATAGACCGGAGACGCCAGCCGAAGAGGCCCTGTTTGCCGAACTGGGCAAGCTCTTCCCGGGCCAGGCGATTCGCCGTGCGGCGGATTTTTTCGTCGACATGGGTGGCCATTCGCTGTTTGCGGCACGCCTCGCCTCGGCGCTGCGTACCCATCCGCGCTTTGCCAATTTCACGGTGCGCGACATTTACCAGCACCGCAGCATCGGGCGCATTGCCGAAGTGCTGGCCGAAACCCGTGAAAGCACGCCGCCCGCCGATCTGGACTGGGTGCCTCCGTCTACCTTCAGCCGTTGGCTGTGCGGTGCCGCCCAGGCCGCCACCGTGCCGGGTCTGGTGGCGCTGCGCATGGTGCAATGGCTGGCCCCGTTCTTCGCTTACCACTTTTTCACCGGCGACCCGGGCGATTCGATCCTGCTGGCCACAGCGGTTTCGATAGGTGTTTTCCTGCTCGCCACGCTGCTGGAATTTGCAGTTGCGGCGGTTGGCAAGTGGCTGATCCTCGGTCGCCTGAAGGCGGGTCGCTACCCCTTGTGGGGGCTGACCTACTTCCGCTGGTGGCTGGCCGACCGGTTGATCGAGGCTGCGCCGGTCTACATGCTGAGCGGTTCGTCGCTCTACTGCTGGTGGCTGCGCTCCCTCGGCGCGCGGGTGGGGGACGACGTGATCATCGGGTCGCTGACCGTGCGCGCCCATGATTTGCTGAGTATCGGTGACGGGGTGAGCATCGGCAACGCGGTCAATCTGGAGAACGTGCGGGTCGAGCATGGCCAACTGGTGGTCGGCCCCATCGATCTGGCCTGCGAGGCCTATGTGGGCTCCTACGCGGTGCTTGAGGGTAATGCCGCCATCGGCGAGAGTGGCCACCTGGACGGCCAGTCGTCTCTCGGCGATGGCATGAGCCTGCCTGCCGGACGCATCTGGAGCGGCTCTCCGGCGCGCGATGTCGGGGCTTTCGACAGGACGTCCTTGCCGCCGCGACCGCCGGTTTCCAGGGGCCGGTCAGCCTTCGAGAACCTGCTTTTCGGGTTTGGCGTGCTGGCCACGGCGAGCCTCTTCTTCATCCCGGTCTTCCCCAGCTTCATCCTGATCGACTGGCTGGATGACAACTATGCCTGGATGGACACCGCGTCGATTGCGCTGCAGCCGCTCAAGTATTTCATCCTCGCCTTCCCGGCCACGGCGGTGCTCATCTGTTGCACCGTGTTGCTGTCGGCGGCCCTGCGCTGGACGCTGCTGCCGCGTCTGCATGAAGGGCGCTGGCCGGTGCATAGCCGCATCTATTACGGCCGCTGGCTGGTGAACCAGATCCAGGAGTCCAGCCTCAACGTGCTGCACGGCATCTATGCGACCGTTTTTGCGCCCTTCTGGTATCGCTTGCTGGGTGCCAAGGTTGGGCGGGACGCAGAGATTTCGACGGTTCAGGGTTTGATTCCCGACCTGCTGACCCTTGGCGACGAAACCTTCATCGCCGATGCGGTGATGCTGGGGGACGAGGAAATCGACGGCGGCTGGATGGCCCTGAAGCCGACGGTGATCTCGCGGCGCAGTTTTGTCGGCAACGGGGCCTACGTGCCGGACGGCACGGTGCTGCCCGAGAACGTGCTGATCGGCGTGCATACGCGGGTGCCCGACAATGCGCGCATGCGTCCGGGTGACACCTGGCTCGGCTCGCCGCCGATCAACCTGCCGGCGCGGGAGCAGACCAGCGGTTTTCCCGAAGAGCTGACCTTCCGCCCGTCGGGGCTACGCCGGCTGGGGCGTGGCCTCGTCGAGGCCTTCCGCATCATCACGCCGCATGCGCTGGTGATCGCCGTTGGCTACACGGTGGTGCTCAACGTCATGCCCCTGGCGGGGGCGGGGCGCTGGGGCGAGGTGGTCTGGTATCTGAACGTGGCCGGCCTGCTTTATGGTCTGGGCAGCTTTCTGTTCGTCGCCATCCTCAAGTGGGGCCTGATCGGTCGTTACGACAAGCGCGCCCAACCCATGTGGACGCCCTTCGTGTGGCTGTCGGAAGGCATCACCAACCTCTACGAAGGCGTGACAGTGCCCAATTTCATGCGCTACCTGCGCGGGACGCCGTGGTTGCCGGTGGCTTTCAACCTGCTTGGCAGCCGGATCGGGCGGGGGGTGTACCTCGATACCACCGACTTCACCGAGTTCGACTGTGTGCACATCGGGGACTACAGCGAGCTGAATGCACTGAACTGCCCGCAAACGCACCTCTTCGAGGATCGGGTCATGAAGGTCGACCATGTGCGCATTGGCCAGCGCGTTTCCATGGGGCCGCGATGTGCGGTGCTGTACAGCGCGGTGGTGGCCGACAATGTCAGGCTCGGGCCGCTGACCCTGGTCATGAAGGGCGAGAGCGTTCCGGCCGGCACCCGCTGGCAGGGGTGCCCCGCGGCTCCGGCGGGCTGAGTGTCGGCCGTGCAAGAAATGCAGACCCTGGTCGTGCAGCACTGGCCGGCCTGCGGCGCGGCCGTCACGCCGCAGCAGGATCTGCTGGTGCTGGCGCTGGAAACACCGCTTACGCCGCATCGCGGCCAGGCGCGCGAGCTTGTCCGGGCTGCGCTGGCGGAGGTGCTGGGCGCACATCTGGGTTGCGGCGCGGGCGGGATTCGTCTTGTTTCGGTAGCGGGACGGGCGCTGCGGCTTGATCTGAAGGGGGGCAATATCGGACTGTCGGTCAGCCACGAGCCCGGGCTTTCACTGGCCGCCATCCATTTTGGCGGTCCGGTGGGCGTCGATCTGATGCAGGTGCCGAGGGAGGCGCAGTGGCAGGATGAGGTGCCTCTGCTGGCGCGGGACTATCTCGGGCCGGACGTTGTGCGGGATCTGGCCATCTTGCCGGTCGATGAGCGGATGGCATGCTTTGCCCGGAACTGGACGGCACTTGAGGCGAGCCTGAAGTTATCGGGGCTGGGTCTGGAGGAATGGAGCGCCGTCCGGCAGCGCAGTCGTATGGCGAGTCACTGCATGCCCCTGCAACTGCCGTCGGGCTTTGTCGGCAGCCTTGCTCTTCCCGCCGCGCAAGGCGACGGGGCTCAGTTCAGGCAGTAATCCACGGGCTCGAGCAAGGGCGGGATGTTGGTGTCGGCGATAGACTCGCGCAGATTGACCTCGATGTGCCGGCACAGCGCGTCGAGGGGCAGGTCGTCCGGTCCGCTGCCGAAGGGCTGCTCGATGGCATCGCCGACCGCATCCAGGCCGAAAAAAGTGTAGGCAACAAAGGTCACAACGAACGGCGTGGTGGCGCCGAGGGTGTCCACCAGCCCGAAGGGCAGCAGGAAACAGTACAGGTAGGCCGTGCGGTGCAGCAGCAAGGCGTAGGGGAAGGGGATCGGTGTGCCCTTGATGCGCTCGCAGCCGGCCACGGCGGCGGCAAGGGACGACAGGGTCTGGTCGATGGCGCAGGCGATGTTGGCGTCGATGCGGCCGCCGTCGAGGCACAGGCGCAGGTCGGTACCCATGCGCTGCAGCAGGTAGTCGGGCGGATTGGTGCTTTTCTGCATGGCCTCCCACTCGTCCGGGGGCAGAAAGGGGCGGGTGTCGGGGCCGGGGGGAGTGCCGCGCAGGTAGTGGCGCGATGCGTGGGCCAGCGCAATGGCCCGGTAGATGAAGCGTATGCGTACGTCAGCGAGACCGTTCGATGCCAGTGCCGGGCCGGTCTCCTTCACAAGGGACAGAACCTGCCGGGACAGGCTGCGGCTGCGGTGGATGAGTTCACCCCACAGTTTGCGTGCTTCCCAGTACCGGTCGAAGGCGGCGCTGTTGCGAAAACCCAGGAAGATGGCCAGTGCCAGCCCGATCAGCGAAAAAGGGGCGGTGGTGACGACGATCTTGTGGTTGAGCAGTTCGCCATGGGCGAAGGTGACAAGGATCGCGGTAAGCGCGTTGCCGGCCAGCGGGACCAGGATGCGCTTGAGGATCGAGCCTTTGACGATGAAGAACAGGTGGGGGCCGGTGGGGCGGTCACGGATGATCATCTGGGCCTGGTACGCAGTAGCGAACAGCGAAGAAATAACCGGAGATGGACCGCCAAACGGCCGGTGCAGGGATTCGGTGGTGCCCATGGGCAGGATTGAACTGCCGACCTCTCCCTTACCAAGGGAGTGCTCTGCCACT
>APMI01010234.1_pt1 | contig 60254 bp, 56 predicted proteins | sample 667938 | NCBI WGS metagenome assembly APMI01 (sample SAMN01084076, study PRJNA167559) | wastewater metagenome | biome: Wastewater | place: Denmark: Ejby Moelle, Odense | collected 2011-11-28
GCGCCCCCGCCGTACCGGCAGGGCCAGTAGCACCTGCTACTCCGGCTGATCCGGCAGGGCCAGCACTACCTGTGGCACCTGTGGCGCCAGTAGCACCGATGCCGGTAGCACCAGTAGGTCCGGTGACTCCGGCTGTGCCTGATGGCCCGGTGATACCCTGCGCGCCTGTAGCGCCCGTGGCACCCACAGCACCTATCGCGCCCGTAGGGCCGGTAGGGCCTGCGGTAGCAGGGGTACAGAGAGATACCCACGCAGCACCGCTGTAGAAATAATAGCATCCGAGATCCGTATCATAGACCATGAGGCCTACAGCAGGGGCCACTATGCCCTGGCGCTGTGCAGTAGTGAGGCGGGGCGGCAGGAGGCCCTGCCTGCTGGAGTTCAGCTCCAATACTGCACTCTGGTCAGGAGTCAGTGTGCCGATACCGACGTTATTTTGTGCGGCCGCTGGGCTGGCTAGCAGCAAGAGGGCAGCGGCAAGGCCCAGGTAAAGTTTTCTCATAAAAGGTGATTCTATCGGGTTGATAATGTGTTTTTGGGGTAAGGCTAAAACTACTAAATGAATGTCAAAAATTAATTTTTATTTAAAAATAACTTAGTTTAAATATGAATAAAAATTAATACTCAGGACATCTAAAAAAGGATGCAAAAGTGGGGCGTGGCGTTGCACATATACTTACTCTTTTCTGCTATCACATTGATAGACAAAAAGAAAAAGGTATACCCGACGATATACCCGGCCAATACATAAGCTCATAAACCTTTAATGTCTGATAGCCTTCGTCAAATAAAAAATGCCGTCACTACGTGACAGCATCTCTGTAAATATCTACTAAATGGATAGGCCTAGTATGCCCTCTGACGGATATAGTGGCCGGGTACCCACTCACGGCCATAGGGTGTATGGCGCCAGTGCGGGCGTACCCACACATCACGATAGACGGGAGCAGCACAATACGGGCGATAGTACGGCGCGGGTACTGTCACCACCACCGGTGCCGGTGCATAGTATGGCCTGGGAGCGCAATACCTGCGCCACCCGTGCGCACCCGCATCCTGACTGAAGGCCAAACCTGTAACAACTATAACCAGAAGCAAAATGAACTTTTTCATAACCCTGTTTTTGAATGATGAATGATTGGATGCTGATTGCTTATGCAGGTTTAATGCCAGCTGATGGACGGGTGCTGTTCGTTAACATTTTTAAGCAAGGCTGCCTGAAAATGAAAAGAGCTACCACGATGGGTAGCTCCTCATTATTTCTTTTAGGTAGTTGTTTAGTCTTCTCCGCCGAAGCCCTCGCCCTCTGAGCCCATATGCGCAGATGGTGCAGAGCTGGATGGACCGGAGTCATCAGAACCCTTGCGGTTCATCTTGGCCTCCATGCTGAGTGTAGCATGTGGTACTACACGGAGCCTGTTCTTGTCGATCAGCTTGCCTGTAGCGCGGCAGATACCGTAGGTCTTATTCTCTATACGCACCAGGGCCATCTCCAGGTCACGGATAAATTTATTGAGGCGTGCTATCTGGTTCATCAGGTACTCCATCTCAGAGGTGTCAGAACCTTCCTCCATGTTCCATGACTTATTGCCTACCTGGCTTTCTGTGTGGCTCTCCAGAGAGTCCTTCAGGTTGCTCAGCTCCTCGCGGGCTGCCTGCAGCTTCTTGTCGATTATTTCTTTGAATTCTTTCAATTCCGCGTCGCTATACCTCAGCGTCGGGAATTCATAATGCGTTTGCTCCATTTTTTCCTCCTCGGGCTTTTGAATTGTGATCAATGCTTTGGCCGGCAGTTCGGACCTCACGATCCGCTTGCCTTCATATCTTTCTACTGGTTTCGCCGCCTTACCTGATTTCCTGGACGATTGTGGCTTTGTTACAGGCTGGGCCACTACTGCCTTTGGCTGCTCAGCTGCCTTTGCAGGCTGCTTGGCTACAGGGGCTGGCTTTGGGGCTACAGGAGCTGCAGCCTTCTTAGGGGCTGGTGCAGCTTTCTTTGCCACAGGTTTAGCTACTGGTTTTGCCGCTGGCTTTACTGCTTTTTTAGGAGCAGGTTGCACAGCCTTTTTCGCTAACGGCTTAGCCGCTTTCTTTATTGTTTTAGATGGAGCTGGTTTCGATGCTTTTTTTGCCACAGGCTTTACCGCCTTTTTTGGCGCAGGCTTCACTACCTTCCTAGGAGCCGGCTTTACTACCTTTTTAGGAGCGGGCTTAGCTACTTTCTTGGGAGCAGCTTTCTTGACTACCTTCTTAGGAGCAGGCTTGGCAGCCTTTTTAGGAGCCGGTTTTACAGCTTTCTTTGCAGCAGGTTTCGCAGCCTTCTTTGCTACCGGCTTTGCAGCAGGTTTTGCTTTTGCCTTTGGTGCTGGTTTGGATGCTTTCTTTGCCACAGGCTTTACTGTCTTCTTGCTCGTAGTCTTCTTACTCTTTGCCATGTCCATTAAATTTTGCGCGAAATTAGTTATTTTATTAAAAACCAATACAATAGCCATCTTGCCGTTTTAACGAAGGCGCAAATATAAAGTATTTGCACTATAATTTTAGCTTCTGGCGCACCTCATCTTTATACACTTTGCCTATGGGCAGTGCAGAGCCATCATTGAGAGATACCATATTGCCGCTCACGGCGCGTATCAGGGCTGTATTGAGGATGTATGATTTGTGAATGCGGATAAACTGATCCTGGGGCAGCATCTTCTCCAGGTTTTTCAGCGCCTCGAGGGTCACTACGAAGTTACCCTTGTCCAGGATGATCTTTACGTATTCACCCAGTCCCTCTATGTACTTGATCTCTTTGAAGAATATCTTGACGATCTTGTAGTCAGACTTGACCATGATGTAGTCAGGCTTCTCAGTGATGGCAGTAGAGTCCTGGTGTTTGTATTTCAGGTAGGCCTTGGCGCGCTCCATGGCGTGATTGAATCGCTCAAATGAAAATGGCTTGACCAGGTAGTCTACCACATCCAGGTTGAATGCATCAAGCGCCATGTCGTGATTGGCAGTGGTGATGATCGTGACAGGCTTTACAGGCAGCTTCTTCAGCATCTCTATACCTGTCATACCAGGCATCTGTATATCCAGAAACATGAGGTCTACTTTCTCCTTCTCCAGTACCGCTACGGCCTCAGCAGCATTGCTGCACTTGGCTACTACCTCGCATTCTGATAGTTTCAGCGTAAAGTTTTCGAGGATCTTCAATGATGGATATTCATCATCTACGAGCAGTGTACGGATCATGTGGCTGGTGTTTAGTGGATTGACGAATGAAGATAGATAAAAGTTTAGCGCGGCAAAGGAATTTTCATAGCTGCGGAGAAGATATTTTTCTCGTCTTCAAACTTGATCTGGCCCGATGGCTCATAGTTGATCTGGAAGCGGCGCTTCAGGTTTTGGATGCCTATGCCACCAGGGCCTTTGAGCGGCTCCAGTATCGGCGATTTGCTATTCTTGACACTGAAGTAGATGTAGGAGCTACGCGCTACGCAGGTGATATCGAGAAAAGCTTTCTTATTGGTACCAAAGTCACCATGCTTGAAGGCATTCTCCACGAGCGGGGTGAAGAGATTGGGTACGATCATCTTGTCCTTCAGGTCACCTTTCACCACAAAGCGGACATCTACCGGATCAGGGTATTTCAATTGAAAAAGCTCGATGATAGACGAGATACATTTCACCTCGCTCTCCAGGGCTACAAAAGGATGATTGCAGTCATAGAGCATATACCTGAGCAGCTCGGATAGCTTCAGGATCATGTCGGGCGTATTGGGGCTATTCTCCAGAGATAGGCTGTAGATATTATTGATACTATTGAAGAGGAAGTGCGGATTGATCTGCTCGCGGAGAAACTTCAGCTCTGCCTCAAACTTGATAGCCTTCAGCTCCAGCAGCTCCCGCTCAAAGTAGTAGCGCGACATAGACATACGCAGCAGTGTACTAAGCATGAGGAAGATGAAGCAGGAGATGGCGATGAGCACTACATACCGCACGTTGTAGGTATAGAGCTTGATACTATCCGGCACGGAGAAGAAAGTGACCTCTATGAAGTACTGCAGCGGTGTGGCCAGTATCATCATGCCTATCATGGCAAAGGCGTATGAGCGCAGGTCACCGCGCTCAAAGTACTCTGGCATGATCCAGAGGAAATTGATATAAAACACCAGTGAGTTGAAGATCACGATCAGCAGGTTGCGCTGGATAGCGTACTGCAGCGGGAGCGACTGCGTGGCGATGAAAGTCAGGAAAGCAAAATAGAGCACCCAGAAGATGATATGCATGATCACATTCATCCTGCCGGGGCGCACCCTATTCAGGCTGTCAGATATCTCGTTCAGCTTTTTTGTCAGAGCCATACCGCTAAAATATCAAAATAATCTGCCCTGCGAGACTACGCCACAGAGACAGCCGCTGCTGCGCGCTGCTCCTTCTGCAGTTTCTTGAGCTCACGCTTCTCCTGGCGGATATACCAGGCGCGCTTGAGGTATGGATATTGATTCAGGTCGTCTTCCGTAAAATCAGGTGGCATGTCGTCATGCTTGATCACACGCTCTGCGCGGGACTTGAGCATGGCCTTGGCCAGCTGGTCAAACTTGGTCTGCAGCGCAGCCAGTGTCCACTCGCCAAAGACAGTGTGCCCTCCCTCATACATCTGCACCTGGTACTCCTCGTAGGTGGTCACATAGCCTGAGTAACCATTGGCATACGGCACGAGTATCACCTGGCGGATACCTTTATCCTTGAGCGTCTCCTCCAGTGATTTGCGCAGGCGCCTGGCGGCTATCGTCGTGATCTCAAACGGGAATGCTGCCAGTGCGATATTTCCTATCGTAAAGATCTGAAGTGGCAGGATCCGCGGCGTCCAAGGTTTATCTTTATACCCTATCTTTTCAAAGAAATATTTGATAGAGGCGATACTCGGATCTGCCCAGCCCGGAGTGATCAGTTTGTCTACATGCTTGGTACCGAGCACACGGCGTGCGTGCGTCTCGATCATTACGTCCTTCTTGCCCTGTGTGCGGTATTTGCGGTCTACCGCTGCGCGGAACTTTTCGTTTTTGAATTTGCAGAGGATGCGCTCGTACACCTTCACTATGCGGGAGGCCGTGCGGAATAGCCACAGCAGCGGCGGTGCAGCACCAGGACCATCCATCAGCGCACCGCCAAAGAATGCGACACCCTGCGAGGCCGGACCTGTCTGCGCATCAAACTGCCCATTGGCAAACTCCGGGTCACTGGTCACGTTGGCAAAATTGACAAACAGGGTGTCGTAGTCTATGCCACCAGCCACTTCAAAGCCTTTCTTCTCCGCATTTTCATATATCTCGATGGCTTTTTCTGATTGCAGTTTGCCATTGTAGCGGGCGCTCTCAAAGTCATCTTTGTATTTGCCCTCCCAGTAGCCGCGCTGGAATTTGTGCTTCGGATTATAGATAAACCTTGGCGTGATATCACCGCAAGTTCCTTGCGCAAAAGCTGCTACGAAATCTTTCTTGCCATTCTTGGCAAAATAATCCTCTGTGAAACGGGAAGCGTAACCCTTGTTATCCGAGCAGACTTTGTTGTTGTCATTAGAGATGCTGGTGGTGTGTACACCAAACCAGTTGATCTCGCCTATATCTTCACCATCGGCTCCGGTGAATTTCAGCAGGAGCATCTCACGATTGACAGCCAGGTGGGCTGTCTCACGGGTGGCCTTTTCTTTGACCTCGGGATTCTGATTGTACTGATCCAGAGAGCGGTTAAAAGCCACCTCCTTGTCCGGCTCAAAGGTGCCTGCAGAGGCGGTGATATGGCCCGGGCGCACATTGCGCTCTGCCGCCTCTACCGCATCTGCTATACCGCGCACGAGCTTCTGGTATACATCCATCACAAAGCCCGGTGTACTGATGTTATAAAAACCGTAGTAGGAGTATCCGCTCGGCCCGCTGTGCGTGTGCTGTGCCGTAAGCATCAGGTTGTCATCATCATATCCGCAATCGGGGTTGCGATAGCGCAACTCCTTGAGCACGCCTTTTTTGAGTGCTATGGTGATAAATCCCAGTTCGCAGTTTACGATGCAGACCTTAGTGCCGGCTGCCTCGTCTTTGATGATAAATGCACGTGCAAAGAGTGGAGTCTCTATGGACTCCATGGTATTGAAATACAGGCCGTAGCCAAGCATGCCTACGCCCTTTTTGAATGCTGTGATGTCCGCTTTCGCCGCTCCTATCTGAAACATAAATACACTTTTGGTCTATAAAGCTAAACGTAAAGGTACCCACTATATGCTAGATGCGAGGTGTATTTCAATGAGATAGGGGTAGATTTAAAACGTACGGACCAACAACGATTTTTTGTTGAAACTCAGAAAACGATGGTTGATTTATCGCATTGGGGAAAACCCGGTGGGGCATCACCTCAGTTTTGTGATATCTATCTTCTCATTCTCCTTGATAGTGATCGGTATCTTGACGCCAAAGGCCCTGACCACCACCGTGCCTGACAGGGTCATGTTTATCTGCTTATTCTTGAGGATATTCATGATACCCTTTACGATATCATTCCAGTTCATATCCGGCTGGATCACTAGGTCGAGGGGTACATTAAACTCGCTTACCTTATTGATCAGTACGGGTGTGAGCTGGCCGGCAGTGGCTATATGCTTGCCCTCTACCTCTACATTCATGAGCATCTCATTGAGCCGAAAGTGAAATTTATTAGGATTGTAAAACACCAGCTCACCACTCAGGCGGAAGCCATCCTTATCCAGCTTGTGTATACCAAAATTCTCTACACGCTTGTATACCGGCGGGTAAACCTTGCAGGAGGATAGTGATAGCATAAGAATAGCGATGCTCAGTGCATACAGCAGTTTTCTCATCACCATATCTTTTTGACCATACCCGCGCATTCCACCGGGAATGTATAGTTGGCAAATGTCACGTCAGAGCCGCCGGTGCCGGAGATGCGCACCGGTATACTATCATGAGAGGTCAGCAGCCGCTCTGATAGCGGGAATCGTACCTGAAATGAAAAACTGAACCGCTCCTCCCCCTTGATAGCCGTCTTAAACTCATCGTGTATCACACCGACCACCTCCTCGTCCAGCGTGATATTGACATCCACTTTGCCCAGGTTGGCACGCATGGTATTCGGATTGCGGAATACGATATCACCGCGCAGCTCATAGGTACTATCTGCTATACGGACTATGGCCAGGTGATCCGTACCGATGCACTGCAGCGGCCGCGGTTTATTCAGATAAAAATATCCTGCTATGAAAATCAACAGGATACCGACGATGACGAGTGTTTTCTTCACTGCTCGGGTTTACTTCAGCACGCTGCGGGCTATGAGCTCCTTCATGATCTCATTGGTACCGGCGTAGATACGCTGCACACGGGCATCTGCCCATGAGCGGGCCACCTGGTACTCCCAGATGTATCCGTAGCCACCATGCAGCTGCAGGCACTCATCGGCCACCTTGCACTGCAGGTCGGTGAGCCAGTATTTGCAGGAAGAAGCCATAGCAGCGTCGAGTTTCTTCTCGGCGTGCAGCTCTACGCATTTGTCAGCAAAGATACGGCCGATAGCCACCTCGGTAGCCAGCTCGGCCAGCTTGAAGCGTGTATTCTGAAAGTCGCTGACAGATTTGCCGAAGGCAGCGCGATCCTTGGTATACTGTACAGTAGTAGCCAGTGCGCCCTCAGCGGCGGCTATAGCACCGAGGCCTACTACCAGGCGCTCCTGAGAGAGCTCGGTCATCAGGTATTTGAAGCCCTCTCCTACTTTGCCCAGCAGGTTAGATTTAGGCACTTCTACATTTTCAAAGAAAAGCTCGCAGGTGTCCTGCGCATGGAGGCCCACCTTTTCAAAAGGCTTGCCCTTTGAGTAACCCTTCATACCGGTCTCGATCAGGAGGAGGGAGATACCCTTCGCACCCAGTGTCGGATCGGTCTTGACTGCTACCACGCACACATCACTCAGGTAGCCATTTGTAATAAAGGTCTTGGAGCCATTTACCAGGTAGTGGTCACCCTTGTCTACCGCTGTGGTGCGCATGCCCTGCAGGTCGCTGCCAGCACCCGGCTCTGTCATAGCTATCGCGGCTATGGCCTTGCCCGATACCATCTGTGGCAGCCACTTCTTCTTGGCCTCCTCAGTACCGTAGTGCTCTATATACGGGCACACGATATCAGAGTGGAGGGTGTAGCCTACCGCCTCTGATGCCAGGCCTAGTTTGCCCAGTTCCTCAGCTATGATGGCATTGTAGCGGAAGTCCTTGATGCCAAGGCCGCCGTACTGCTCATCTACCTGCATACACAGATAGCCAGCCTCGCCCAGCTGCTCCCAGCTCTCACGGCTCACCATTTGCGCCTTCTCCCACTTAGCGTGGTTGGGTTCTATTTCTTTCTTGATAAAATCCCTGACAGAGCTGGCAAACATCAGATGCTCCTCTGTGTATATGGAACGTGGAAACATAGTATTGAAAAATTTTAGTGCAATAGTAGCAAATTGTTACCTAACAATGGTCGACTATTCGCCACTGGACAAAAGTGCGCCGATACGTTATATTTACCTCACTGTAAAACATCTGATATGATCCGCCTCTTGTCTTTCAAAACGCTGGCACTGGCCTGCACCGCCTCTCTGCTCCTAGCTGCTGCTGAGGGCACCAAACTCAAAACATGGGACCCGGCCAATAAGCTTGACTGGTCTGACTTTCGCGACACGGCATTTGCCGGTAGCAAGGTCCGCGCTGCTATCACTAACTCGGGCATCGTCTTTACTGTAAAGCAGCAGGACGAAGATATCCTCGTGACCTGCTACAGCCAGATGGACAGGGCGCACTCCTATGTAGACACCGCCAAAAAGCTCCCACGCGTGCTCCTGCATGAGCAATATCATTTTAATATCACCGAATACTGGAGCCGCAGGCTCAAGAAAGATATCGCTACAGGCCACTTTACGGTCAAGAACTTTAAGCAAAAAGCCATAGACCTGCAGCTGGAGGCCAATACAAAATGCAAAGAGATGCAGGTAGAGTACGACACTGAGACTAAACACTCCATACTGAAAGAAGAGCAGAAAAAGTGGGAGCAAAAAATAGACGACCTGCTCAAAAAGACCGAGCAGTATTCCGATAAAACAGTCGCCCTTACCCTACAGTCCTAGCAGGCACTATGGCCATGCGGATGATAGACCAGTAGTTGCGCTCCAGATTGGCGTGCTCGTAGTAGCCTTTTCTCAGTAGTATATCATGCATCAGTGGCAGATTGTACGATGGCGCGCCCATGCAGAGGTGGTGCTCCACGTGATAGTTGACATGATATGGGGCAAATAGCATCCGCTCAGCAAAGTTGGCATAGGTGGTGCGTGTATTGCGCTGCGGGTCTGTGCGGTCCTCTACTATACAGTGCTCTGCCATGGAGCGCACCCGCAGGCTGAAATTGTATGTAGTAAACATAGCCCCTATCCAGAGCAAGTAAAGCCACGATTTGCCAGTCAGAGCCAGTATACCAAAGAGGATAAGGTTAGCCGTGACCGGTCCCCAGAGATTGCGAAAGGCATTGACAAACGACTCTTTCCAATCCTTTTTATCACGTATACGCTCTATCGCTCCGCCGAGGTTGTATTTCAGTATGCCTACGTGCATCGCTATGACGCCTATCTGTGCCTTGACCCCCGTAGCGCCCATGAGGTCACGCGCTATCTTGCGCATCATGCTCAGTGCTGTGGTCGGGTAGCCTTTGGTCAGGCTCATATCGGGGTCATTATCCAAGCCCGTGTACATGTGGTGCTCGCGGTGGTAGGGACGGTACTGATGTAGATTTTGGAGAATGGGGTACGCTCCAAACCAGTTTCCTACGATATCATTCAGCCTCCGTGAGGTGAAAACAGAATCATGCGAGCAGTCATGCAGCAGTATAGCACAGGCCAGCTGCTTGCCACCTATGATAAATAGCGCCAGGATGATCGTAAATACATTGGGCCAGATACCTGCTATGGCAAAGGCAAAGGCGATCCAGAACCAGGTATCTATCACGCCCAGAGCTGCGCGCCAATCAGATTTGCGCATCACCGCCCTGAGCTCCTCTGGTGTGAGGTATTGGCGCAGCTGCGTAGTGTACCATGTGAGGTGATTGGGAGCCATCTGACGAATTTAGATAATTTTAGCGCGTGGTAGTGGCGCGGTTTTGGCAGATTTGCCAGTCAATGAGGTACAGGCATTTATACGTCCTGATGGGGATGCTCTGCATGTGTATGGCTCCCGCCCGTGCGCAAAGCCACGTGAAAGACTCCCTATGGTGCGATGGCCTGAATAACATTATCCGCTGTGTCAGTATGGCGCAGGTGTATGAACCGGTAGGCGCACCATCTGCAGATACCACGGATATAGCTCCCTTCTCACCGCATGTCAGGCTCACCGCTACGGATCATGAGACCATGCAGCGGCGCTATAGAAAAATGACCTACCTCTCGGACCTGCAGAGTACACATGGCGATCAGCGGCATGCTGTGGCTGCCATGGATCAGTGGGCCATACGTTTTCAGCACTGCCTGGAGGGCTGGGATACGGCCCGCATAGCCAACCGTGACACGACCATCGACGTCAAAGACTATTTCATCACAAACGGTGAAGATGAAACCACAGTGCGTGTCAGCATCCAAAAGGACTCCGCCTTTGGCACCGGCTATCATGTGAGAATAACCATATATTAGCCGCGTGATAGAAACCATCATCGCGCCACATCGTCGTCTGCTGCTCCTCTGCCTGGCTATATCCCTGGCGCTGTATATGGTGTCTGCATGGCATAGTGCCATCTACCTCCACCCTGACGAGCACTATCAGATAGTAGAGTTTGCCTCATATAAAATGGGTATCACGCATGCCGATCAGCTGGCCTGGGAGTTTGCAGAGCAGATCCGGCCTGGTACACAGCCCCTGCTCTGTTATACTTTATTGAAGACTTTTGGCGCTGCTCATATCACAGACCATTACAGCCAGCTATTCCTGTTGCGGGTGTTATCAGCCTTTTTGTCACTATTTGCTGCTGCCTTGCTTTGCATCACCGCACTGCCCTATGTACGGGCGCAGTACCGGCGTACCTTTATCATAGCCAGTTTCCTATTCTGGTATCCGTATGTCTATGGCGTACACTTCTCCTCTGAGACATGGTCTGCCTGTATGGTCATGATAGCTATATCCATATTGGTATGGCAGTACGAAGGCAATAGACTCAAATCTGCCGTTAGTTTTTTCTTAGCGGGGCTGCTACTGGGGCTGGCCTTCCTGTTTCGCTTTCAGACGGCTGTGATATCTGCGGGTATTGTAGCATGGCTATTCACTATCGGCAGGGAAAGGAAACTCTTACTCTACCTCATCTCCGGCGGAGCACTAGTACTGGCGCTCGGCACACTGGCAGACCACTGGCTATATGGTGAGTGGGTGTTTGTGCCATGGAGGTACTTTGATGCAGCCTTTATACACAAGCATGCAGACTTTGGCGATCAGCCCATTTACTTTTTCCCTGAGCATTGCCTCATGATGCTGACGCCTCCCATCGGCATACTGGTGCTCATAGCGCTGCCGGTGGCCTTTATCACTCAGTCACGCAGTATCTATACCTGGGCACTGCTACCATTTCTGGTGCTGCATATACTGATACCGCACAAGGAATGGCGCTTTTTCTACCCCATCATCTCCTTTCTCCCGCTGCTGGCCATCCTGGCCTGGCAGGGCTGGAGAGCGCGCTCGTGGCTTATGCCAAGGCCGCTACTATCTGTGGCCAAGTGGGGTATCGCCATAGGCGATCTGGTGGCGCTCCTGCTGTTTGTGATCCTGGCGGACCTGCGCTTTGACCAGAAGATACTGATGCAGGCGGTACACGAGCAGGCTCTGACGCATCCTGTCATGCTGTATGAGACAGACATCACGCATAGCCCATTTGTGCTGCCCAAGGCCACTATCCCCAAGGACCTCTACCCGGAGTACGTACGTGATAGCAATGTACATGAGGCCGTAGTAGCCAGCCTGCAAGAGATCCCCACGCATGGAGGTGACACTCTCACGCTGGTATCTGCCAGTGAAGAGGAATGGGGCAGCAGGCCTGGCACTATCCTCTACCAGACATGGCCTGGCAGTACTGCCAGCCACAGGATGCTGGGCGCTGAGCCATACAGGCAGATATCGTCCAATAACTACTACCTGATCAGTAAGGGCACGGCTGCCCGCTGACAAAGAAGCCGGGCGCTTATGCCGCCGTTTATTTATTTTGCGCCCGATGCTATCACCATTGCGATCCGATCTACGCAAAACGCTACTCACATGGGCCATACTGCTCACGGGCATTCTTTTCTTTACCGGTAGCAAGGTGATCTTTGCCTCACAGCCATTTGAGCGCGACGAGGGTGAGTATGCCTACTCGGGTGCAGTGATACTCAGCGGCGGCACTCCCTATCTGGATACCTATAATATGAAGCTACCCGGCACGTATTATATGTATGCGCTGGTGAGTTATGCCTTTGGTGACGGAGAGGTGCCTATCCGGCTGGCTACGATGTTCTTTGGCCTCGTGAGCGCCTTCTTCCTACATCGCATCATATGGCTATACCTGGATCAGCTCGCCGCAGCATTTGGCACTAATGTATTTCTGCTACTGATGAGCACGATGTACAATGAGGGCCTGCTGGCCAATGCTGAGCACTTTGTATTGCTATTTGCCATGCCGGGCATATACCTGGGCCTGCGCAGCGTTCAGCGGGGCACGATAGCAGGCATGCTGGTCTCCGGGCTACTGATAGGCATTGCTATCCTCATGAAGCAGCATGCGCTATTCTACGGTCTTTTTATCCTCACCATGATCGCGCTGGCGGGTATCCACCGCACCCACCTGCTGCGCACAGCCGGTCAGGCCATCCTGCTTCTGGCGGGCCTGGCCACTCCCCTATGCTGCCTGATATGGTACCTGCATATACGCCATGCTTATGACAGCTTCTACTACCTGACAGTACTCTATGGCAGCGCCTACGCAGCCCACTCCAATACTGCCCTGCAAAGCCTGCTCAACCTGCTATCCCGCATTGCTGACCAGTACTTCCTCTCACTCTCCATCATCGCTATGATATGGATGGCATGGCGCCCTACCAGATACCGGTACGTGGCTCTCTTATTTTTCCTGCTCAGTTTTATGGCTGTCTGCCCCGGCTTTATTTTCAGGAGGCATTATTTTATGCTACTGTTCCCTGCGGTGGGTTTTCTTTTTGCCACGCTGCTGCACACTGCCGGTGTTTATTGTGCTCACCGTAGCCGGCTCCAGGCGTACATGTCCGCTACTGTCATTGCAGCCTTTCTGGCCTTTTTCCTTCCTTTCAATTTCGGGAAGAGTCCCGATGCTGTCTATCATCGGCACTATCCTGACCAGCCCTTTACTCTCATGCACGATGCGGCAGACTACCTGAAAACCGTGACTCATCCGGGAGAGAAGGTCGGTATGTTCTCTAATGAGCCGCAGCTATACTACTACGCAGGCGTCCATGCTGCGTCGCCATTTCTCTATAACTATCCGATGCTGGAAAACCATCAATATGCAGCGGTCATGGTGGATACATTTATCCATCAGATAGAGGCTGCAGATCCGCACGTCTTTATTCACTCCAATGCGAACCTGATGGTATATGACTCCACTATGCTGGACCACCTGGACCACTGGTGGGAGCAGCGCAGGGGCAGGTATACACTGACTGCAGTGCTGAGCTATAGCGATGAGGCCAGCAAAGGCACCTGGTACAAAGGAGCGATGCTCACTGATACGGCGTGGCTGCGCTCAGCCCGTATGGAGTTTTATATCAGAAAGTAACGCCTACTCCGCCGGCAGGTGCGAGCGGAAGTATACCGTACGAAACATCAGGAAGAAAGACAGCACGCTGGCAAATGTCATAATGAGGATGCAGTAATAGAGCACCGACTCATGACTGGCAAAGGTCATCGCATCCTGCATGATAGCCAGCGCCAGCATGGCGAGCAGCCAGCCTATGAATCTGCTATCTGCCTCATAGATGAGCAGCGGTATGATGAATAGCAGATACCATGGGTAAAACACATGCGAGAAGAACAGCAGGAATAACAGCAGCAGCCTGACATAGGTCCTGCACCACGCAGCCAGGGAGCGGGACCCCATCCAGAACCGTGTGAGTAGCACCAGGCTCATCAGCAGGGCAAAGACCTTGAGTACCTGCTGCACTGCCAGCCATATCCTGAGCTGGCCATCCAGCAGTCCAGAGGTCCGCTTGATGCTATCGTGCAGCTCTGCATTCTCACCGAGTATCACGCCGGGCGCAAAGTAGATCACATCTCCGATCACTTCTGCCGCAGATTTTGCAGGCTTTTGAGATGTGAGAAAATCAAAAGGCACTGCCACTGTTTTGATAGAGCTAAAGTAAGGCAGGTACACCAGCGCTACAGTAGCTGCCACGATACCGGTGCCAGCCAGTACTTGTATGATCAGCTGCCGCCAGCTATCCTTATAGATATATAAAACACCCACCAGGAAAGGCAACATGAGCACGTAGCTCATCTTGGCCACTATGGCCAGACCGGCAAACACAAATGCAACGTACCACCTGCGTGATAGTGCAAAGAAAGTCATGGCTGCCACCAGCGCTATGGCTATAGCGTCACAGTGTAGCTGACCTATCCCTTGTATCAGGAAGAGAGGATTGAGCAGTACCAGAGCCAGAATACGACCGCTCAGTTTCAGGATACCGGCTATCCGCACCATACACTCTACAAATACTACCGCCCATGCAAAAGCGAGTACTTTATAGGCTAATATGGCTATATAGATATTGCCGCCTGCCACCATGCCAGCCAGGCGAGATGTAGTGAGGCACACAGGTCCATACACGCACGGAGCGAGCCGCCACAGCGGACTCACATACACAAAGAAGGTAGATATCCTCAGCGACGCGACGTCAGTATAAACATCTACTCCCCTATTGGCAGCGTCACCATAGGCCAGCAGTGAAAAGAGGTCATTGCTGATCATGGGCAGCATAGCAGAGTAGATAGCTATCAGTACATAGGCGGTGATACGCACTTGGGTGGTGGTGATCTCATTTTGCCGCCACAGGCGGTAGAGACTATAGCTACCCAGTCCACAGCATGTGAGCAGCCCGAGATAGGCGGTCCAGAGGGGCACACCCTCTATACGATGATAGTCTACCATGATGCTGCCTGCCGCAGCAGTACGCACCCATGAGATCACTATGGCTATGATGGCGCAGAGTACTAATATCCTGACCTGCGCATGCCGGTATAAAAACGAAAACTTGTCCAAATCCAAAATTTTAATCGCTGTCCTTGCTGAGGACCACATCCATGAAGCGCTTTACTACATTATTACCCTTATCATTCTCCCGTATGTCAAAGAGCTGCTTGAATTGCTTGAGCAGTGCCAGTTCTACTTTGCTTTTGATCAGCTCCTGCGTTTCTGCATCTTCATACAGGGATTTATATTTTTTGGTAGATATCCTTTTGCCAAAGCTGAAATAGAGCTTGACCGGCTTAGGGAGTATCGTATTGCCAAAGCCTCGCACAAATGGTGGCAGGAGCTCGCCGTCTTTGAATATAGAATGCGCCAGGCCTGTCTGCTTGAGCAGCTTGCCGGCCCATGAGTTTTCCAGTATATCGTTGGAATCTTTGACCACGTCATAGGCGTCCTCTGCTCCTACTGCGGCTACAGGGATGATATCATATCCATACTGCATGGCCATGCGCACAAATCCTGTGCGGTCCTGCCACTTGAGCTCATAGGCCTCTCCCTTCTTCTTGCAGACCTCACGTGTCCCTCCGGGAAAAACCAGCAAGCTCTCTCCACGCTCCATCACTTTGCCACAGTTGGCGCGTGAGGCCTCCAGCGCACCGAGCCTTTTCTCCAGCAGATCTCTCCACAGTGGTATCTGAAAATGGCGGCGGTCAGCCAGTGCGCGCAGGAAGATCCCTTTCTGTATATAAAGCTCTATGGCAAAAGGATAACCATCCAGCACTCCGATCACAGCATGATTTGACACAAAGAGGGCCGGACGCGTAGCATCTATCTCATCTATGCCGTGAAACTCCGGCGTGAAATACCGCTTGAATGGTTTGATGAATTGCTTGGCAAAATCCCGCGATGGTGGGTCAAAATCCATCTCCGGGTGGGGTTTCGTGGTTTCTTTCATATTCCTCAGAAAGACGCAAAATATGATTTATGCCCTGAATATGGAAATGCGGATCGCGCAGATACTGCATACGGCTACTATTCTGCAGGCAGCGTAAAGTAGAAACTGCTGCCAAAGCCCTCATGGCTCTCTACCCATATACGGCCGTGGTTAGCCTCGGCCACGTTCTTGCAGATGGCCAGGCCATTGCCCGCCCCGGTATATTCATCTACCCTATTTAGCTTGCGGAATGGCTCAAAGATGGCCTGATGGTACTTGGCATCCACACCGATACCATTATCCTTCACGCAAAACTGCCACTCTGCGCCCTCCCGGCGGGCCAGTATCTCCACATATGGCCGCTTATCCTTCTTCTGAAACTTCAATGCGTTATCTATCAGGTGATAAAGCAGTTTGCGTACATCATCTGCATCGGCTTTGACAGTAGGCATCTCTGATACATTGACCATAGCGTCTGAGGCGTCTATCACCGGCTTCAGCTGCTTCAGCACCTCTTGTATCTGGTTCATCATATTGACACGTACAGGGCGTACCACACGGTCGCTCATATTCATGAGCAGCTTCATATCTGCCAGCATGCGCTCTGCACGCTGTATCTCGTCTGTGATGGTCTCAGCATAGCCGAGCAGCTTTTTATTGTCCGCGCCCTTCTTCAGTCCATCTGTGAGTAGCTGCAGATAGCTCACCGAGGTGCGTACGGGTTCGCGCAGGTCGTGAGAGGCTATCTCCATGAGGCGGTGCGGGCTGAGCAGCTGGGTAGTATCCTGCCCGGGTGCTGCCAGGCTGCACATGGTGATGATGTCATCTCCCGCTGTTACGGTCTTGCGTAGCAACTCCAGCGGGGCGGTCAGCCTGGCACCGCGTATGGCCCTGACCATATCAGGCCGCGAGGGAGTGAGCAGATTGATATGCTCGCCACCGTCAGTAGTGATATATGCCTCCAGCATATCCCCTTTCAGCGTACCGCGATCTGCCTTGATCAGCTGTACAAAGGAGTCATTCGCAGCCTGTATCCGGTCATTGACCAGTAGTACAAATGGCAGGCTGCATGCATGTATGAGGTCGGTGAGTAGTGTTGTCTTCTCCTGTAGCGAGAGGCTGGCCGCAGCGGCGTTCCTGGCCAGCCGGATCACGGTGGCGTCAGCACCATCCCATTTTTGTGGTGCTATGCGCAGGTCGTAGGTACAGGATTGTATCTCTATGGTAGCGCTCGTCTCCTTCTGTATAGCTCCCTGGCTCATAAATCTCCTGAGCAGGGCTACCACCTCTCCGTCTGACATGAGGCGGCGGCCGGCGCGGTTGATATAGATCACGTCTCCACTGCTATTGGCCACGAGTATAGCCTCCGCTATCCTGTCCAGCAGACTGCGGTGCATGTCACCTGTGGCACCAGACTCGGAGCCTGCAGTGGCGGCATTCGCTTTGATGGCAGATACTACGGCGCGGGGCAGGTAGAAATAGTTGAGCTTATTTTTGAGCAGGTAGTCGGTGGCTCCTGCCATCTGTACCTTATCGCGCAGCTCTTCTCCATTGGTAGTAGATAGCACCAGCAGTGGTATCTGGCGCGACTGCAGGGCCATGCGCATCTGCGCAAAGACGCCGTCTCCGTCTACAAAAGTGGCATCTATCAGCACCGCATCAGGTGGAGTGAGCGCTATAGATGTCTGCCCCTGCGTCAGGTCATGGCGTATATCTACGGCAAAGTCTACCTCGCCAGATGCGCGCAGATACCTGCGAACCTCATCGGCTACACTCTTGTCCTTCTCTATCAGGAGTATGTGATATGTTTCCGCCATGGGGGAGACAGACTATCCGGGCAATATATACGCTCTACCGGCTTTTGTCAAATATAACTTGTGATAAGCCAACGAATTAGCTAAACTGCCCACGCTGTGGATAAAGCTGCAACCCGCACCGGTACAGGGTATTAGGCCTTAGGATGGGCCTGTTTGTAGATATTCTTGAGTTTCTCTATCGTATTGTGCGTATAGACCTGCGTGGCGGCCAGGCTGGCATGGCCCAGCAGTTCCTTTACGGCATTGATATCGGCACCATTATTCATCAGGTGCGTGGCAAATGTGTGGCGCAGGACATGGGGACTCTTCTTATCCACGGTAGTCACGAGGTTCAGGTATTTCTTGACAGTCTGGTATACCCTGCTGGCGGCCAGCTGCCTGCCCTCGCTATCTACAAACAGGAAGGGCGATGGGTGCGCTATAGCAGCATTCTTGATAGCTATGTACTCGCGTACTGCATTACATAGCTCGGGCTGTATCGGTATGATGCGCTCTTTATTGCCCTTGCCCAGTACTTTCACCTGAGAGTGGTAGGAGTCTATGTCTGTCTCGCGCAGGCCCAGCAGCTCCGAGCGCCTCATGCCGGTACCGTACAGCAGCTCCAGGATGATACGGTCACGTGCGCCTTCAAATCCTTCGGGAAAGACGACCTCCTTCATCAGCTTGTCTATGCCATTCTTTTCTACAAATACCGGCAGGCGCTTCGCTGTCTTGGGTGCGAGCACCTTGGCCAGCGGGCTCTTTTTCACTACATCCTTTCGCATCAGAAACTTGAAGAAAGACTTTAGCGTAGAGAGTTTCCTATTGATGCTGCGGGGACTGGTCTCAGCCTCCATCATGCTCACCACCCAGGATCTGATCTCAAGGTGCGTAGCCAGCTCGATCTCCTCCTTCTGGTATTCAGTCTTGAGGTAGTAGTAGAGCTGCTCCAGGTCATTCTGATAGGCCTCTATGGTATGGCGCGAGTAGCGGCGTTCATACTGTATATAGTTTAAAAATGACTGGATGTGCGGAGACATGGTATAAAGATAATGCAACCATCACGGTGCACTACCCACATGTAAACGCATGCTGCGGCCTGCGTAGTATAAAACGGCCTCGCTAATGGATAATTCAATTACATTTATCGATACAATCATTCGCATGCTGTACAAGGCGCTGGGGCAGACCGGCATCCACATCAGCCAGCTCTCACTCGGTACCATGACCGTACTGAAAGGCGGCTCACCATCTGACAAACTCAAACTCTACGATGCAGCGAGAGATAGTGGTATCAATTACTTTGATACGTCTGACAACTATGAAAATGGTGAATCAGAGAAATTTCTTGGCGCTTTCCTCCGGGGCAAAGACAGAACGAAATTGTACATCGGTACCAAGTGTTTTTTTCCAAAGCCGGAGTATCCCTCCGGAGGGCTGAGCTGCGAGAATATACTGGAGACCGTAGACCGCTCTCTGCAGCGTATGGGCACAGACTACATCGATATATTTTACTGCCACCGGTACGACCGCAATACGCCGGTACAGGAAACTATAACCGCTATACAGAGCCTCATAGATACGGGCAAGGTGCGCCACTGGGGCATCAGTGCCTTTTCTACCGCGCAGCTATGCGAGATGTACTATACAGCGCGGGAGATGAAGTGCAGTCTGCCGACAGTGGGGCAGTATCCCTACAATCTCTTCAATCGTACCATAGAGATGGAGCTCAAAGAGGCACTGCAGACACTAGACCTCGGAGTGATAGGATACTACCCCCTGGCCCAGGGTGTGCTGACAGGCAAATACAGTACACCGGGTGATGGCGAAAGCCGGGCATCAGATCCTGGTCTCAAAAAGCAAATGTGGGACCTGACCGATTATAAACTGACTAAAGTCAGTGAATACCTAAAACTATGCACGCGGCTCGGTGTATCGCCGTCAGCACTGGCGCTGCGCTGGTGTCTGCACAATGACCGCGTGAGCAGCACCCTGTCTAACGTGAATAATTTTAATCAGTTGCAGGAAAACCTGAAGTTTATTTCAGTAGATTTAGACCCGCAAATCGCAGGTGAGATAGAGGCTATTTTCCAAAATGCACCTGCCAATCCCTATACTGGTCAAAAATACTAAACAACACAATGAACGTTTCCTATCAGATAGATGATGAAGTGATCACACTCGAGCTGGATGGTGAGGTAGTCTCCGGCGCCAATGAAGTACTACTGGCGCAAGACACTAACCTGATGGCTAAGACCGACTGGCAGGATAAAGGCTACACGGTTGTGCCCTTTTTGAAACAGGAAGATTTTGACAAAGTCAAAGCGGGTATCACTAAAATGATAGCAGGCATTATAGAAGCCTGCGGAGGCAAGGTGGATGAGGCCTTTACGCTGGCTCGCTACCACCTGTATGTAGATGACACAGTACACCTGGCTGTAGCCAAAGCTATAAAGGACGGCTGGCTGGTCACTGAGTTTCCGATAGACTTTCAGATAGTCAATGACCGGATGTCAGGACTGCTGCATGAGCAGGTCTGCACAGAGCTGAAGGGCAGCCAATACGACAGCTTTTTCCTACGTATAGTGAGGCCGAAAAAATATGCAGATAATAATCCTCCTCACAGGGATGTGTGGCTAGACAGGCTCCGCCATGCAGTCAATATATACGCTCCGCTGAGTGGCAGCAATAAGGGCAGTGCACTGCCTATACTGCCGGGCAGCCACCTGCTCATGGAGTCTCAGATAGAGCGTACCGCAGCAGGTGCAAGGCTAAACGGGACTCAGTACACCGTACCATGCGTCACCTCAGTACTCGGGGCCATACCACACATGACCCGCCCAGATCTGACAGAAAATGAGATGATGATCTTCACACCATATATGGTGCATGGCGGGGGATACAATCTGAATGAAAACGAGACCCGCACCTCACTGGAGGTCCGCTTCTGGAAGGTCTAGGCAGTTCAGTGCTGCTTAAAGCTCCGGAATAGCTTCTCCAGCGAACCCACCCAGCGCTGTATATTTTTATACTCCTGTATATACTGATACTGGGCCAGTGACAACTTCTCTGCCTCCTGGGCATCTTGCAAAACGCGGACTGTCCTGTCTGCAAAGGCCACAATATTGTTGTACATAGGAAACTCTGTATCCACTCCGGCATCTGAGTGGCTGAAATCCCAGAAAAGCTGAGGCAAACCTATGCTGCAAATATCAAAGCCAGCAAATCCACCCGGAATCCCATAGTAGCCGTGAAACCATACCAGATTCAGTTTCTCCTTCATAGCAGTCGCTTTCATATCCTTCTGATGCCCGTGAAACTTCACTTTGCCGGTCAGGCCCAGATGCCGGATATATTTTGATATACCCTCCTTCTCAGGGTCTCCATTACCAAAAATATGCAGCTCCGCCCCTGGCAGCCGCTCGAGCAGGATGTGGAAAGTATAGATGAATGGATCTATCGGCTTGCTAAAAGTGAGCCTGGTGAAAATACCTATCCGGGGTTTGTCCGTATCGTGAAAAGACCAGAGCTTGCCATGATCATCCAGATTGATAGAAAGTGGCAGAAAGGTGTGATGAAAATTTTCAAAGACTGACAGCTCACTTTTGATCTCATTTTCACGGAAACCTGATACGAAGTGATAAGTCTGCGACTTGTCATACCGGGCATAGTTTGCCGGATTCTGAATGATCGAATTATGAATGTTGATCAGGCATTTTGCTCTGACGGCGGGTGTCATCTTACCCTCGAGCTCCGGGTAGTTGTACTCTCCTACGAAGTAAAGCACGTCATACGCATCAAGGAATGTATTTAGTGCCTCATACCTGTCTGGGAAAGGCACATTCAGCAACTTTTTCTTGATGCGCTGGCTCCAGTCTGGTATGAATGGCTTGTCTATGTCACTTAGAAAAAAAACTTTGGTGCCCAGCTCCACATGCTTGGTGAAGTAATGATCTTCCCAGTTTGCATTGTGCCCTAGCGGCAGCAGGCTGAGTATATTGACTTCAAAATGATTCTTGTCTATAGCCCTGTCCAGCTCATATGTAAATCGCTGCGCACCAGCCTGATAAAATTCAGAAACAATAAATAAAACCTTGACCTTGTCCTTCATGCGTCTATTTCCTATGAATTATACCCGCCAATATAGATAAACGCTGGTAGCCATACAATGATAAAAACCATACAGTGACGCCTGTATCTGCGTACTACAAATAAAAAAAGCCCGTCAGAGACGGGCTTCAATATATCTTGATCATGACGGGAGTCAGCAGCTACTATGCCTCCTCAGAGCGGCGCATTGTCTGCACATAGGCAGCCTTCAGCACTTCACTCCTCCTGCGTACAGACTTCTTCACGTACGCCTGACGGCTGCGAAGCTCGCGCAGCATACCTGCCTTCTCGAACTTCTTCTTGTACTTCTTCAGTGCTCTGTCCAGTGATTCTGATTCTCTTGTGTCAATGATTAACATTCGGCTTTTTTATTTTGAGGCACAAAAATATGCCTTTTTCTGAAATTTACAAATAAATTCTCCACATCTGTTTTCTGGTCTTGCTGCTGTCGTCAGCATCTAACCCCGGTCATCTGATTTATACTTAGATATTGCCCTTCATGATCTCACGGCTGATCACCAGCTTCTGGATCTCTGAGGTACCCTCGCCTATAGTGCAGAGCTTTGAGTCACGGTAAAACTTCTCTACCGGGAAGTCCTTCGTATAGCCATAGCCGCCAAATATCTGGATCGCATCTGTAGATATCTGCACAGATATCTCAGAGGTATAGTATTTAGCGATAGCTGACTCGCGGGTCATAGGCTTCTTCTCATTCTTCAGATAGGCAGCCTGCATGGTGAGCAGCTCACCCGCCTCGATCTTTGTAGCCATGTCTGCCAGTTTGAATCCGATAGCCTGAAACTGTGCGATAGGCTGTCCAAACTGCTGGCGCTCCTTGGCATACTTCACAGCGGCCTCATAGGCGCCTACAGCTATACCCAGGCCCAGGGATGCGATAGAGATACGGCCACCATCCAGGATCTGCATAGCCTGCTGGAAGCCTCGGCCTACGCCAGCCTCACCACCTACTACATCAGCATCCGGCACGAAGCACTCATCAAATATCACCTCTGCAGTCTCAGAGGCACGCATACCGAGTTTGTTTTCTTTCTTACCCGCTTTCAGGCCCGGATTGCCACGCTCTATGATGAATGCGGTCATACCCTTAGAGTCTAGCAGCTCGCCTGTACGGACTATGGCTACCACTACATCACTAGAGATGCCGTGAGTGATCCAGCACTTGGTGCCATTCAGCACCCAGCCGCCGTCTACCTTCTTGGCAGTACACTTCATACGCATCGCGTCAGAGCCCGTATTTGGCTCGGTCAGGCCCCATGCACCCAGATGCTGTCCGGAGGCCAGCTTTGGCAGGTATTTTTCTTTTTGCTCCTTGGTACCATGATAGTAGATATGGCCGGTGCAGAGGGAGTTGTGCGCCGCCATAGAGAGGCCTATAGAGCCACATACCTTAGATATCTCTATGATAGCCGTCACATACTCAAAGTAGCTGAAGCCCGATCCACCATACTCCTGAGGGATATAGATACCCATCAGGCCGAGGTCTCCCATCTTGTGAAACAGATCCTTGGGGAAATGCTGAGACTCGTCCCACTCCATCATCTTGGGGCGTATCTCTTTGTCCGCAAAGTCGCGGCATACCTGAGCGATCATTTTCTGGTTGTCATTCGGAGCGAAATTCATATTCAGCGTGTATTGATTGGGTAAATGATGTTTTTAGAAATCGGGAGCGAATATAAACTTTTTCGCCGCTACTAACGGTGAGGAAATGTGGAAACAACCCCCTGCGGTATACGGCTTATTTCCACAGCCGCGCCACATACTAAATACATGACTATCAACACGTACAATCATTGGCACAAGATATGAATCAAGTACAGTGACCGAGGGAACGCGCCCAATCCGAAAAGCGATATGAGTAGGATCACTAAAAACTATAAACAAAATGAAAGCAATCGTTACTACTATACTATCGGCACTGCTGTCGGTATATAGCTTCGCCCAGGCCACGCCAGCTGTGCCTGCAGAAAACCAACCAGTGGCATCTGTAGTAAAAATAGATAAGACTGAAAAGGTAGCACTGAGGTACCATGAGTACACTGCGACCGACTGCGGCAAGTATCACAAGATGAAAGTAGCAGGTATAGTACTGGCATCTGTAGGTGCAGCTATGATCATGACTGGTGGCATAATGGTAGCTGCAGATTATCACACTGTTTATGCTAATGATCCGAATCCAGGGCCCGGCCCTCGCGTAGTAGGCCCTGTTCGTCCGCTGAGAGCTGCTGGAGGAGCCTTCGTAGGCCTGGGAGCTCTAAGCGTGGGAGCCGGCATACCGCTGGCCATCATAGGCGGTGTCAAAGGCCATAAGTATTGTGGTGGTGGCGCCCCACGTTCGTCACTTGACCTGCAGCACACCCGGGATATGACTGGGATGGCATACGATTTATAAAATGAAACAGAGGCGATGGCAGATGCTATCGCCTGTTTTTTTTCTCCACTAAAAATGTGTAACGATGAAAGCTTTTGTGATCATCTGCGTCATGATATCAGGTATCATGGTGCATGCACAGGGAGGCGAGCAGGCTACTGGCCGCACTGCATCTGTAGTACGGGTCAGCTATGACGCTAGCTACTATACGGCACCTGACTATACAGCATCGGCTTGTGAGAGATACAAGGGCATGAAGACCTGTGGGATCGTGCTCACCGCCATCGGTGGCGGGCTGGTGGCTACAGGTATCGGCATAGTAGCAGCCTCCAATAGTGGCAGGATATACTCCGGCGCGGAGAATCACTACTTTCGCGGCGCTACGCCACTCGTGGCAGGTGGTGCCGCAGCCATAGCGGTAGGCAGCATCAGCCTCGGTGCCGGCATACCACTGACCATAGTAGGACATGTGAGGCAAAAACGGATCTGCGGGCAGGCAACCCACAGGGACCTGTAGCTGTCTATATAGAATCCGGGCTGGGAGCACTTTACGTAGATATTTTTATTAATTTCAGGTCATGAGAGCATTTGGGGTCATAGTATGTATGCTGATGTGGAGCCTCTACGGGGCTGCGCAGACAGAGATGACCATACCGGAGCAGCAGATGCCATCCACACAGCCGGAGTCTGTAGTCAAGCACCGCAACGACCCTAATCCATATGCACATCAGTACAATCAGAACTTTGAAGACATGTGCCTGCGCTACCGAGCGGTACAGACCAGCGGCATAGTACTATCCGTACTGGGCGGTGGCCTCATCATCACAGGAGCAGCGCTGCTCCCGCGCATCCATACATCACCGGAGCGCACAGAGTACGCTCAGAATGTCAATAACAGGCAGCGCACTGCAGCCAAAGCAGCCATAGCAGTAGGCAGCCTGAGTGTCGTGGCCGGCATACCGATGATCACCTGGGGCGCGCTGAAGTCGCGTAAAGCCTGTGGCGCGCCTGTCAAAGAGCGCTCCCGCGCCTCTCTCAATCTGCACAGTGGAGAAAACGGCACCGGCCTGTCTATCCAGTTTTAATCCGTGCCAGTACGTATTTTAGGGTGTAATTAATTGCGTACCTTAGTAGTACGCGGATTCCGAAAAGCGATATGAGTAGGAACAACCTAAAATTCAACTCACATGAGATCTCTAACCCTCGCCCTTATTGCGGCACTTTGCACCCTCTCTTCATATGCCCAGAGCAGTGAGCCTGCCATGCTGGCGGCCCAGCCGGGTATACATCACTCTACCGAGTTTCTGGATAATGAGCTGCCTACCCTGGCGTCGCTCAATAAATCTCAGTACTACGCTGACTACAAAATGGCCGCAGACCGGAGCGATGCCAAATGCGGCAAATACAAGAAAATGAAAATGATAGGTATCATCCTCTCCGGTGTAGGTGGCGGCCTCATAGTAGGTGGCGCTGTGATGATAGGCGTAGCTGTACATAATGTAGCCAACGGCAATGGTACGCTAAACAATGTGGGCCTCGCCGGCGGTGGCTATGCCTGCGTCGTGTTTGGTGTCTTCTCCACGGGTGCCGGTATCCCGCTGGCGGTCATAGGCTCCGTGAAGCAGAAGAAATACTGCTCCGGTACCTCTACACTCATGCTGCACAGCGGTGAGAATGGCACCGGCCTGGCGCTGAATTTCTAAATAAAAATCTAAGGACTGATCAGAACCCTGCCACACGGCGGGGTTTTGCTTTTAGTGGACTTTCATCTCGTCCAGCTTCTTGCGGTAGAGGGCTGCTACTTTATTTTGCTCATCCAGTGTCCTGGAGAAAACTGAATACCCGCTCATGTCAGGATTGGCGCAGAAATAGATGAACTCTGTGTCATCATGATTCAGCACTGCATCTATCGCTTTCTTTTTAGGCATACAGATCGGGCCGGGCGGCAGGCCTGGATACTTATAGGTATTGTATGGCGAGTCGTATTCCTTGTGCTTATTGGTCACGCGGCGGGCATCAAAGTCGCGTAGGGCAAATACGAGTGTAGGATCTGCCTGCAGTGGCATATTGATACGCAGGCGGTTTAGGTAAACTGAGGCCACAGTCGGCAGCTCTTTGTCAAAGATGCATTCTTTCTCTACGATAGAGGCCAGCGTGATCACCTCTGATGGTTTATAGCCCAGTGCTGCAGCCTTAGCCATGCGCGCTCCCTGCCAGTATTTGTCATAGTAGCTATCCATCCGCCCGGTGAAAGCATCTATGTTTGTATTCCATTTAAACTCATAATTGTCTGTGATGAAATGGGTCAGGATCGTATTGGTATCCAGCCCGTATCCTTTGCAAAACTCCGGATCATTCAGCCTGGCCAGAAAGGCCACCGAGTCTATCTCCAGCGTACGCCCCACCAGCCCGGCAAACTCCTCCTTCGTGCGGATATTATAGATCACAAGTTTGACCGGTGTCTGCCGGCCGCTCTGGAGCATATTGAGTATCTCACGGTTGCTCATATGCCGGGTGAAGACATAGTGGCCCGGCTTCACTGTCTCATAGCCCTTGATCTGCGCAGCATACTCAAAGCTCTGTATGTTCTGCAGTATCTTTTTATCCTTTAGCAGGACTATCACATCGGCTACTTTTGAGCCAGTAGGGATATTGATATAGGGCTGGGACTCAGAGGGCGTGATATTATTTTTCAGAAAAAGCCACCAGCCGGCTCCGCCTGCTACTGCCACCAGGACCAGCAGGACTACGATCAGTTTACGCATGAGGTAAATATAGAGAAAAACCAAAATGCCTGTCTGTGAAAAATGCTTCAGAACATTACCTTTGCCGCCATGAAACTGCTCCTCTGTGTACGGCGCCTCAGCGACCATCAGCCCCTGCTGGATGCCATGGCGCAGCAGTCCGGGCAGCAGCTCTCACCTCAGCCGGACCCGCAGAGTGCTACTTATATATTTCAGACGCGCTATATGCAGCATGAGATAGATATCTGCGAGATGGGCTATGGGGCCTTTCAATCCGGCTACAAGCTGACCAAAGCCCTCGCAAAACAACGCTACCACCTGGCCCTCAGCGCCAGCCTGTGCCATGCGTACAAGCCCGACATCGCAGTAGGTACGATCGTCAATGTGATCAAGGACAAGCCCGGCGATCTGACACACACGGGCAGCGATACGGCAGACCTTTATGAATCGGGCCTGCTGAGCACAGATAGTTTCCCGCACTATCGCGAGGCCTTTATCAATATGAACAATAGCTACATGAATGTGATGCTGCCGTTCAAAAAAGTAGTATCGCTCACTACCGCTCACTACGGTGATACCGCCACGCTGGATGCGCGCCGGGAGAAGTACAAAGCCGACATAGAGACCAGAGATGGCCTTAGTTTTGTATACGCGTGTATGTATGAGCGACAGCCATTCTACCAGCTATGCTGTGTGGAGCGCAACCTGGCTACCGGAGAAACTGATACGACCAAAGCCCTGACTACACTGAACGAAACGCTACTGGATATCCTTCAAAAATTATAATCATGCTGCTCCGTATCCGTCCTGACAATATAGACGACCGCCTGATCAATCAGGTAGTACAATGCCTCCAGCGCGGGGGGATCATCATCTATCCTACTGATACGGTCTACACACTAGGCTGCGACCTGACCCACCGTGATGCCTATGAGAAGCTGTGCAAACTGAAAAACCTGAGGCCGAACAAGGCCAACTTCTCCATAGTCTGCTATGACCTGAGCCATATCTCTGACTATACGCTGAATGTGAGCAATCCCTGCTTCAAGCTGATGAAGCGCTGTCTGCCCGGCCCCTACACCTTTATCCTCAATGCTAATAATACAGTAGGCAAGATATATGGCTACGCCAAGAAGACCATCGGTATACGCGTACCTGACAATACGATAGCCCGCAGTATAGTAGATGCTCTCGGCGCCCCTATCCTCTCTGCCTCTATCAAAAATGAAGACACGATACTGGAGTACATCACCGACCCGCAGGAGATCTATGAGCTATATGATGGCATAGTAGATATCGTGATAGACGGCGGCATGGGCGGCAATATAGCCTCGACCATCATAGACTACTCCGGCTCAGAGCCCCTACTGGTCCGCGAGGGCAAGGGTGAGTTTGATGTATAAATGAATTACAGATTTCAACCGATTCACTGATCTACCGATCACCTAAAAATCCCTATCCTTGATCATCTGCGCCATGGTATAGAGATTGGCCTTTTGCGCATCTGATATAGAGATGGCTGCCAGGCACTGCAGCGCTTCGTTATAGAGAGTATCGGCCTTAGCCAATGTTTTATCGCTTATGCTGTATTTATCGTAGAGAGCCTTGACACCCGTCACCTTTTTGGCCTCGTCGGTCTCAGCGAAAAGCTGCGTCAGTACCGCACGGTCACTAGCGTCAGCCTCCAGCAGCAGGGTGATGAGCAGCAGGGTCTTCTTATTCTGGATGATATCGCCGCCTACTTTTTTTCCGACCTTTTCATTGTCGCCAAAGGTATCCAGCCAGTCATCCTTGATCTGGAAGGAAAGACCCAGCTTCAGGCCAAACTCATAGATCCGCTCCTGGTCCTCTGTAGACGCACCGCCTATGATGGCGCCGGTCTGCAGCGAGCAGGCCAGTAGTACAGAGGTCTTGTAGCCGATCATTTTCAGGTATTCATCTACTGTCACATCCAGCCGCTGCTCAAAGTCCATATCCATCTGCTGTCCCTCCAGTATCTCGATAGCCGCCTTGGTAAAGACATGGAAAAGCGATGGCAGCAATGCCTCCGGTGACTCCGCCAGATATTTATAAGCATAGGCAAAGAGCGCATCGCCGGAGAGTACACCGGCATTCAGGCCAAACTTCTCATGCACAGTAGGGATGCCCCGCCTCAGCGTAGCATCATCCATGATATCATCATGCACCAGTGAGAAATTGTGAAATAGCTCCATGGCATGTGCGGCACCGAGGGCCGTCTGCACCTCTCCGCCAAAGGCGTCACAGGCTATGAGAAGCAGCAGCGGACGGATCCTTTTGCCGGGTATGGCCATGATATGCTCCATAGGCTGGTAGAGCCCGGTGGGCTGCAGCCGGAAATCATTGACAGAGAAACTAGTATTATAAAGTGTAGACAGTTCTTTGATACTCAGCATATTTTATGTCCGGGATAGGTGTACAGACCCCGGCCTCTGTGCCGGATATCGGGTCCAAAGTAACACAAATGACGTGGACTATTTGCTAAACAGTTTTTCCACATAGTTTGTTGCTGACGGGAATAATTATTTTAGCCCCGGCGGGAATTCATCGCATCTTTGTCAAAACACTAAAACAATAAAGCAACATGAAAAAACTCTTCACGGTTTTTGCACTCCTCTTTTTTGCTGCAGGCGCCTTCGCTCAGGAGACCAATGTGACATCTTTCAGAAATATGCCTTGGGGTGCATTTCGTGACAGCTTGTATGTAAAGGACAAGAAGATCGAATTTGTAAAGGATAAAAGCTCCCTGACCAAGAATGCCTATATCATCCCTAACGATGACATGTCTATCGGTAACGTGAAGCTGAATAAGATCAATTATATTTTCAATGACGAAGGCCGCTTTATCAAGGTGTACATAGAGGGTCCAAAGGAGCAGTCTGAGCAGATGAGGTTCATCCTGGACTACAAGTTTGGCACTTTCAAAAATGAAAGCCGCGTAGACAATGTATCCTACAAGCAGTGGCTGGTCAAGGACGTGACCTTTACCCTCGGCGAGTATGACTACCTGAAGTTTGAAGTAAAGATCGAAAGTAACTGGCAGGCATCAGAGGCCTACAAGAAGAATACTAGTGTAGATGACTTCTAAAATATAAACGCCCTTACCAAACAAAACAACTCTGCAAGGCCCCGTCAAGGGGCTTTGTTATTATTGCAAGGATTATGATCATAACGCCGATCTCAAAACATCTTCGTATATACTTCCGCCTGGATACACATTGCTGACACTCCCCCTTTTACAGGGGGCCAGGGGGATTTGAACAGCACCATAAAACTACAACACCTCAAAAAACATCATGACTGATCTCTCCCTCTTCCGTATAGACCTGTACTCCCGCCAGCCCCATGTACTGAAAGACTTCTACGAGGAGGCTCTCGGCCTGAGGCTGACACACACCACAGACGGCGGCAGCACCTATGAGCTGAGCAGCGGCCGTATGCAGCTGGTCATCACCCGCTCTGTACATGAGGTAAAGAATCGTGTGCGCATCTGCTTTCAGACGCCGGACTTCAAAAACTATAAGCAAATGCTGACCATCAAGAATATCCCCATCACCGCTACCAAGGTGAAAGAGGGTCGTTTCTTCTTTGAGCTAAAGGACCCTGATGGCAATGAGGTGGCAGTATACCAGGTGTAATAGGGAATTGATAATTGACAATGAATAATTGATAACGAAACAGCCGTACCTACTGTCAATTGTAAATTATCAATTGTCATTTAACTCAGAGATCCGCTCCTGAGAAATGAAGCGGCAGGAGGTCTTTGACAGAAGCCAACTTATAGACAAGGCCGGTATCACCTGTCAGGATGATCTCGATATCCTGTCCTCCCCTATTCTCAAACTCCAGCAACGTCTGGCGGCACTGGCCGCAGGGTGCCTTTGGCGAGTCTGATGCCTGAGAGGCAGCGCGGGTAGTGATGGCTATCTTGCTGATGGCGACACCGGGATGCACAGACGAGCAGGCGCTGAGCAGGGCCACCTCTGCGCAGACACACATCGGGTACGATGCATTCTCCTGATTGGCGGCAGAGAGCGTAGCTCCATTAGCCAGCAGCGCAGCACTGCCCACACGAAAATTAGAGTAAGGCGAGTAAGACTTGTCCAGCGCCTGTCGCGCTTCCTCTATCAGCTCGCGTTCATCTACCCTTAGTTCGTCAGGGCTGTCGTACACCTTTACAGTGAGTGAGATATGTTTTTCACGCATATAGTGAAGATAATAAAAAGCAACAAGTGGAATATTAAGACGATCCAGGCGCTACATACTTACACGCTGGTGCATTTTCCCTCGTCCTCCGCCCTTCGTCTCTCGCCTCTATCAATACAGCCGCTTCAGCACGACCTGCTGCTTTTGCAGGTTCTCTATCTTGCGGAGAAATTTGGCCAGCTCTGCGGCCTCGCTTATGGTGAAGTAGGTCTTGTCTATCACCAGGCTTTGCTTCAGAGAGAAATTGGTCGAGCTATTGTGAAACTCGCGCTCAAAGTGCACATTGCCATTCACGGCAGATATCTGCACATTATTGGGCAGCAGGTAGATCTCATACCGCTCAGGATAGCTGAACTCACTCACCAGGTCATACTGCTGGCGGTAGCCAAAGTTGACCGGAGACCGGCGCTCTCCACTGATCGTAAAGAGCGTATCCGGCACAGCAAATGCTGTAGGGATGATACCATATAGGTTGTCATTTTTCACCGGCGGTATGCGTATGTCAAACTCCTGCGCCAGCGGCAGTGTATCTACCCACTCATTGGCTACGATAAAGTGCTTTAGCCGCAGCGCCTTATTGCCCCGCTCAAAGTAGTCACGAATGCCCCTGAGGCTGTCGCACTCATAGATGGTCACATGCTCGGCCTTGGCATAGCCGGTACTATTCACATACACATTGGTCAGGTAGGAGCTATCTCCTGTGAGGTGGCCCAGCAGGATCACATTATTGCGGTAGCTGGTCTTCTTGTCCTGTATATATACCCAGCGGTGCGGGTCCATAGATATGAGCAGGCCCCATGAGTTGAGCAGCGTGCCTGATACCATGGGGTAGTCGTGATAGCGCGCTGTAGCATCCAGTACCACCGCACTATCTCCTATGAATACATGCGCCACCGTCCGGTCAAAATCTGCCAGTGAGGTAGCCATCGTATCTACCCTGCCATGGGCCGGTGTGCTCACCAGCAGCGGGGCAGCATCATAGCCATACTCTATGAGCAGGCGCACTAGGGCCAGGTTGATCTCAGTAGAGTTTCCTTTTTTGTCCAGCCAGATCTTGGCCAGCGGGCGGGCAGAGAGGCTGTCGTGGCCATCCCATGTCAGCTGCCTGCGCACCAGGTCATAGATACGCGCCAGCTTCTCCTGCTCATTGGTCAGGCTGCGGATACGCTTGTCAAAGTCGGCCTTGATAGGTAGCTCGGCGCTGAGGCGAGGCAGGTAGTCCGGGCGTGCAGACAGTTCTTCTATTATCTTATTGACCTGCTTATTACCGAGGTCCTTCTTCACATCGCCACCTGTAGATACAGCTGTGATGTACATAGCCAGATGCTCCAGGTCGGCCGGTGACAGGCTGCTAAAAGCCTCTCCGCGCCATGACGGCACCTGATTGAACTGGTACTCCGTCTCGCGCACCTTGGCCGGCTGCATGTCGCCATTCAGATGAGTCTGGCGGGCAGCTTCGCGGCTATTGCTCACATCCGGGGTGTAGCTCCCCACGAGCGTAGCCTGCATACTCACCGCGTCAGGCATACTCATACGAAACTCCGAATGGTCTGTAGGATACGTAGCCTGAAATCGCCACGCAGGGAGTTTCTCGTCGTATGGCAGGTTGATACTATAGGATACTTTGAGCAACATCCCCTTGCGGATCCTGATCGGGCTCTGCTCCAGGTGTGGAGTGGCAGGGCGGGGCACTTCACGCGTCACGGCCGCCTTGGTAGCCTGGTCTATATCTACTGTAGCGATAGATAGCCGGGTATAGCGCGCCAGCGCCGGGCATGGATAGAAGATCAGGTCTGATATCCTCTTGTCTAGCTTCTGGTCACGAAAGAACTTGATAGTGAGCTGGCGGTCCAGCCGGATGGAGTAGTCATTATTCACGGATACCTCTCCCCTGTCACTCAGCACCATGGCCTCTGCCTCCGGCTCGTAGCTGCAGACATTCATCAGGAGGCCCCGGCGGTCCAGCGCCTCATCCTGACAGTAGCCCCCCCAGCCAGCGCAGATACCAGCCATCAATAACAATAATTTTCTCACTATAATATTTCTGTACGGCTCACAAGAAATAAAATAGTACGGTAAGGCCGGCCAATAGATTCAGGATTATTGTAAACAGACAGGCGGCAGGTGTATGATAATATATGATGCCTTGCATCCGTCCACTGCCCTATAACCAATAAACAGTTTTAAATAAATTAATATTTATATTAATATTCAATACATTATGAAGCTCCTTCGGTTCAAAATCAATTCCCCCGATATTATTGCCTGTAGTCGAAAAACTTGCCTGCCCAGGACCTGACGAAAGTCGCCGTCCAGTCGAAAAACAATCCTATTAATCCCTACCTTCACCCTCATGAATATGATATTTGCCACCTCCAATGCCCATAAGGTCGAGGAGATCCGCGCCGTCCTGCCAGATGGCTTTACAGTCCAGAGCCTAAAAGACATTGGTTTCACAGAGGAGCTACCTGAGACACAAGAGACCATAGAGGGAAACTCCCTCCAAAAGGCTCAGACCCTGTCTGAAAAACTAAAAGGTATCACCTGCTTCTCTGAGGATACAGGCCTGGAGATAGATGCGCTGGATGGCCGCCCCGGCGTCTACTCGGCCCGGTACGCTGGTCCATCGGCCACTTTTGCAGACAATGTGGCCAAAGTGCTGGCCGAGATGGAGGGGCTGGAGAATCGCCGGGCCAGATTCAAGACGGTGATCACATACTATACCGGCGGGCAGTCCGTTCAGTTTACAGGACTCTGCGAGGGAACTATCCTGACAGTACCGCGCGGCACCGAAGGCTTTGGTTATGACCCTATTTTCATGCCAGAGGGATGCAACCTTTCCTTTGCCGAGATGCGTCTATCAGACAAGAACCAGATCAGCCACCGCCGGAAAGCTGTAGACCAGTTTCTGGCGTACCTGAGAAGGTCCGGATAGTATCGCTTTTGTCCACGAAAAATATTATATTCGTTTAACTGCTTAAAAATCACGGAAAAGACATGGCGGTGGCTATCAAATCTACATACAGCGAGCAGGACATCATAGAGGGATGTATCAAGGGAGACAGGAAGTTTCAGGAGATGCTATACCACACCTTCTCGTCCAAGATGTTTTCGGTATGCCTCCGGTATGCCAATGAATACGCGACTGCAGAGGACCTGCTGCAGGAGGGTTTTGTGAAAGTGTTTAAGAATATGGAGAAGTTTCGCGGAGAGGGCTCCTTTGAGGGCTGGATCCGCAGGATCTTCGTCAATAACTCCATAGAGCACTTCCGCAAGAAGGCCAACATGTACGTAGTACAGGAGACTGAGGCTCTCACCTATGAGTACTATGATGACAATGCCCTGAGCAAACTGATGAAAGACGACCTGATGAAGCTCATACAGTCGCTCTCATCCGGCTACAGGACCATTTTTAACCTCTATGTGATAGAGGGCTACTCTCACAAGGAGATAGCAGAGATGCTCGGCGTGACAGAGGGTACCTCAAAATCACAACTGGCACGGGCACGCTACTTGCTTCAGAAAAAAATAGTAGACCTCATGCCACACATGAAATACCACCTACCGGACCAGGAAGCGTCGATCTAAATAAAGCCCACACCGAAAAGTACTAAGAGATGATAAGTGACAAGAACATGGAAGAAAGGAACGATGCCTTTGACAGCGCGATCAGGGAGAGGCTCTCAGGCCACGAGCCAGCAGTGCCTCATGCACTCTGGACCCGCATATCTGCCGAGCTCAATGAATCAGAAGAAGTAGCCGCACCGGCTGTGACTCATATACAGGCTCCTGTAGCTACCACCCCATGGTGGAGAGTGGCTGCCGCTGCTGCCGTAGTATTAACGGTGGGTGCCGCCTCTTTATTGTACGTGCTGCAGCCTAAGGCTGAAAACGCAGTAGCTACCACCCTGCCGCCGGCCGTGGTCAATACGCAGTCTGCACCGGCCATCGTGGTAAAAGAAACACCTCAGGTAGCCGTAGCCGCTACGCCTGCAGTAGCCAAGAAAACTACTACACCATCTACTAATCCTGCTATGAATACAGTAGTAGCAGACAATGCTGATAACAGTGCAAAGGAAGTCGTGGCTCCTGCTACGCATGACCAGGATGCAGAGCTGGCATCCGCTCCCGCTGTGACACCAGCTACCACTATGGACCTCGGCAGCATACCAGCCTTCTCTCTCAAGAGGCTGTCTGCACCGGAGTCACTGAATGATGAGATCACCATCATCAAGTCTGCTCCATCCAAAAAGAAACACGGTAAACACAGCGCGGATGAAGAGACCACCCGCGTCATCATCCTCAATAAGAAATTTGACAGCCAGCCCGGTATACGCTACCAGCTGCCGGTCAGGTTCTGATCCCTTGCTACACAGGCCGATGGCCAGACCATATTTATGAAGTAGAGATGCACCCCGCGGTGCATCTTTCTTTTTGTAGTATGACCTATCTCATACTAGTGCTCCTCAGCATCACAGCCATGGACACTATACCCACAGACTGTGAACAATGTTTTGCTAATCCAGTCAAATAACTTTAGGTTTGCCTCCACTCAAAAAACGAATAACAGAATGGGACAAAAAATAACGATCAACAATGGCAAACTCAATGTGCCAAATAACCCTGTAGTTCCTTTTATAGAAGGTGATGGCACAGGACCAGATATATGGAGGGCATCCGTACGCGTGCTGGATGCAGCTGTGCAGAAAGCATACAACGGCGAGCGCAAAATAGAATGGCTCGAAGTACTGGCCGGCGAGAAAGCATTTAACCAGACCGGTAGCTGGCTGCCGGATGAGACACTGCAAAAATTTGACGAGTACCTGGTAGGTATCAAGGGACCTCTGACCACACCTGTAGGTGGCGGTATCCGCTCTCTGAATGTGGCACTGCGCCAGATCCTCGATCTGTATGTGTGCCTGCGCCCGGTGCAGTACTACACCGGCACCCCATCTCCGGTCAAAAGGCCTGAGGCTGTAGACATGACCATCTTCCGCGAAAACACAGAAGACATCTACGCAGGTATAGAGTATGCAGGCGGTACAATAGAGGCCAAGAAGGTACTCGATTTCATCAATGAGAACTTCCCTAAGGACTTTGGCAAGATCCGCTTCGGCACTAAAGAGAAAGCAGACGAATTCTGGAAAAAGGTAGGCATAGAAGAAGAAACGGATGTGTGTGTAGGCCTCGGCATCAAGCCTGTGAGCAAGACAGGTACCTATCGCCTCATGGACGCTGCTATCAGCTATGCTGTAAAGCACAAGCGCAAGAGCGTAACCATCGTGCATAAGGGTAACATCATGAAATTCACCGAAGGTGGATTCCGTGACTGGGCATATGCATTTGCAGACAAATACTTCGGTGACAAGGTATACACCTGGGCTACCTGGGAGAAGACCAAGAAAGAGAAAGGTGAAGCAATAGCTAATGACGAGCAGAAAGCAGCTCTGGCAGCGGGCAAGATCCTTATCAAGGATGCTATCGCAGATATAGCCCTCCAGCAGGTACTGACCCGTCCTGAGGATTTTGATGTGATCGCTACGCTGAACCTCAATGGTGACTACCTGTCTGATGCACTCGCTGCCCAGATCGGTGGCATAGGTATCGCACCGGGCGCTAACATCAACTATGTGACTGGCCACGCTATATTCGAGGCTACTCACGGTACTGCACCTAAGTATGCTAACCTCGACAAGGTGAACCCGGGCTCAGTGATCCTCTCAGGCGCTATGATGCTCGAGTACTTTGGCTGGGATGAGGCAGCACAGATGATCCACAAGGGTCTAGGTGCAGCGATCGCAGGCAAGAGGGTGACTTACGACTTTGCCCGTCTGATGGATGGCGCTACAGAGATCAAGTGCTCTGAGTTTGGCGATGAGATCATCAAGCACTTCTAAAAATACAAGACAATAGACATTAGACTTGAGACAATAGACTAATGGAGAAACAGCCGGTATACTCTACCGGCTGTTTTGTTTATATCAGTGCGTATCATTGCTGCTTTGGAAAAAGCCCGGATACTTGCGGCCTATCTCTCTCCACAGTTCATCGGCAAACAACTGATAGCCCTTGCCGCTGTAGTGCTTGTCATGCTCGTAAGTATATTGCATTACGTTTGCCTCAGTGATAGTGCGGCCTATCGGCTCATACAGATCTGCGGTATAGATGCCATCGTGATCCAGGCCCTGTATTACTGCCGCCAGCACGCCGTGCGAATGCCGGATCTCATCATTATCCGCATGTGCACAGTCAGTCGGGCCGGGATGCACTACCACGAGCAACCTGCCGGGCTGTACGGATCGCTGCAGGCGCAGCAACACCTCCCGCGTATCCCTGACAAAGTCCTGCTCATAGCGGGCATACTCCCGGTCACTGATAAACATCTGTGGCTTTTGCCCCAGCAGATTGATAGAGATAAAACGGAACACACGCGAGCTGGCATACAGCCGCTCGGTCCACGGCCCGTGCCGGAAGCGCACCCTGCCATCTGCGCCGAAGCGCTCCATACCGCCACGGTAGTAATAGTCACTGATGTCAGATGTATTGATACTCACCACTACGATATCCGGCGAGCATTTCTTTAGCTGGTCTACATACAGCATGTACTCAAAGAACGGATCATCACCGCTCTGCCCCCCGTTATACAGGGCAAATGAAGGGCTGACCGCTGACACATGTCGTACGAGTGCCTGTGGCCATGAGCTATCGTAGCTGGTACCTACCCCCTCTGTATAGCTATCACCGAGTGTCACGATCTTGTGTAGAGGCGTATCGCAAAATATGGCAAGAGGCCTCTCCCGCTGCCCCAATTCATTGAGCCTGTAAAGGTACCTGAAGTCTTTGTGATCCAGTGTCACGGTATCCTTTGCGCCATAGGTATTGTAGCGATTGAAGCTCACCTGGTCAAAGTAGGATATATAGCCGTGACCGATGGACTCGGTATAGGTGGGATAAAAACCTACCAGCCGTAGCAGCCCCTCCAGAGCGACCAGTGCCAGCAGGCTGCTGAACATGGTCTGCAGGATCAGTGCCAGCCTGCTATCGCCGTCAGATGTCAGCTCGTGCCGCACATATGCCAGGAGCGCATAGACACGCCGTGCCACAGGCAGACGCAGCGGCCACACATACCTCACCCATACCCGGCAAAAACCATAGATAGCCAGCGCATACCCCAGCACTACACGTAGAAGGTAAAAGTGTGTGTACCCGCCCCTGGCTGTCATATAGAAGGACTCGGCAATGTGCCACTCTACGGAGCAGACCTGCGTCAGCCAGAGGTATATATCAGCCTTGTAGCTGATCGTGTAGGCTGCTAGGGCAAATAACAGGAACGCGGCCGCCATACTGAGCAGGACTACCGGTATTTTGCTCCATGCCTTTATCATTGCCTTCCTGATTTGCTGATCCCTATCGGTATCTCAGCTGATTATTATTAAACACAGTATAGGAAATATCTATCAAATGTCATATCCGGCACGCGTATCTATTCCTATATTTGGGCCGCCAAGAGGAATAAAGGGATATGATAGAGACAGACATACTGATCATCGGCGCAGGGCCGGTGGGACTTTTTACGGTTTTTGAGGCGGGCCTGCTAAAGCTCCGCTGCCACCTGATAGATGTGCTGCCACAGCCCGGCGGACAGCTGACAGAGGTATACCCTAAGAAACCCATTTATGATATACCGGGATTCCCGTCGGTGCTGGCCAGTGACCTGATCAATAACCTGATGGAGCAGATAGCCCCGTTCAAACCTGAGTTTACTCTAGGAGAGCGGGCAGAGAAACTGGTGCAACTGGAGGATGGCAAATTTCTCCTGACCACGCACAGAGGAACGGAGCTCAAAGCGCCAGTGATAGCCATAGCCGGTGGCCTCGGCTGCTTCGAGCCTAAGCGCCCGCCTATCTCCAATGTACGCGACTATGAGGAGAAAGGCATAGACTACATGGTACGCGACCCTAAGAAATACGAAGGCAAGAGAGTAGTCATATCAGGTGGAGGAGACTCTGCCCTGGATTGGACCATCTACCTGGCAGATGTAGCATCTAAGGTAGTGATGGTACACCGCAGGGATACTTTCCGCGGGCATCTGGACTCTGTAGACAAGGTAATGCAGCTGGCGCAGGCTGGCAAAGTAAAGCTCATCACAGAGGCAGAAGTGACCGGCGTATCCGGCAATGGCGTCCTATCTGCACTCACTATACAGAAAAACAGTGGTGAAACACACGAGCTGCCTACAGACTGCTGGCTGCCACTCTACGGCCTCTCTCCTATGCTGGGGCCTATAGCCGACTGGGGCCTGAACCTGGATGGCAAGTCAATAGCCGTCAATACATTCGACTATAGTACTAATGTGAAGGGCATATTTGCTGTGGGGGATATCAATGAGTATCCGGGCAAACTGAAGCTGATCTTGTGCGGCTTTCACGAGGCTACACTGATGGTACAGTCGGCCTTTGGCATCGTGTATCCGGACAAGAAGAAGCACTTCAAATACACCACAGTAGCGGGCATCGACGGATTTTAACATATGAAAATCGGGTTATCTGTCAGGTATGCTGGACAGTGAGAAAGTAACTGTCAAAACTGTACTTGTATGGCATGAATATTGAAACGATTTTTGAAACCAATTCTCTTTAACCATTTAAATTCACTGCAGATCATGAAAAAACTATTCACCATCCTCACTTTTGCTGCACTGACTCTGGCCACTTCAGACATCAGCGCGCAGGCTTTTACCAAAGAATCTAAACAAATATCCATTGGCCTCGGCGGTGCAAACATGCTACACTTTGGCACTTGGGACAGGAATGTATATGGCTACTACGGTACAGCATTCTCACCTATCACAGGGCAGCTCAGCGTACAAGGCGAGTTTGGCGTACACAAATATGTAGGTGTAGGCTTTAATGTAGGTATAGGAGGTCGCGCACGCTCCTCTTATGTGGTCGGTCCATATGGTGTGACTGGCTGGGGTTATGCTTCAGAATTCAACATTCCCCTGGGCGCTATTGCTAACTTTCACTTCTACCAGCTCATCGCTGATAAAACAGGCAAGGGTGGTAAAATGCATAGCGACAAGCTGGACATCTATGCCGGCCTCAACCTCGGTACAGGTGTAGCTATCCACCCTTCAGATCCTTATTATTTCGGCAACACTACACAGGTAAGTGCACTCTTCTGGGTAGGTCCTCAGGTAGGTATCAACTACTTCTTTACTCCTAAGCTGGGCGTGAAGGGTGAATTTGGCTATGGCAAGACATGGGTCAATGCCGGCCTGGTATTCAACCTTTAATAAAATGAAAATATAACCAGAAAGCCTCCTAGCGGGGCTTTCTTTATTTTAGCCATATGAGTGATAGTGTACAGATAGAGCAAGGGTGGAAGGAAGCGCTGCAGGGCGAGTTTTCTCAGCAGTATTTTGCTGCCATCAAGAAGTTTATAGTGGAGCAGAAAAATAATGGCAAGCAGGTATTCCCGCCGGGCTCGCTTATTTTCAATGCGTTTAACCTGACTCCTTTTGACAAGGTAGAAGTGGTGATACTGGGGCAGGACCCCTACCATGGACCCGGCCAGGCACACGGGCTGAGTTTCTCCGTGCCCCAGGGTATCAAGCCACCACCTTCTCTGGTCAATATCTACAAAGAGCTCAAAGCCGACCTGGGTATCGATCCTCCGCCTCATGGCAATCTGGAAGCGTGGGCACATCAGGGCGTCATGCTGCTCAATGCCTTTCTGACTGTGAATGCGCATGAAGCTGCCTCACATCAGAAAGCCGGATGGGAGACCTTCACCGATGCGGTGATCAAGACGATCTCTGACAGGAAAGATAACGTAGTGTTTATACTATGGGGCAAATTTGCGCAGCAGAAGGAAGTGCTGATAGACAAGACCCGCCACCTGGTGATCAAGTCTGCGCACCCCTCTCCATTCTCTGCTGATGCGGGCTTCTTTGGCAGCAGGCCTTTCTCCAAGGCCAATGCCTATCTGCGCGAGCATGGCAGGAAAGAAATAGACTGGAGACTATCATAGATCTTGACCTCAAAACAACCGTATGTCCGCCATAGACAAACTAGCTTCGGCTCTAGGTCACCGGGATGAAAAACCCAATCAGGAACTCGCACAGGATATCGCCGCCAGCAACGATAAGGCTGCGGTCAAAGAACTAGTGGACAATCTGACCAACAAGAACAAACAAATACAGAGCGACTGTATCAAGACACTCTATGAGGTCGCTACGCTAAAGCCTGCACTGGTAGCTCCTCATGTGAGCACTCTCCTCACACTGCTGCAGAGCAAGAACAACCGGATGCAATGGGGTGCGATGACGGCTCTCAGTGCCATAGTAGCAGAGCGCCCGGCAGAGATATATGCAGCCCTACCCGGCATCATGGATAGCGCTACGGCAGGCTCTGTGATCACAAAGGATCATGCAGCGTACATCCTGAGCTATCTGTCTTCTCAGAAGGCATATAATGGCGCCTTTGATCTGCTGCTGGAGCTGATGGCAGATAGCCCGGAGAATCAATTTCCCAGCTATGCAGAGAAGGCTGCGGCGCACGCCGAAGGTGTAAACAAGAGCCGCCTGCTCGATCTACTGAGGGATCGCGTCGGCAAGATAGAATCTGAAACCAAGCGCAAGCGGGTGGAAAAGGTGATCCGGAAGCTTTCTAAATAACGGTATAAGATGGGGTGAACCTCAGCTTTATAGCTTTTAGCCCTCACCTATTCTTCTTATATTCACCTCTCATTTTCCATAGATTTTGACATTCATAGCAATCATATAATTCCTTTGTATAAATGGAACTAGCAAAGACATACGACCCAAAAGCCATAGAAGACAAGTGGTACAAATACTGGCTGAAGCATGACTTCTTTCACTCCGAGCCGGATGAGCGCGAGCCATATACTATAGTGATACCACCGCCCAATGTGACAGGCGTACTGCACATGGGCCACATGCTCAATAATACAATACAGGACATCCTGGTGCGCAAGGCGCGCATGGAGGGCAAGAATGCCTGCTGGGTACCCGGCACTGACCATGCGTCTATCGCTACGGAAGCTAAGGTCGTAGCGCTACTCAAGGAACAAGGCATAGACAAGAAGAGCCTGACTCGTGAGAAGTTTCTAGAGCATGCGTGGGAGTGGAAAGAGAAATACGGCGGCATCATCCTGAAGCAGCTGGAGAAACTCGGCGCCTCTTGCGACTGGCAGCGTACGCGCTTCACTATGGAAGATGACCTGAGCGAAGCGGTCATAGATGTATTCATAGATCTGTATAAAAAAGGCCAGATCTATCGTGGCGTGCGGATGGTAAACTGGGACCCGCAAGGCCTCACGGCCATCAGTGATGAGGAGGTGATCTACAAGGAGGTAAACTCCAAGCTCTACTATGTGAAATACAAAGTAGAAGGAACCGAAGATGAGTGGATCACGATAGCCACCACGCGCCCGGAGACGATCCTCGGCGATACTGCGGTGTGCGTACACCCCGATGATGAGCGCTACAAGCACCTGCGCGGCAAGCGTGTGACCATACCGATGGTGAACCGCTCTGTGCCGGTCATCTTTGATGACTATATCGATATCGAGTTTGGTACCGGTGCTCTGAAGGTGACTCCGGCTCATGATATCAATGACTACAACCTTGGTATCAAGCATAACCTGGAAGTGATAGACACACTCACTCCTGAGGGCAAGCTGAGTGCTGCGGCGGGATTCTACATTGGCGAGGATCGCTTTGCTGTGCGCAAGAAGATAGCTGAAGACCTGGCGGCAATGGGGCAGGTAGTGAAAGTAGAAGAGATCAAGAACAAGGTAGGCACCTCTGAGCGCACTGGCGCTGTGATAGAGCCCAAGCTCTCTATGCAGTGGTTTCTCAAGATGGACAAGGTATCAAAACCTGCTCTGGAGAATGTACTCAATGGCAATATCAAACTGATACCGGACAAGTTTATCAATACCTACAAGCACTGGATGGAGAATGTACACGACTGGTGTATCTCCCGCCAGCTCTGGTGGGGCCAACGCATACCGGCATGGTATGACGCGAAGGGCACTACAGTAGTCTGCAAGACCCGTGAAGAAGCTGTGAAGCTGCTCGGTACGGACCAGGTCTCGCAAGATGAGGATGTACTGGATACATGGTTCTCCTCATGGCTGTGGCCCATATCCGTGTTTGATGGTTTTAAAAATCCTGATGGCAAGGACATCAACTACTACTACCCTACCAATGACCTCGTGACCGCACCGGAGATTCTTTTCTTCTGGGTGGCCCGTATGATCATAGCTGGCTATGAGTATCGTGGTGACAAGCCTTTCAGTAATGTATACCTCACGGGTATAGTCCGTGACAAGCTGGGCCGCAAGATGAGTAAGTCCCTGGGCAACTCTCCGGATCCCCTCGATCTGATAGAGAAGTACGGTGCAGATGGCGTACGCTACGGCATGCTCATCTCCTCTCCCGCCGGCAATGACCTGCTATATGATGACAGCTACTGTATGCAGGGCAGCAGCTTCAACAATAAGATATGGAATGCATTCCGCCTTGTAAAGGGCTGGGAGGTGACAGATGGCGCTAATGCAGACAACCAGATCGCTATAGATTGGTTTGAGGCAAAGTGCAATAAAGTGATGGATCAACTGGAGGACCACTACAGCAAGTTCCGGATCAGTGATGCGCTCATGACCATCTACAAGCTGGTCTGGGATGACTTCTGCTCCTGGTACCTTGAGATGATCAAGCCGGACTATGTAGATGGCAAGTCACAGCCGATAGATCGCGCTACGTATGATGCTACTATCTGCTTCTTCGAGCGGCTCATGAAGCTGCTGCATCCTGTCATGCCATTCATCACAGAGGAGATATACCAGCTGCTCAGTGAGCGCACAGAGCGCGATAGCATCTGTGTATCTGCATATCCAAAGGCAGCGGCTCCGGACGAGAAACTACTGGCAGAGGCAGACCTGGCCATAGAGATCATCACCGGTATCCGCGAGATCCGCGCCAAGGCTCAGAAGAAGAACCACGAGCCTGTAGGTGTGCTCTGGTCTGGCAAGGGCGCTGTATCCTTTGACCGCTTCGCTGGCAAGATAGCCAAGCTCTGTAAGGTAGAGAGCTGGGCTGAGACATCTGAGGATGTAAAGCAGGCGCGCCCGCTCGTACTGAAGGAATACAAACTCTTCGTACAGACAGGCGAAGTAGCCGATCCCGCCGCAGAGCGCGAGAAACTGCTCAAAGACCTGGAGTATGCCAAGGGCTTCCTGGCCTCTGTAGAGAAGAAGCTAACCAATGAGAAGTTCGTAGCCAATGCAAAGGCTGAAGTGCTGGAGAGCGAGAAGAAGAAGAAGGAAGATGCCCTGAAGAAGATAGCACTGATAGAGCAGACACTGGCGGAGTAGCTATCAGTACCTTTATAGATCATAAGTAAAAACGGTTGGCATATCTGTCAGCCGTTTTCGCTTTATGGTGCGGCGAGCAGGAAACTCTCAAAACGATGAAAATCCTGTGACCTAACAACCGCGCCACATACAGCCTACACGCGATTAATTTGTTAAAACATCTACCGTTGCATTAAACATTGCATCCATTCAATGTATTTTGGATAAAAGTTAGTAAATAGTGATAAATTCGTCAGTATCAACCCTGTGAGGTGCCAGGACCCCGCCCCTGATCACCAATATTGTATAACAAAACCCAAACCGCATGAACGGAACTTCTACGTACAATCGTAGCCCGGTGCAGCGAAAACAAATGCACTATTCTCCTAACCTGCTCAGTACAGTCAATAATGCGATAGACAATCGCCTGGTGGCTATCATAGAGTATGACTCAAAGGATAAAGGAGTCTCTACCCGCGAGATAGAGCCTATGGCACTGGTCTACAAGGACCGCCGCCGCAATCTCGTGGCATGGTGCCGCCTGAGGGGCGACTATCGCTCCTTTCGTCTGGACAGGCTGAATATGATCAAGGTCAAACTGGAGGAGTTTGTCAGAAAAGAGAATTTTAAAGTCGAAGAATATCAGGATGACGTAAGCAGTCATTACAGTGACGACTTTGAGGAGGAAGATCATTAGTATCTTTATTCATAAACACTAAGGCCCGGTATCAATCCGGGCCTTAGTGTTTTATGGGACTTATCACAAAATAGGATACTAGAAACCGTCCAGCCCCTGGCCCTGCGCGATCAGCTCGGCTATGTCAAATACCTTGACAGATACCTGCATGTCCTTGCCTTTCACGCCGTCAGTGAGCATCGTATTGCAAAACGGGCAGGCTGAGGCTACTATATCTGGCTGCACTTCCAGCGCCTCCAGTGTGCGAGCCTCGTTGATACGCAGCTTGCCATGTTCTTCTTCTTTAAACATCTGCGCACCACCGGCACCACAGCAGAGGCCCTTGGTCTTGCAGCTCTTCATCTCTACCAGCTCCGCATCGAGCAGCTCGAGTACCTTGCGCGGTGCTTCGTAGATCTCATTGGCACGGCCCAGGTAGCAGGAGTCATGATAGGTGATCCGTTTGCCCTTGAAGCTGGTCGCATCTGTGAGTTTGATCTTGCCCTGGTCTATCAGCTCCTGCAGGTACTGTGCATGGTGGCGCACGCGGTATTTGCCGCCCAGTGCAGGGTATTCATTCTTCAGGATATTGAAGCAGTGCGGGCAGGTGGTCACTATCTCCTGCACGCCGTAGTTATTCATCACCTCGATATTCTGCATGGCGAGCATCTGGTAGACAAATTCATTGCCGGCGCGTTTGGCCGGGTCACCGGTGCAGCTCTCCTCGGTGCCGAGTACGGCATATTTGATATTGAGATGGTTCAGTATCTTGACAAATGCCCTCGTGATGCGCTGTGCACGCTGGTCAAAACTGCCTGAGCAGCCCACCCAAAACAGCACATCCGGCTTCTGACCATTTGCGGCCATCTCGGCCATAGTAGGAACCTTTATATCCATTGTCTTATTTGAAATTTGATAGTTGAAATTTAAAATGGTCTACTGAAGATTAAGCCTTTTCCCAGTTCAATCGGTCCTGTGGTGAAAACTGCCATGGCGCTCCATTGTTCTCCAGATTAGCAAACATACCGTTCCACTCATTAGGCGAGTTGCTATCCTCCATGATGAGGCTGCGGCGCAGCTGCATGATGATATCCAGTGGAGAGATATTGACAGGGCACTCTTCTACGCAGGCATTGCAGGTAGTGCAGGCGCGTAGCTCTTCTACAGATATGTAGCCATTCTCTATCAGGTTCTTGCCATCATCTACCCATACACCTTTGTTAGCGTCCATTTTCTCGCGTACCTCCTCCATGCGGTCGCGGGTGTCCATCATGATCTTGCGCGGCGAGAGTAGCTTGCCGGTCATATTGGCCGGGCACTGTGCGGTACAGCGGCCGCACTCGGTACAGGTATAGGCATCCAGCAGGTTCTTCCACGTCAGGTCAAAGATATCCTTGGCGCCAAACTTGGCCGGAGCATCAGAGGCAGCAGGCTCTACCTGTGCATTAGGATCCAGCATCAGCTTTACCTCGCGGGTCACCTCTGGCATATTATTGATATAGCCCTTCGGCGTCAGGCGGGAGAAGTATGTATTAGGGAAGGCCAGCAGGATATGCAGGTGCTTGGAGTGTGCCAGGTACATGAGAAAGCCAAACACACCAGCCAGGTGGCCCCACCAGCCTATCTTTTCAAATACCTCGATGAGTCCTTCATTCAGCCCCTCCCAGTTGTGCGCTATCATACCACTGATCCAGAAGCCATACTCTCCATGAGCAGCAGCCATATCGAAGCTATTCATGATGAAGATGTTTGTAATAAGAAACATCTCCAGGAAGAGGATGATGTGCGCATCCATATTGGGCCAGCCTTTCATCTCTGGCTTGTTGAAGCGTGGGAGCTTCAGCATGTCACGGCGATAGAGGAAAGCAACCGTCACGATGAAAGTCAGGACAGACAGTACTTCTATGAGGTTGATGGCAAATACATAAAGGCCACGCAGCACAAGGATATGCTCCCAGGCGTGAAAGATGATGCGGTGTGTACCAAAGACGCCATCTATGAAGATCTCAATGAGCTCTACCTGTGTGATCACAAAGGATACGTAGATCACCAGGTGCAGCATAGCCGCCACCGGGCGCTTAAACATCTTCTTCTGGCCGAGTGCTACCATGAGCATCGTTTTCCAGCGCTCGCCGGGGTGGTCAGTATAGTCCGCTGAGCGGCCGAGCATGATATTCAGGTAGACATTGCGAAAGCCGCGGAAAGCGATATAGCCGCAGCCGCCTACAAAAAGGATGAAACAGAGAGATTGTATAACAGTAAGTACCATGGTTTAGTATTTGACTCTATAACAGATGAGAAGGCCATCTGTTGAGCAGGGGCTAAAATACACTTTCTGGTATTCTTTCAAAAGCAATGCTGTGTACACTTCAGTGTTTGTAAGTCAGCCTTGTATCAACGACTAAAAAGACTTTATCTTTAGATAAATTTATACTGTATGACAAAGAAATCAGTCGCCATCATTATCCTCGTCCTACTGCTGATAATGGGTGGTATCTATGGCTTTACCCAGTTTCCGGTCAATGATGAAAGCCGTGCAGGTGTACTGGTGAAATTTGGTCAGCCTGGAGTATTGTTTAAGACCTACGAAGGAGAGATCAATCAGATAGGCCTGGGCCAGGATGCCAAGGTAGGCCTGGTCAACAACCTGTGGGATTTCTCCGTAAGGGATAAAGAAGTGGCAGATCAGCTTCAAACGCTGGTAGGCAAAAATGTAAACTTGCACTACAAGCAGATCAACCATAGCTTCTTTTGGGAGGGCAAGACTAACTACTTTGTATATAAAGTAGAAGAGGTAAAATAACCTCTTAATATCTTTTTCTGACGTACACACACATCATGAGAAGAGCGGTACTCTTTTATCTTATCCTGGTATATAGCGGGCTATCTATGGCCCAGACCACGGCTATCACCCAGATAGTACGAGGTACGGTGATGGACCGCGAGTCCAATACACCACTGATAGGTGTGAATATAGCTGTACATGTAGGCGATAAACTAATAGGTGGATCGGCTACTGACGACAAGGGTTACTTCCGCATAGAAGATGTGCCTGTGGGCCGTGTCAATGTCTCTGCCTCGTACATAGGCTATAACAAGGTGACGATGCCCAATATGCCTGTGACAGCTGCCAAGGAGGTGGTGCTGCGTATAGAGATGGAACCTACCGTGACGGAGATCAATGAAGTACAGGTCAGCGCCGGCAAGCGCAAGGGCGAATCTATCAATGACATGGCGCAGACGAGTGCGAGGCAGTTTACCGTAGAGGAGGCTACGCGGTATGCAGGCAGCCGATCGGACCCGGCGCGTATGGCGTCAAACTTTGCCGGTGTGTCTGGCACCGATGACTCTCGCAATGATATCGTGGTGCGCGGCAACTCTCCTCTCGGTGTGCTCTGGCGTGTGGAGAATGTAGACATACCAAACCCTTCACACTTTGCTATAGCGGGTACTACAGGCGGCTCGGTAAATGTGCTGAACAATAAGTCGCTGGCCAATTCTGACTTCCTCACGGGAGCTTTCCCTGCAGAATATGGCAATGCGCTGGCAGCAGTGTTTGATGTAAAATTTAAAAACGGTAATGATGAAAAGCATGAGGCATCACTGCAGTGGGGCCTGCTGGGATTTGAGGCGAGTGCAGAGGGGCCGATAGACCGCAAGAAAAAATCCTCTTATCAGTTTGCCTACCGGTACTCTACACTGGACCTGCTGGTGAAACTGGGCGTAGACATAGGCACTACCGCCGTACCGCACTACCAGGACCTGAACTTCAAACTGAACTTCCCGCTGAAGAAGGGCAACATTTCACTCTTTGGCATAGGCGGCTTGAGTACTATTGAGTTTATCACCAGTACTAATAAACGGCCGGGAGGACAGGATATCTATGCCTCTAATAATATAGATGAATGGTTCCGCTCAGGTCTCGGCATATTTGGCATCAGCTACACGAGGCCGATCAATGACAAGTGCTACTCCAAGATCACCTTTGCTGCCTCCGGCACTACTATAGGCGACCACTTCAACCGCGTAGCTCGCCATGTAGACTCTGCCACGGGCAACTTTATAGTAGATGGCATGTACCGCCAGATGGGCTACCAGTTTGTAGAGTCGCGATTCAGCGGCAATTTCTATCGCAACTATAAGCTCAATCCGCGCCACTCACTGCGCTTTGGCATGAACTCTCAGATGCTGGTATTCAACTATACTGACAGCAATCTGAATGAGCAGCGCTACCAGTGGGAGTACCGTCTGCAGTATAAGGGTGTTCATTTCCTATTCCTGCCATATGTGCAGTGGAAGTATAATATCTCCCGGAAGGTAAGTGTGACGGCAGGCCTGCACGGGCAGCTCTTCACACTAAACTGGAGCTGGAGTCTGGAGCCCCGCGCCTCGGTCAAGTACCAGTTCAAGCCTAATCAATCCCTCGCACTGGGTACCGGCCTGCACAGCCAGACACAGCCCTACTACGCGTACTTCCAGCGGGAAAACTTTACCAACCGCAGTGATACCCGGCTACGCAATAAGGATCTGGATTTCACGCGCTCTTTCCACGTAGTGGGTAGCTATGATGTCTTCTTCCGCCACGATGTGCGGATCAAAGTGGAAGGTTATTTCCAATACATCTTTGGGCTGCCAATAGATACCTTTGCCTCCTCCTACTCCATCCTGAATGAGGGTACGGGCTTTGACCGCTTCTTCCCGGGCAGGCTGACCAATAAGGGCATAGGCCGCAATATGGGTATAGAGTTGACTGTAGAGAAGTTCTTTACGCATAACTGGTTTGCGATGTTCTCAGGGTCACTGTATGATGCACGGTACCGCGCCTCAGATGGCCAGTGGTACAACTCTGACTTCAACTGCCACTATGTGATGAATGTGCTGGGCACCAAAGAATTCAAATGGGGTAAGAAACGGCTGAACACGATCGGTATAGGTGGCAAGATCACCTTTGGCGGAGGGCAGCGGTATACCCCGTTTGACCTGGCCAAATCTGCCGATGCAGGCCAGCCGGTGGTGCAGGATGCACTACGCAATAAGTTTGAATTCAAACCGTACTTCCGCTTTGATGTGAAGATCAATTACTCATTCAACAGCCGCAAGCACCTGACACAAGAGGTGGGTGTAGACCTGGTGAATGTGACAGGGCAAAAGAACATCCTGCGCCTGCAGTACGTGAGTGCATCTACACAGCCACAGCTGATCTACCAGCTGGGCTTCCTGCCGCTATTCTACTACCGCATAGACTTTGGCTTTTCTCACAAAAAGTAACTGACTGACACATGGCCGTGACCGTCCCGATACTGGACCGCGCTGAGTTTGATGCACTGAAGGCTGATGCTGCTGAGCTGATCTGGCAGCTATGCGATCTCTATCGCGGTATCGCTGCTGCAGACCCATCGCAGCAGCTACCCGCGCTGACCACAGAGCAAAATCTGCTGCTGGGCTACGAGGCCTGGGACGGGCAGGTGGCCAATGGTGGTATCATCCAGCTGATAGAGAATGGCTACGGCTCTTTTATCTTTGAGACGCCTGTGAGTGAGCTGCTTCGCGGGTGGGGGCTCGCAGAGACTGCAGCGATCATAGACCGTGCGCGGCCGCTATACAGGGATAAGAAAGCCATACTGGAGCGCGAGAAAACGCTGCAGGAATTTGCCAAAATGTATCAGGAGCATCCTGAGTTTGAGCCGCTGGACAATGAATACTATGCGATAATGGATGCAGAGCGGGAGCGGATGGCTGCGTATGTGGTAGCTCATGAGGAATTATTTACATTGGTCAAATGATGTGAACCTAAACACTCATAGCAGACAGCCAGAAGCAGACACAAAAAAGCCCTCGCTATACGCGAAGGCTTTCCGTTGATTTCTTTTAGAAAGTTATTTCTCTACTACAGCCTTGCGGATGGCTATGATGCTCTCATTGCGTACGAGGGCTATGTCATAGATGCCCGCGGCGAGTTTGCTATTAGTATACTCTATCTGATGGGCGCCTGTGGCTACCGGCACTACATCTACTACCCTACCCAGCTGGTCATAGAATCGCAGCTGAGCACCCGTCAGCGGCTCTGAGGAAGATATAAAGATAGTGGTAGCACTAGTGAATGGATTTGGTACTACATCCATGGCGAGTGATACATTTGAGAAATCGGTCACACCGCTTGGTATGCAGGTGCCGCCATTGACATTGGCCTGCGGGTTATAGTTGCGGCAGGTGGTATCCATCACACCGTAGACCTTTGGTATGCAAGAGCCATTGCTGACGTTTGCCTGTGCACTATAGTTGATAGAACCGGTATCCGTACAGCCATACACTTTTGGCACACAGCTGCCATTGCTGACATTAGCCTGAGGGTTATAATTGATCGATGCGGTATCTGTACAGCCATAGACCTTTGGCACGCAGGTACCATTGTTGACGTTAGCGGCTGCATTGTAGTTGATAGAGCCAGTATCTGTACAGCCGTACACCTTAGGGATGCAGGAGCCATTGCTCACGTTTGCCAGCGGATTGTAGTTGATCGAGCCCGTGTCCCTGCAGCCATATACCTTTGGTACGCAGGTGCCATTATTGACGTTAGCCTGAGCATTGTAATTGATCGATGCGGTATCCGTACAGCCGTACACCTTTGGTACGCAGGAGCCATTGCTGACGTTTGCTAGTGGATTGTAGGTGATCGAGCCGGTATCCATACAGCCGTACACCTTTGGCACACAGGTACCGTTGTTGACATTGGCAGCGGCATTATAGTTGATCGAGCCAGTATCTGTACAGCCGTATACCTTAGGGATGCAGGTGCCATTGTTCACGTTCGCAGATGCATTATAGTTGATAGATCCGGTATCGGTACAGCCGTACACCTTAGGGATACAGGTGCCACTGTTCACGTTTGCCGATGCATTGTAGTTGATCGAGCCAGTATCGGTGCAGCCATACACCTTAGGGATACATGTACCATTGTTGACGTTTGCCAGTGGATTGTAATTGATCGAGCCTGTGTCCGTACAGCCGTATACCTTAGGGATACAGCCACCTGTGTCTACATTGGCATTGGGATTATAGTTGGCAGAGCCGGTATCCATACAGCCGTATACAATAGGTGTGATAAGCGCACGGTAGGTATTGAGTTTGCCCCAGCCGAAGCGCACGTTAGGGATATTGACCGTAGAGGTAAAGGTGTCTTTCCTGGCAGTGAGCTTAAATGCCTGCATGACCTCCGCATAGTTGGCAGTAGGGTGCTCCTGCAGGTAGAGTGCCGCAGCACCTGCTACTACCGGTGAGGCCATAGAGGTACCACCATCGCGCACGTGCTTGCCTCCGAGGGCTATCTTTTGCCTATTGGCACCGCCGGCGATGGTGAGCTGGGAGATATAGGTAGAGTCGCCGGTGGTGAGCAGCACATCTCCCGTAGCGCCGATATCAGGCTTGATGCGGCCATCGCGGGTAGGGCCTACTGATGAGGAGGTAGACCTCGCTCCCGGTGTGACACCCAGATTGATATAGGTACTATCGATATTGCGGTAGCCTTTGCGATTGTAGTAGTTGGCTACGGTGATCACCTTGGGTGAACACTGCCAGCCGGCTACAATACTGGATATGGTATCAGAGAAACGGTAATTGGGCCATGCGCCGGGATTTCCTAGTGTAGCAAAATTGGACGTGCCGATCAGCGAGCTGCTGGCCCAAAGGTCAAAGCGGCCCTGCCCTTTGGTCTCCAGGCGCCAGATATCACTGGTAGTACCCGGCTTCGCAAAAAACTCTATGTGATAAGATCCTTCATACTTTGTGACACCGATCGTATAGGCACCGAGGTATACGCCACCGGCTCCCCTCAGGGTATCATCTATTTCGGCATAGGTGCCACCGCCATAGTTGAAACTGGTCAGCGCATTCAGATACGGTGTGCGGCCACGTACTGCACCGGTAGCCCCGACATCACAGCCGAGGGCAAAATTAGCATTGCGAAACTGCGCGGTATCTGCCCAGAGATCAAAGTATATACCCGGTATACTGGCATTGTATATAAACCATGTCCATAGCGAATCTGTAGCGCTGAGCGGATATGAGAGGTGGTACTTGGTGCTGCCGGCATTGCCCGCTGCGGCTACCAGTACGCGGCCACTCTGCTGGGTCAGCATGCCCTCTATGGTCTGTACCGACAGCTCCGAGCCATCGCGCGGGCCATAGTAGGTACCTACACTTGTATTGATCACACAAGGCATGCCGAGGGCGGCAGCTTTGCTATAGATATAGTTGATCGCATCGGCTATCGTGGCCAGGTAGTCAGGGCGTGTGCCGTCTACGCGCACTACTATGATATTGGCCTCCGGTGCTACGCCTACATAGCGGCCACGCAGGTAGGCATCTCCGGTATCCCAGCTGAGGCCATTGCCAGCAGCCACACCGGCGGCGGCTGTACCGTGGCCCTGATCGCTGGAGGGCTCTATGTGGCCGCAGGTGCCGGCATTGATCTGAGCAGAGTCCCACTGGCTACCGTAGTTGTACGGGCCGGGAGCCGTGCCTGCGGTGCTCACCTGGTCCCAGATATAACGTATACGTGTATCGCCATTGAGCTTGCGGAAATCCTTGTGACGGAAGTAGATGCCCCCGTCTATGATGCCCACCACTACACCTGCGCCTTTGTACGGCATGGTGAGCGGTGCTATACCCTGCTGGGCACTGTCTATATTATTCATGATACGCGCCGTATCCATAAAGGCTTTGCCATAGCCTATATCACCTTTGGCCTCTATAGCCCTGACCACGGGAGAGGCCGAGAAGGCCACAAGGTCTTTGTAGGCTATCGATACAGATGATACATTGCCCACACTATATTTATACACGCCGTGGTACTTCGAGGTGAGGGCCTGCACAGCGGCAGGATCGCCCTGCACCATGATATGCTGCAGCTCTGTGCTATGGGCATAGCGTGGGTCTTTGAGCTTCTGGTGGAGCAGGAGGCTGCCGAGTTTATCGGCCTGTGCAGATCCTCGGATGGTGCCATCTATGGTAGCCACACGTTTTTTTTCCAGCCTGTACTGAGGTGCCTGCTGGGCGGTGATGGACATGGCAATGACACAGGTAGCAAAGAGCAGATAAAGCTGACGCATAATTGTCGAATTTCTTCTATACAAGTTTAATCAAAATAGAGGACAAACAGGGGAATTTGCCTCTGTATTATACGCATTCGCAATGGATTAGATACAAGGCCTCAATTGTCATTTTAGTGTCACAAATGCTAAAACTCCGAACTTTTTGCCGCAGGCATGCAACCCTTCCAGCCACTTAGCTATCTACCCTATATCTGAAGGCTCTAAAACTCTTCAGCCCAGTCATATAGGGAGACATTTACCTTAATTATCATATTTTCACTCACGAAAAGTCAATAAGGTATGACCGCAGATACAGCTATCTCCCGTGCAGAATATTTAATGGAACTGGAAGAGCGCTATGGCGCTCACAACTACCACCCTATACCGGTAGTACTGGAGCGAGGCCGTGGTGCCAATGTATGGGATGTAGAGGGCAAGGTCTACTATGACTTCCTATCGGCCTACTCTGCGGTCAATCAGGGCCACTGCCACCCCCTCATCATAGATACACTCAAAAAACAAGCTGACAAGCTCACACTGACCTCCCGCGCCTTTTACAACTCGGTGCTGGGCGAGTATGAGCGCTATATACATGAGTACTTTGGCTATGACAAGGTGCTGCCTATGAATACGGGCGTAGAGGCCGTAGAGACAGCTATCAAGCTGGCCCGCCGCTGGGGCTATGTGAAGAAGGGCATCCCTCAGGACCAGGCCAAGATCATCTTTGTAGAAGGCAACTTTCACGGGCGCACCATAGCGGCTATCAGCGCCTCTACAGACCCTAGCAGCTATGCTGGCTTTGGGCCTCAGGTGCCGGGCTTTATCACCATACCATTTGACGATCTTAGTGCGCTGGCGCGTGCGGTAGAGGATCCTACGGTGGCGGCCTTTATAGTAGAGCCGATACAGGGTGAGGCCGGTGTGGCTATACCGCACGAGGGCTACCTGGCCAAGGCCTACGAGGTGTGCCGTATGAGCAATGTGCTCTTCGTAGCTGATGAGGTACAGACAGGACTGGGCCGTACCGGCAAACTGCTCTGCTGCGACCACGAGGACGTACGCCCTGATATGGTGATCCTGGGCAAAGCCCTGAGTGGTGGTGTGCTGCCTGTATCAGCCGTGCTGGCAGATGATGATATCATGATGAATATACGCCCGGGTGAGCACGGCTCTACCTACGGCGGGAATCCGCTGGCCTGCAAGGTGGCCATGAGCGCCCTGCAAGTATTGAAGGATGAGAACATGGTACAAAACGCCCACTACCTGGGCAAATACCTCAGGCAAGAACTGGGCAAGATCAAGCACCCGCTCATCAAGCTGGTACGCGGCAAGGGCCTGCTCAATGCTATCGTACTGGATACGACCAATGAGACCATGGGCTGGGATATCTGCGTACGCCTGGCGGCCAAGGGGCTGCTGGCCAAGCCGACCCACTCTTATATCATCCGCCTGGCACCGCCGCTGGTGATCACCAAGGAACAAATAGACGACTGCGTCCGCATCATACGCGAAACCTTTTCAGAGTTTTAATGCGCTACGCTCCCGCCGCGTAGCCCTGTTTAGTTTTCAGGGTTAATTAGATTGACAACCGCCCCGGTCCTGTACCGGGGCTTTTTATTTGCTGCCCCTACCGGATGCGTACATAAAAAAAGCACTACCCTGATGGATAGTGCTTCTCATTTATATTCTGAATGATACTTACTTCTTGGCTACGAAGTCTACGCGGCGGTTGATCCACTGCTCGGCTTTCTCTGTCACACGGTTGCCCACAGATACTGCCTCAAACTGCGCTGGCTGGAAGCCATATACGCGCACCATGTAGTCTATCACCTGCTTGGCACGGCGCATACCCAGGTCATCATTGTACGGTACTGTACCGCGTACATCACAGTAGCCTACTACCTTCAGGCTCATGCCCTGATTTTCACGCAGGGTCTTGGCTATAGCCTGCAGCTCCGGCTCGTACTGGCGCTGGATATCATCCTTATTGAACTCAAAGTATACGGATGGGAAGAAGAAGCCACCACGGCCATTGCCCATGTCTGCATTCTTGTCGGCAAACTTATCATTCAGAGACCTGCCACGTACATCTACCAGGTTGCCCTTAGGAGTGTTTGGCTCCAGGTCACGGCTATCAGGCACGCCATCGTCATCTGTATCTACAGCCTTGCCGTTCTCATCTACCTTGGCACCCGGATCAGAGAATGGCTCTACGTCCTTCTCGTCAGGTATACCGTCACGGTCACTGTCCACACCGGTACCATCGCCATAGACCTTCTGACCCTCCGGTGTCTCATTATCCTTGTCAAATACATCGCTCACGCCATCGCCGTCAGAGTCTTTGTAGAGCTTGTCTACACGCTTCTCTATACGGTCCAGGTCGGCATAGATACCCTCCTGCGGGTGCCTCCACTCGATGTGCTCTTTGTCACGCTTCTTGCTACCGAGCTTGAAGGTGAGCGTAGCGCCTATCATAGAGTAGAAGTCATCACGGCGCTTGTTATTGTGATGCTCATACTCGAGGCCATCCAGCTTGTCTGTAAAGGTGAAGTGCCATGAGCCCTCGAGGCCCAGGTCTATCAGCTTGCTCAGCTTAAACTTCACGCCGAGGCCCACAGGTACCACGAGGCTGGTGGTGCTACCGTTAAAGAACGTGCCGCTATTATCCAGCAGGCCGGTCTTGAGGTGGTATACCTTTACACTGCTATAGTTGATACCGATACCTGCATACGAGTATAGTGATACCCAGCGTGGCTTGTACTCCTTGCCCGTATTGCGGGCGCGGATCATACGGTTGATACCAAACACGGTGTTTGTGATATCCCAGTAGAGATTAGCAGAGGCTTCGTAAAACATGCCCTTGAAGTAATTTCCGGAAGGGTCTATGCCTGATGCTACCATGGCCTTGTAGTCAAACTTGCTGTCCATATTGCTATCGGCTACGCCCTGCAGCGCACCGGCATTGAACTGGCCCATGATGCCAAACGCACCGTCGAACATGTGGATGGCACCTACGCCTACGCCCCACTGGTACTCATTCTTAGGCTTGGACACGCCGAGGAAGCGGCGGTACTTCAGGTCTGTATATGGATTGGTAAAGGAGCCATTCAGCGTCAGCGCCCATGTCTTGTACGGCTTTTGGAACTTAGAGCTGCTCACCGAGCTATGGCTCGTAGAGGTAGTCGTAGTGGTCTCTGCTTTAGGAGCAGGTTTTGCTTCGGCCTTCTTCTCCGGTTTAGCTTCTTTCTTTTTCTCCGTCTTGGCAGCTTCTTTCTTTGCCGGCTTGGCTTCCTTCTTAGGTTCTGTCACCTTGGTCTTTTTGACCTTGACGGTGTCAGTGCCCAGCGGAGCGAGCGCCGGAGTGGCAGCCTGGAGGCACGATGTGAGTAGCAAAAGGGTGAGTCCGAGTATGGTTTGCTTCATGATGGACGATAGTTATTCTACAAATATATCTTTTTCAGGCAAAGCGGAAAGGCCTAATACGGCCCCTAAATCCCCAAAGGGGACTTGAACAGCCAATACAGTAGACACTACACCTGCCCCTGAGTCCCTTATCAGCCATATCACGATGTGTTAAAGCCCCCCCTTGGGGTTTGGGGGCAGGAGTTCACAAATACGTGACGCCCACCGGATGCTTCGCATTCAGGATAGACACGATCTCCAGGTAGTCTTCGCGCCGCTCGGCAAAGTCGAAGCGGGTGGTATCGAGCAGCACGATGCGCGTATTGGTCAGCATTTTGAAGTGATCCAGATAAGCCTGCTGTATGCTCTGGAGGTACTCCGGCTGGATCTGCTGCTCGTAGTCGCGGCCGCGCTTGCGGATATTGGCCATGAGCTTGTCTACCGGGGCGTAGAGGTAGAGGATCAGGTCAGGCTTGGGCAGATTTGGGTAGATGATGTCAAAGAGCATCCTGTACAGGCGCGCCTCGGCATCATGCAGGTTATTCATAGCAAAGATGAGCGACTTCTGAAAGAGGAAGTCCGACACCGTAAACGACTTGAAGATATCCGGCTCGCTATGCAGCGCCTTGAGCTGCTGAAAGCGCTCTGCCATAAAGTACAGCTCTACCGGAAAGGCGTGGCGCTGCGGATCGGCATAAAAGAGCGGCAGGAAGGGATTGTCTTCAAACTGCTCCAGTATGGGCCGCCCGTTATAGTCGGCGGCCAGCTGCTGCACGAGGGTCGTTTTGCCCGCCCCAATGCACCCCTCTATGGTGATAAACCTGTACTCCACTGCCGCTAATATATCCGAATCAATGAAAAATGAAGCGGGTGGTGAATAATGTGTGGGGGATGGTGAATAACTCTTGAGCGATTTACGGATTTACCGATTTACGGAATTACGGATTTACTGATGTCCCATGTCCCATTTGTCCCATGTCCCATTTTCTGAGTGAGACAGGAGTGGGACAAAAGTGGGACAAGAAATGGGACAAAAAGTGGGACAAAAAAAATGGGACGGGACAAGATGACACCAGCCATAGCGAGGGGATTCATTCATTTTGAACCACATAGAACACATAGATCACATAGTAAGATTGAGACAGGATATGTGGGACAAGAAGTGGGACAAGAAAGTGGGACAAGAAAATGGGACAAGAAAGTGGGACGGGACAAGATGATACCAGCCATAGCGAGGGGATTCATTCATTTTGAACCACATAGAACACATAGATCACATAGTAAAGATTGAGACAGGATATGTGGGACAAAAAGTGGGATAAGAAAATGGGACAAAAAAGTGGGACGGGACAAGATTAGCCCGCACGTCAATTCAGCTTTTGAAACTTAAAAGCATTGATGTTCCTTGTCTGCTTGCTGAAACTAATACCAATTCCGTAAATATCTTTTCCTTCAACTAAGAACTTTAAATGATATTCTTTAGCAATAATCTGAGTCAATGCCTCCTGGCTTAAATCGGCACTTTCATCAAACTTAAACTCAACGATATAAATTTTATTGGAAAATCTAATAACTGCATCAATCCTTCCATTGCTAGTCATTTCCTCCGACAGAACATCAAATCCCAATAGTTTAAGGATAAGATGGACATTTGAGTGAAAATAACCTTCTTGTATTTTCGCTATTGCATAAGAGACCGAAGCCAAAATGGACTTTAGTAGGTCAATAAAGCCGTCAACATCATTAGATATTAATTTGTATCGTATTTCTTGATAAGGCACAAACGTATCATGGTTGTCATACAACTGGTTGGTATATTCGATAGCCTCCACCAACTCGTTTTTTAAATGCTGAAGATCACGGATAATATATGATGTATTCTCTCCATTTTGGTTTATGTCAAGCAAATGTTGTCCGCTTTCGACAAGAGATTTGAAGCTATTTAATGCCCTCATCAGAGCATCAAGTGTTGGGAAACTTTGAGGAATCAATTTATCCGCGAAGAAACCTTCTTCTATGTTACCATGGATGTTGTCAAAAAATACCATCAACTCAGTTCCCGACCTCAACTGATAAATACCGGTTTGTTTACCAATTTGAACGTCTCTATAAAAGTGATCTATTGTTTTGTAGCGGCTTGAAAAAAAGTCATACAGATATTTTTCAATTATTTCAGTCTTATTGTAACTCATAATAGTTACTCATGTAAGCTCCCCCTTTTTTTAGGCCAGTGATAAGTGAACATTTCTACATTTTCGTAAGGTT
>APMI01002168.1_pt1 | contig 60135 bp, 59 predicted proteins | sample 667938 | NCBI WGS metagenome assembly APMI01 (sample SAMN01084076, study PRJNA167559) | wastewater metagenome | biome: Wastewater | place: Denmark: Ejby Moelle, Odense | collected 2011-11-28
GATTGTAAAAACTCTACCAATCTAGACATCGAAATATTGAATTCCTTTACCGCTTTGTTTAATCTAATTTTTGGCATTCTATTTTGTTATTTTCTTATTTGGCTTTATGCCTTGTTAATTTTAATTTTAAAACCTTGAATTATGCATAAGATTTTAATCTTCGAATTCTTCGCTTAGAATTCTCTTTACATCTTCGATGGTTTCTTCTTCTAAGTCTGTCATATTCACTAGAGCTCCTGTATCTTTATCAAGAACACTCTTTGCGGTTTCTAGACCTACTTTTTTGAACTCATCTATAATCCAACTTTCTATTTCATCTTTAAATTCATCAAGCTCTACATCATCATCAGCTTGTTTTTCTCTGTAAACGTCTATTTCATATCCAGATAACCAAGAAGCCAGTCTTATGTTTTGCCCTTGCTTACCAATTACTTTAGAAATTTCTTCCACAGGTGTATATACCAATGCGTAGGTATCATTTTCATTAATCTCTACCTTATTGATGGTTACGTTTCCTAAAGCTCTTCTTACTAAAATTTCAGGATTTTTAGACCACTGAATTACATCTATATTTTCGTTTTTCAGTTCTCTTACCACACCGTGTATTCTAGAACCTTTAACGCCTACACAAGCACCTACAGGATCTATTCTATCATCATAAGCATCTACTGCTATCTTCGCTTTTTCACCAGGAATTCTCACTACTTTTTTCAAGATGATGGTACCGTCTTGAATTTCTGGAATTTCTAGTTCTAATAATTTCTCTAAAAATTTAGGAGCTGTTCTAGACACAAAAATCTGAGGCTTAGAACCCTTGAAATCTACAGTTTCTATTACTGCTCTTACATTATCTCCTTTTCTGAAAAAATCAGACGGAATTTGGTTTTCTTTTGGTAAAATGTACTCATTACCTTCGTCATCTAACAAAATTACGTGTTTGTGACGAATATGGTGTACTTCTCCTACTGCTAACTCACCAATTCTATCTTTAAATTGCTCATACAACATTGCATTATTATGCTCTTGCAATTTAGTAGCCAAAATCTGTTTCAGGGTAAGAATACTTCTTCTACCTAATTGTGCTACAGGAATTTCCTGTGTATATTCTTCGCCTACTTCAAAGGTAGAATCAATTTTTTTAGCTTCAGAAATTTCTATTTCTAAGTCATCATCTTCAGACATTTCGTCTTCTACAATTCTTTTATTCAAAAATATCTGAAAATCTCCTTTATCAGGGTTTACAATCACGTCGAAATGATCATCAGAATCGTATCTTTTTCTCAAAAGAGTTTTCAACGAGTCTTCAATAATCGCCATTAAATCAATCTTACTGATTCCTTTTTCGTCTTTAAAATCTCCAAAGGATTCAATCAACGCTATATTGTCCATCTTTTTATATTTAAAGTTTAAGGTTTAAAGTCTTTTCTTTAAAATCTTTAGATTCTAACTTCAGACTTTTCTAAAATTTTATTACTATTAATGCTTTTTTAATATCAGAATAAAGAATTTCTTTATCTTCCACCACATCTTCTTTTCCTTTTCCTACCAATTTTGGTCTTCTGTATCTAAGAGTGAGTGTAACTTTTTCATCATCTACGGCAGCAATTTCACCAGCCACTTTCTCGTCATTATTCAATAGAATCTCTACTTCTCTACCCATATTTTTTTTATACTGGCGAGGAAATTTAAGCGGCTCACTCAATCCTGGGCTCATCACCTGTAAAGAAAAATCGTGTTCTTCTCTATCTAGATTAAATTCTATAGCTCTGCTAGCATCTAGACAGTCTTGTAGTGTAAGACTCTCATCTCCATCTAGAATTACTGTAATGTCTGAACTGGCAGAGATTTTTAAATCTACCAAATACAAATCTTCTCTGGTTGCTAAAAACTCGTGAACTAGCCCTTCTACTTTTGTTCTAAAATCCATAATTCTTTTTTGTGAAATGACAATTGCCACATTCGTTAAAATCTGGCTACGAAAAAAGGCTTTCTCGCGAAGGCCTTTTCATTTCTTTTCCGTTTATCAGGTGCAAATATAGCTATTTTTTTGTATTTATGCAAATATTTACTCGGATTGTGATTGATATCATTAAATTAAAAATCATATCACCATCAACTTTCCAAGCCATTTCAAACAAAATTAAGCACTCTTGAATTAGTTTCTTTAATTTCATTAACTTTGCATAAAATTTAAAAACACAACGCTTTGAATATATCAATTGTAGGTACTGGTTATGTTGGACTAGTAACCGGAACCACTTTAGCAGAACTAGGCAATACCGTATATTGTGTAGATATTGATCAAAATAAAGTAGAAAGAATGAAACAAGGCTTAGTGCCCATCTATGAGCCAGGTCTTGAGGAAATGTTTTTGAGAAATATACAAGCCAAAAGACTTTTCTTTACTACAGACATTAAGGAAGCCCTAGACCAATCAGACGTTATCTACTTAGCACTACCTACTCCACCAGGAGGTGATGGAAGTGCTGATTTATCTTTTGTACTGAGCGTAGCCAACCAAATTGGCGAAATGATGACCAGCTACAAAGTAATTGTTAACAAATCTACCGTTCCTGTAGGTACAGCAGACAAAGTAAGAGAAGTAATTTCTTCTAAAACTAATATTCCTTTTGACGTAGTCTCTAATCCAGAATTCCTAAGAGAAGGTTTTGCCGTAAAAGATTCTATGAATCCTTCTAGAGTAGTCGTAGGTTGTTCTTCTGATAAAGCCAAAGATATTATGGCCAAAATCTATCAACCCTTTACCAATACTGGCGTACCTATTATTTTTATGGACGAAAAATCCTCTGAATTGACTAAATATGCAGCCAACTCTTTCTTAGCAGTAAAAATTACCTTCATGAATGAAATTGCTAATTATTGCGAAAAAGTAGGAGCAGATGTAGATAAAGTGAGACTAGGTATGGGAAGTGATGACAGAATAGGACACCGATTTCTTTTTCCAGGTATTGGATACGGTGGAAGCTGTTTCCCAAAAGATGTGAAAGCATTAATAAAATCTGGACACGATGAAGACTTTAACTTCAAAATTCTAGAAGCTACTGAAAGTGTGAACAAAAAACAAAAAGTAATCTTGGTAGATGAAATTGAAAAATATTTTGGTTCATTACAAGGCAAAAAAATTGCAATGTGGGGATTAGCTTTTAAAGCCAATACTGATGATATAAGAGAGGCTTCTTCTTTAGATAATATAGAAATTTTACTAAAAAAAGGCGCCAAAGTAATAGCCTATGATGCGATAGCCGAAGAAAATGTAAGAAAAATTGTAGGAGACAAAATAGAATACGCTAAAGATATGTATTCTGCTCTAGAAGGTGCAGATTGTTTATTGATTGCCACAGAATGGAGTGAATTTAAAAACCCTAACTTCGAACTGATGGCAGAAAAACTAAACAACAAAGCTATCTTTGATGGTAGAAATATGTTTTCTATGGAACAAGTAGAAGATACTGGTTTTTATTATAAATCTATTGGAAGAAAAATTATTAAATAATATGTTTGGGCATCAGCTTTTAGCTATTAAAATTTTCACATTAACTTAAAAGCTGAATACTGATTACCAAATGCTGATTAGAACACAATGAAAAATATCATCATAACTGGTGGCGCTGGTTTTATTGGCTCGCACGTAGTGCGCGAGTTTGTTAAAAATTTACCACAAACCAATATCATTAATCTAGATACACTTACCTATGCAGGTAATCTAGAAAATCTAAAAGACATAGAAAACTCCCCCAATTATTTCTTCGAAAAGGCAGATATCACTAAACCTGAAGAATTAAGAAAAGTCTTCGAAAAGCACCTACCAGATGCTATAATACATCTAGCCGCAGAAAGCCACGTTGACAGAAGTATTACTGATCCGAATGCATTCATTAACACCAATGTAATAGGTACAGCTAATCTTTTAAATTTAGCAAAAGAATTTTGGACATTAAACCCAGATCATCAGCATGGGAATTTCCCAGATGAACAAAGAACCAATCTCTTCTATCACGTTTCTACAGATGAAGTATATGGAGCATTAGGAGAAACAGGGTTTTTCACAGAAGAGACTTCTTACGATCCAAAATCTCCTTATTCTGCAAGTAAAGCAGCAAGTGATCATTTGGTAAGAGCTTATGGCAACACTTATGGCTTGCCATTTATTATTTCTAATTGCTCTAACAATTATGGACCTAATCATTTCCCAGAAAAATTGATTCCGCTTTGTATTCATAATATCATCAATGAAAAACCTCTTCCTATCTACGGAGATGGCAAATATACCAGAGACTGGCTATATGTAATAGACCACGCCAAGGCTATTTTCCAAATTTTTCACGAAGCTAAAACGGGGAAAACATACAATATTGGAGGTTGGAATGAGTGGCAAAATATAGACTTGATCAAAGAACTCATTAAACAAATGGATGCCAAATTAGGAAGACCACAAGGGCATTCAGAAAAACTGATTACTTTTGTTAAAGATAGACCAGGGCATGATAAAAGATATGCTATAGATGCTACAAAACTGAATGAAGAATTGGGCTGGAAACCTAGTGTAACCTTCGAAGAGGGATTAGCAAAAACCATAGATTGGTTCTTAGAAAACGAAGATTGGTTGAACAATGTGACCTCTGGTGATTATCAAAAATATTATGAAAACCAATATAAATAATATGAAAGGTATTATTCTAGCAGGTGGTTCTGGCACCAGATTATATCCACTAACTATAGCCGTAAGCAAGCAACTGATGCCCGTTTATGATAAACCAATGATTTATTATCCACTTTCTGTACTTCTTTTGGCAGGAATTCGTGAGATTTTAATCATTACTACACCTCAAGATCAAGAAAGTTTCCAGAAATTATTGGGTGATGGTTCTGCCATAGGGTGTACATTTGAATACAAAGTTCAACCAAGTCCTGATGGTTTAGCCCAAGCTTTTATTTTAGGAGAAAAATTCATTGGAAATGATTCTGTAGCTCTGGTTTTAGGAGATAATATTTTTTATGGAGACGGGCTTCCTAGATTACTTTCTAGCAAAACAGACGTAAATGGAGGATGTGTTTTTGCTTATCCAGTATCAGACCCAGAAAGATATGGTGTAGTAGAATTTGATGAAAATTACAAAGCACTTTCTATAGAAGAAAAACCTATACAGCCAAAATCAAACTATGCTGTACCTGGTTTATATTTTTATGATAATTCTGTAGTGGAAATTGCCAAAAACTTAAAACCTTCACCTCGCGGAGAATTAGAAATTACAGACGTAAACAAAATCTATCTAAAAAAGGGACAATTAGAAGTAGGTGTAATGTCTCGCGGAACCGCATGGCTAGACACTGGCACATTCGATTCTCTGCACGAAGCCTCAGAATTTGTGAAAGTTTTAGAAAAAAGACAGGGTTTTAAAATCTCGTGTATCGAAGAAATTGCATATAAAAAAGGATTTATCAATAAAGAACAACTTCTTTTGGCCGCGGATAAATATGGCAAAAGTGGATACGGAGATTATCTCAAAAAATTAATCTAGTTTTTTTAAAAAACAGCAAAGACAATAACTAATATCAATTTCTAAGATTTTTTGATATTTTTGCATATTAACAATAAAAACACACAATGAACAATAAAAACACAGAATGGACCAATGTCATAAGTTCTGACCATTCTCTTTTTAAACTAAACTTAAAAGAAGTTTGGGATTATAAAGATTTGGTTTATATGTTTGTAAAGAGAGACTTTGTTTCTAGTTTTAAACAAACAATCTTGGGACCGCTTTGGTTTTTTATTAACCCTATTTTCACTACGGTTGTTTACCTTATTGTATTTGGAAATATTGCCAACTTATCTACAGATGGCGCTCCTAAAATTCTTTTTTATCTAGCAGGAGTAACTTTGTGGAACTATTTTTCTAGTTCATTAGGAAGCACTTCAAACGTTTTTGTAGGAAATGCAAGCATATTTGGGAAAGTCTATTTCCCAAGATTGGTTATGCCTATTACCATTGTTATTTCTAATCTCATGAGATTTGGTGTACAGTTTTTACTATTTCTTGTTGTTTTCTTCTATTATTGGTATAAAGGAGAGGTAACACCTAATTGGTGGGTTTTATTTACCCCTATATTTATTTTGATGATGTCTCTTTTTGCATTAGGCGTAGGGATGATTTTTTCTTCATTAACCACTAAATACAGAGACCTCAGCATGTTGCTTACTTTTGGTATAAGTTTATATATGTATGCTACGCCAGTAATCTATCCTACCTCTATGCTATCTCCTAAAATACAACCATATGCTATTTACAATCCTTTAACTGGTATTTTTGAAGGCTTTAAATATGCATGGATGGGCGTAGGTGAATTCAATCCTATCATGCTGATTCATAGTACTATAACCATTCTGGTGCTTTTAGCTATAGGAACCGTAATTTTCAACAAAGTTGAAAAAGGATTTATGGATACTGTTTAATAAAAAAATTAGCAGGAATTTATAAAATTAGACGTTTAAATTAAATAAAAAAAGAATTGAATAACAATATTGTCATAAAAGCAGAAAACCTCTCTAAGCAATATCGTCTTGGTCAAGTTGGCACAGGTACTATTTCGCACGACCTTAATCGTTTTTGGCACAAAATAAGAGGCAAAGAAGACCCCTATCTAAAAATAGGAGAAACTAATGACAGAACCACCAAAGGAGATAGCGATTATGTCTGGTCTCTGCAAGATATTAATTTTGAAATTCAACAAGGAGATGCTGTAGGAATTATTGGTAGAAACGGCGCTGGTAAATCTACATTACTTAAATTATTAAGCCGTGTAACCAAACCCACCACAGGAAATATTTATACCAAAGGTAGAATAGCATCTCTATTAGAAGTAGGCACAGGTTTTCACCCAGAAATGACGGGTAGAGAAAACATTTTCTTAAATGGTGCAATTCTAGGGATGACCCGCAAAGAAATCACAAGAAAATTTGATGAAATTGTAGATTTTTCGGGCGTAGAAAGATATGTAGATACTCCCGTAAAAAGATACTCCTCTGGAATGTACGTGCGCTTGGCATTTGCTGTAGCAGCGCATCTCGAAAGCGAAATTCTAATTGTAGATGAAGTGCTAGCTGTAGGAGATGCAGAATTCCAAAAAAAATGCCTCGGAAAAATGGGTGATGTAAGCAAAGGAGAAGGCAGAACGGTGCTATTTGTGAGTCATAATATGGCGGCGGTGAAAGAACTATGCAATCAAGGAATTCTACTTAACCAAGGGAAAATAGAATATATTGGTACTGCCACAGAAAGCGTTATTGAATACCAGAAAGGCAGAACTGGCAATGATTTTTATAATAATGAAGGTCAAATTGAAAAAGGGCCTGGAAACGAAAACATTAGAATTCAGCACTTTTCAATAAAACCTTTGATTGGTGATTATATAAGCATAGAATCTGGAGCTAAAATAAAGTTAATATTTTTCAACGATAAGGCTAACATTAACCTAGATGTTACTTTTGAGCTAAGAAGTACAGACGAAGTAGTTGTCTTTCATACAGGCAGTTTGGTTTATAAAAACCTTGATAGCAAAATTGGGCTGCACGAAATTACATTTGATCTACCTCCTAACTTTCTAAATGCCGGAAACTATTATTTTAAAATAATTTTTGGAGAGAACCAAAGATATGTTTTATATGAAAATGAAAATTTAATTAGTTTTTCAGTAGAAAATAAAGCAATAGGTAGCAATGCAAATGTGTTACCTGGGATTGTAAGACCTAATCTTCATTTTATAAATTCTTTTTATGGAGCATAAACCCCACATAATAGAACTAGAAAAAATTGGGAAATCAGAAATTGGTTATATTTCTTTTTTGGAAGAAAATTCCAAAGAAATTCCATTTAATATAAAAAGAGTTTTCTGGACATACTTCACACCCGAATCTGTAGTCAGAGGAGGACATGCCCATAAAACAACCATACAAGCAATTGTAGCAGTTAGTGGAACTATAATTTTCGACATACAAGGTCAAAAAGAATTCAAAGAAATTTTCACACTAGATTCGCCAAATAAATTATTGATAATTCCTACTTTGTATTGGTCAGATATCAAATTCTCTCATAATGCTGTTCTACTTTGCTTAGCATCAGAAGAATTTAACGAAAAAGAATACATCAGAGATTATAATGAATTTAAACAGTTATAAAAATGTATCAAAAATATGGCATTCAGCTAAAACCAGTAGAAGAATCAGATGCAGAGTTTATTATTGAACTAAGAACAAATGACCAAAAATCCAGATTTATAAGTGCTACCAATCCTGATGTAGCCCAACAAAAAGAATGGATAAAAAATTATAAAATAAAAGAAAAAAAAGGGGAAGAATTCTATTTCATAGCACTAGACGAAAACAACGAAAAATTTGCGACCTATAGAATATATAATTTTCAAAAAAACAGTGTAGAGATTGGTAGTTTTGTCTCAAAACCAAATTATGACAAACCAATCAATATCGTAAAACTAGACATAATGATTAAAGAATATGTTTTTAACGTACTTCAACTAGAGAATCTACACTTCGAAGTAAGAAAACTAAATGTGTCTGTAGTAAAATACCATAAAAAGTTTTATCCAAAAATCACTGGCGAAGATGAGTTAAATTACTATTTTAGCTTAAACAAAAATGATTTTGAAAGAGGTAAACAGAACTTTATAAAAATGCTAAATTAATATGGAAAAATTTATTGAACTATTTAAAAACGAATTAGAAGATATTTCTACAGAAATTACACCAGAAACTAATTATGTTAATTCTGAATTTTGGGATTCTCTTACAGCAGTAACTGTACAAATGATGATACAAGACAATTACAAAAAGCAAATAGATATTAAACAACTCAATTCTTTTAAAGATTTACAATCTTTATACGAATTTGTAATTTCTTAAAGTCAATAATGAAAGCATATATTAAACATATCGCAACCTATTTCCCTGAAAATGCATTATCTAATGAAGAAATTTCAGAAAGGTTTCCTGAGTGGGATTCTGAGAAAATAATTCAAAAAATAGGCGTAAGAAATAGATTCAATTCTGGTGAAGACGAATTTGTTTCTGATATGGCTACTAAAGTTTCTGAAAAACTTTTTTCAGAAAATAATTTTGATCGGTCATCTGTAGATTTTGTTTTATTATGCACACAATCACCAGATTATTATCTGCCTACAACAGCTTGTATTGTACAAAATAATTTAGGCTTAAGAAATGATATTGGAGCACTAGACTTTAACCAAGGATGTTCAGGATTTGTTTACGGCTTATCATTAGCAAAAGGATTAATTTTAGCTGGAATTGCCAAAAATGTTTTGCTAATTACTGCAGAAACTTACACGAAACACATCCATAAAGAGGACAAAGGAAACCTAAGCATCTTTGGAGACGCAGCAGCAGCTACCCTTATCAGTACTGATGGTTTATATGAAATCAATGAATTTTCCTTAGGAACAGACGGAAGCGGAGCTCAAGACTTAATTGTAAAAAACGGAGGTGTTAAAAATCCAAAAACAGATGATAATTTGATAGATAGTGGGAATTATCTATTTATGGATGGCACAGCAGTATTTAATTTTACAATACAAAATGTACCAATTTTAGTAAACGAAAACCTTGCCAAGAATAATATTGATATAAAAGAAGTTGACCAATTTATTTTTCATCAAGCAAATACATTTATGCTTAATTATTTAAGAAAAAGAATTGGTATAGAGCCAGAAAAATTTATTATTGATATGGAAAATTGTGGAAACACCGTTTCTTCTACTATTCCAATCGTACTGAAAAATTTGATCGAAACTAAAACTTATAAAAACAAAATCCTAATTGCCGGATTTGGAGTAGGCTATTCTTGGGGAGCTACAATTTTAACAAAATCCAATGATTAAATTCTTAGACTTACAAAAAATAAATCTTCTCCATCAAGAAGAAATAGAAAATGCATTGCTAGAGACCTTCCGCTCTGGTTGGTATCTTTTAGGAGATAAAGTAAAAACTTTTGAGCAACAATTGGCATCTTATTGCCAAGTTCCACATGCCATAGGTGTAGCTAATGGTTTAGATGCTCTTAGATTAATTTTCAAAGCATACATAGAGCTTGGTTTCATGAAACCTGGTGATGAGGTTATAGTTCCTGCCAATACCTATATTGCTTCTATTTTAGCAATTACAGATAATGGATTAATTCCTGTTTTGGTAGAGCCAGATCTGGAAACTTATAATCTAGACCTTAACAAAATTGAAGAAAAAATATCTCCAAAAACCAAAGCAATTCTATTGGTACACCTATACGGAAGCATTGTTTTTGATGAAAAATTAATAGAGACTGCTAAAAAATTTAACTTAAAAATAGTAGAAGACAACGCACAGGCTATTGGTGCTACTTGGCAAGGCAAAAAATCTGGTAATCTAGGAGACGCTGCTGGTTTTAGTTTTTATCCTGGCAAGAATCTTGGTGCATTAGGAGACGCTGGTGCAGTAACCTGCCAAGACGCTGATTTGGCAACTTGTATAAGAGCATTAGCTAATTATGGTTCGCAGAAGAAATATGTAAATCAATATCAAGGTCTTAACTCTAGATTAGACGAAATTCAAGCGGCTGTACTGTCTGTAAAATTGAAATATCTAGATGCCGAGAATCAAGAAAGACAAAAAATAGCTGCCAAATATTTAGCAGAAATTAAAAATCCAAAAATCACTCTCCCTCATCATCAGTTAGAAGAAAACAATCATGTATATCACGTTTTTGTGATACGCACAGAGCATAGAGAAGAACTTCAGCAATATTTAGCTGATAATGGAGTTCAAACATTAATTCATTATCCTATTCCTCCACATCACCAAGAAGCATACAAGGAATTTAAAAACAGTCATTTCCCAATTACTGAAAAAATCCATAAAGAGGTTTTAAGCTTACCCATGTCACAAGTTCTTACAGACGAAGAAGTAAATACAATCATTAATCTTTTGAATAAGTTTTAAAAAATTGGAGAAACCTTTAGTTACCATCGTTGTAGTAAGCTATAATCATGCACACTTTTTAGAAGAAAATCTGAATAGTGTAAAAGCACAGACTTACCCTAATTTACAATTAATAGTAGCAGATGATGCATCTAAAGATAATAGCGTAGAAGTCTATGAAAACTGGCTTTTAAAAAACAAATTTCCAGCTTTTAAAGTCTTTCATCTAGAGAACAAAGGCTTAGTAAACACTCTAAATGAATGCATAGATTTAATAGAAGGAAAGTATGTGAAGTTTATAGCAGCAGATGATTATCTTCATCCAGAATCTATAGAAAAATGTGCCAATACACTAGAAGAGCTTGGTGACGATTATGGAATGGTTTTCACAGACACTTGGGCAGTAAATGATCATTCAGAAACCATAGAAGATATTGCAAACTATAATGAAAATCAATTTCTGTCCAAAGAAGAATTAAGAGAAAAATTAATTTTAGGAAACAGAATGGCTGCTCTTACGGTACTTATGAGAACCGAAGCGCTAAAAAAAACTGGCAAATATCCTATTAATATTATTGTAGAGGATTATTACAGATGGCTAAAAATTAATGAGCATTATTGGATTGCTTATCTCCCAGAAAAGCTTTGTTATTACAGAATGCATACTCAAAACATTTCAAAATTAAAAGCGGAAATTGTAAAAGAAGAGGATTTAATTTTTAGAATGCAGTTTGATAGGATGGGCATTGCAAAAAAAGACATCAATGATTTTTTTAGAATTTCTTACTGGAAAGGCAATAATAACAAAAAGCTGATTAAACATTATAACAATTATCTTTTTAAGAATAAGACACTTAGTTTTTGTTTAAATTTACAGTTACCATTTATAGTATTTAGAATTTTAAATAAAATATTTTAGAATGCCCCTAATCTCCATTATCGTCCCATGTTATAACCAAGCAAAATATTTAGATGAGTGCTTGCAATCTGTTTTAGACCAGACATATACAGATTGGGAATGTATTATTGTAAATGATGGTAGTCCAGACAATACAGAAGAAGTTGCAAAAAAATGGGTAGAAAAAGATTCTCGATATAAATATTTACACAAAAAAAACGGCGGACTTTCTTCTGCCAGAAATGCTGGAATAGAAACAGCCAAAGGAGAATGGATATTACCATTAGATGCTGATGACAAAATAGGTAACCAATACCTAGAATTGGCAGAAAAAGAATTTGAAAAAGGATACACTGTAATATATTGTGAAGCAGAATTTTTTGGCAATGAAACAGGTAAATGGGAATTGCCAGAGTTCAGTCTAGAAAATTTAGCAAAAAGAAATATTATTTTTTGCGCCTCTTTCTTTAAAAAAATAGATTGGGAAAAAGCAAATGGTTATGATATAAGTATGGTTTATGGTTTAGAGGATTATGAATTCTGGATCTCTATTCTTAAAGACAAAAACACTCAATCTGTAAAAAAAATAGATAAAACTTGCTTCTACTATAGAATTAAAGATAATTCAATGATAACTAATCTAAAAAATGACAAAAGTAGAATGATGCTAGACTATTTATCAATCAAACACTCAGATTTTTTTGTGTCAAAACTTGGCAATTTTCTAAAACTTCTAGAAGATATAGATTATCATTCTAAAAAATATACAGAGCTTAAACAATCTAAAAGGTATAAACATCTAGATCAACTACTTAAATACTTCGGAAAATAATAAATGAATAAACCAAAAAGCATTTTAGTTATTTACCAGCCATGGAGAAAATTTTCTGAAGGCTTACATAAACCTTTGTGTGAAAATCTTAAAAAAATAGGCTTCTATGTAGAATATTTAGATATAGAAAACCCACCAAAATTCAGAAATAAAAACCTAAAAGACAAACTTTTAAACATCTATTATAGAAGGTTTAAAAAAGATACTAGCTATATTTATACTGCAGAAAAAAACCATTACAATAAATTTAACATAAAAAAAATCGGTGAGATTAAAAATAAAAAATACGACTATATCCTAATTATAAAACCAGACGAATTTACCCCAAAATTCATAAAAAAGGCATCCCAATTAGGCAATGCTACGGCTGGTTATATTTGGGACGGAATACGCCATTTTTTTTTAGAAAGTTTACATAAAAGCAGAATTTATTTTGATTACCTCTACTCTTTTGATCATAATGATATCCAGAAATATCCTGAACTTGATTTAAGTTTCATTACCAACTATTACGTTTATGATGAAAACAGAGAACAATACAATTCTAAAGATCTAGATTTATATTATATAGGTGCCCTAGGCGGAAAACTGCCCAACCAAAGACGTGATTATTTATTAGAAAAATTACTCAAAAATTTTGAAGGATATACCGAAGTTAAAATCCATCTAGAAAAACATTTTCTGCTGAGCGAAGAAGAAAAGCTTAAAAATCCAAGAATAAAATACATCTACAATTATGTTTCTTATCACGAAGCCATGGAGAAGACCAAATCTTCTAAAATTGTAATAGACATCAGAAAAAAACACCACATTGGTCTTTCTTTTCGCTTTTTCGAATGTATGTATTACGAAGTAAAACTCATCACAGATAACCATACCGTAAAAAACTACGATTTTTATAATCCTAATAATATTTTGGTAGTAGATTTTGACAAAATTGAAGATTATGAAAATGAAATCAAAAAATTCATTTTTCTACCTTACCAAAAACTCCCAAAAGAAATTTTTGAAAAATACAGTATCAAAAACTGGATAAAATACGTCTTCAGAATTGGCGATTTCCAGAAAATAGAATATTTAGGTTAACTTTTCTCAGGGATTTTTTTCATTTTTGCTAATGCAGAACCTATAATTTGATGCATATCATAATATTTATATTCTGCTAATCTTCCCCCAAAAATCACATGTTCTAAACCATCAGCTCTTTTCTTGTATTCATTATAAATACTATTGTTCAGCTCATCATTTACCGGATAATAAGGCTCTAAATTCTCATTCCAATCTTGCGGATATTCTCTTGTAATAATGGTTTTTTCTTGAGTACCAAATTCAAAATGCTTATGCTCTATAATTCTGGTAAAAGCTTCTTCGTGAGAAGTATAATTTACTACCGCATTTCCTTGGAAATTTTCTGTATCTAAAATTTCATTTTCAAATCGAAGACTTCTGTAATTTAATTTCCCAGCTTCGAAATCAAAAAATTTATCAATCGGACCTGTATAAATAATATTTTCTGCTAAATTTTCAAAACTGGTTCTATTTTCAAAAAAATCAGTTTCTAGTTTCACTTCAATTCCTTCTAGCAATTTTTCAAAAATTTTAGTGTAACCTCCAACTGGGATTCCTTGAAATTTATCGTTGAAATAATTATTATCAAAAGTAAACCTCACAGGTAATCTTTTGATAATAAAAGCTGGTAGTTCCTTAGCATTTACACCCCACTGTTTTTCTGTATATTCTTTAATGAGAATTTTATAAATATCATCTCCCACTAATTTTAAGGCTTGTTCTTCTAGATTTTTCGGATTGATATCTTTATACTTTTCGGTTTGCTCTGCAATTTTTTCGGCGGCTTCTTTAGGTGTTTTTACCCCCCAAATCTGGTAAAAAGTATTCATGTTAAATGGTAAATTGTATAATTTTCCATTGTTTAGTGCTACTGGCGAATTAGTATATCTATTAAATTCCACCAATTGATTTACATACTCCCAAATTTCTTTATCATTGGTATGAAAGATATGAGCTCCGTATTTATGAACATTTATTCCTTCTACATTTTCGGTAAAACAATTTCCCGCGATGTGATTTCGCTTTTCTATTACCAAACATTTATAACCTTTTTTTGTCAATTCGTAAGCAGAAACAGCCCCAAAAAGTCCTGCTCCTACTATTAAATAATCATATTTTTTCATCATTCAATGGGTTTTCAATTTCTATTTTATTTTCGGTATCCAAAACAATATTTAACCAGTTTTCTAATCTATACTTTAATATCATGTCTTCATCTAACTTTTCGTATGGTGAATTAATAAAATAAAACAAGGTTTTTTCGTCATCAAGTCCAATAATAAATATGTTATTTTTATTGTAAAAATCATATTTCTTAACCTCAACATTATTTGTAATAATCTTTTTTTGCATTTCCATCGCCTCAAAAAATCTAAAAGAAAGACCATTATGATTTGTATGCACCAAGTCTAATATACATTTAGACTTTTTTTCATATTCTAAAACTTTGCAATAATCAAAAAAACGATAGGTATGTTCTATTGAATTTACTGTTTTTTCTTCCTTATATTTATTAATATTTAATATCGCTTTAAAACTAATATTATTTTTAACAAATAGATTTTCTAATTTCATAACGCATTCTTCCCTCTCATATGTACTTGTGCCTAGATAAAATACATCCCTCTCTGTAATCTTTTCTTTCACATCAGTAAACAATATACAATTGGTAAGAAATTTAAAATTATATTTTATGGCATCATCAGGATCAAAACAAAACACATCATCAAATATATCTCTGTATTCTAATATTCTTTGAGATACAGATATACCATCAGCCTGAAAAGACACCATTCTATGAGATAGTCTTTTACACTTTAATAAGACTTCTCTTTCGTATAAATCTCCTCTGAAAAAAATGATTGCCTCATACCTCTCTCCTTCTTTAATGATACTCTCTAACCTGTTTATAACCCAGTTATTAAAAATTTTTTTTTGTTTTTTGTGCGGGAAACTTGTGTCTTTTTTTATAATTCTATAATAGATATTTTTTAACTTATCTATAAAGCTAAAATTTTTAACTTCAGGATAGATAATTTTTTCATTATGAAAAACAGTTACACCATAACCTAATTTTTCTATTTCACTCGAAAAAGTAGCATTTAGGGAATTCGTAGAAAAAAATAACACATTGCCTCTCATAAACTAGCCTTATATGAAAATTTATAATTCTTAGTAAGTTGCCAATAATCAATAATCATTTATCTATATTAGAATCTGAAAAATTTTTGTAAAGATATTATTTTTAAATCTTTAAATTTGTTTTTTTTAAAAGCAAAATATGAATCCATTAATATCTGTAATTGTCCCCATTTATAACGTCGAAAAATATTTAGAAAAGTGCATTACATCACTTATAAATCAGAGTTTTACTGATTTTGAATTAATTTTAGTAGATGACGGTTCACCAGACAGTTGCGGAGAAATCTGTGACAACTTCAAAGAAAAAGACAACAGAATAAAAGTGCTTCATTTAGAAAATGGTGGTGTTTGTAGAGCCAGAAATGAAGGAATGAAAATAGCAACTGGTGATTTTTATGTTTTTGTAGATTCTGATGATTGGGTAGAAAAAGATTACCTGAAAGATTTTGTAGATAATATAGAAGATGATAACACCTTAATCATACAAAATTGCAATCGTGATAATGACGAAAAATCTGAAACTAAATTTTTCGGTTATGAGAATAAATCATTTGTTTTAAAAGAAGATTTCGGAAAATTGTTTTATCAAAATCCGCATTACATTCCTGGTGGTTATCCTTGGAATAAAATTTATTCTGCTAAAATTATCAAAGAAAATAATTTACAATTTGACCCTGCTATAAAATTGGCAGATGATGAAAAATGGAATTTTGAATATTTAGTATTTGTGAAAAAATTGAAATTTGTAGAAAACGCAAACTACCATTACATCTACAATCCTGCTTCTATTTCTAATCAAGCGAGACCTTTTGACAGAGAACTTACTAGATTTGCTTTTAAAGCTGAATTCTTTGATTTTGCTCTTAAAAATTACCAACTTTCAAAAACTGACAAAGAAAAAGTAATAGCCGAAGTAGAAAGACATTTCAGAATTAATATTCTTGATAGAATTTACAAAAAAGAAGTTCCTAAAGAAGAAAGAATTGCTCGTCTTAAAGAAATTACTAAACTTCCAGAAAGCAACTTAAATCTATTACAAAGCAACTTGAAATTTAGAAAACTAGATTATTCATTTTTACGAAGTAAACAGGTGGCCGTTTTTGATGCTTTTAAAAAATTAAGATTGAAATTCAATGCTTAAATTAAATAAATAGACTATGATTCCTAAAAAAATACATTATTTCTGGTTCGGAAGAGGCGAAAAACCTACTCTCGTAAAACATTGTATTGAAAGTTGGAAAAAAATTCAACCCGATTTTGAAATCATAGAATGGACAGAAGACAATTTTGATGTAAACCAAACTGAATTCTCTAAAAAAGCCTACGAAAACAAAAAATGGGCCTATGTTTCAGATTTTGCAAGAGCCAAAATTCTCTTTGAACACGGCGGTTTTTATCTTGATACAGACATGGAGCTAAAGCTTCCACTTAACGAATTTTTAGAAAATCAAGCAATCTGTGGTTTCGAGATGAAAGGAGTACCTTATTCAGCTTTTTGGGGTGTAGAAAAAAAACACGAATTAGCAAAAGACATTTTAGAGTATTATCAAAATAAAAACACTTTTGAAGAATTACCAAATACTAAGATTTTCTCTGAATTATTAGTGAAAAAATATGGCGCTAATGCGGATAAAGATATATATCAAGAATTAGAATTTGGAATTAAATTATTTCCTTCCACCTATTTCTCATTAGATTTACCTAAAAATTATATCACTCATCATTTTTCTGGTTCTTGGCATGGAGCGTGGAGTGAACATCAGAATACTTTTAAAAATTTGGTAAACACATACGGAATTATGAAACTATTTTCTGATATTCCCAATGCAAAACCTAAGGTAAAAGATGTAGTTTACAATCATAAAAAATTGGAAATAGATGAAATTCTCAATCAAATTCCGTTTTCTTACATTGTAGATTATGTGAAAAAAGAAATTCTTAAAAAGCTGAAATTGAAATGATTGTAGGAAACGGACTTATCGCCAATTTATTCAGGGAAAATGACTCAGAAAATGTAGTTTTCTTTGCTAGTGGCGTTTCTAATTCTCTAGAAACAGAAAAATCTGCGTTTCTACGAGAAGAAAATCTCCTAAGAAAAACGTTAGAAGAAAATTCTGAAAAAATCTTTATCTATTTTTCTACTTGTAGCGTCTATGATTCTTCTAAAAATGGAAGCTCTTATGTAAATCATAAATTGAGAATGGAACAAATTGTAGAAGAATTTTCACAAAAATTTTTGGTTCTAAGAGTGAGTAATGCTGTAGGAAAAGGTGGAAATCCTAATCTTTTAATGAATTATCTAGTGAATGCTTTCCATCAAGAAAAAGAAATTACCGTGCATACTTTGGCTACCAGAAACCTCATTGACGCAGATGATGTAAAAAATATTACACTGAAATTTATTAACGAAAATAGCTTTAATAAAATCATTAACGTAGCTTATCTTGAAAATTTTTCAACTTCAGAAATTTTAGAAATTCTTGAAAAACATTTCAATAAAACCGCAAAAACTTCGTTTTTAAAAAGCGGGCAAAGCTATCTTATCTCTATTCCTGAAGTAGAAAGTTACTTTGCAGAAAACAATTTAACCAACAAAGAAGCGTATCTTTGTAGAATATTAGACAGATATTATTCTCTTTAATGAAAATTACAGTTATTGGTCTCGGTTACGTTGGCTTACCTTTAGCCAGATTATTTGCTACAAAATATGCAGTAATAGGTTTTGATGTCAACCAAAATAGAATTGCAGAACTTAGAAATTGCAATGATAAAACCCTTGAAGTTTCAGAAGAATTATTAAAAACAGTAATCATTTCTAATAATCCTCAAAAAAACGAAAAAGGACTCTACTTTACCGCAGATTCAGAAGAAATTAAAGATTCTAACATTTATATTGTAACCGTTCCTACTCCTGTTGACAAAAACAATAAACCAGATTTCTCTCCGCTTTACAATGCGAGTGAATTGGCAGGAAAAGCCTTGAAAAAAGACGACATCATAATTTATGAATCTACCGTTTTTCCTGGCGCTACAGAAGAAGAATGTGTACCTGTTTTAGAAAAATTTTCGGGTTTAAAATTCAATCAAGATTTTTTTGTAGGCTATTCTCCTGAAAGAATAAATCCTGGAGACAAAGAACATACCGTAGAAAAAATTCTGAAAATAACCTCTGGTTCTACTCCCGAAATTGCCCAAAAAGTAGATGAAATATACCAATCTGTACTTCTCGCAGGAACACATCTTGCTCCGTCAATAAAAGTAGCAGAAGCTGCAAAAGTTATAGAAAATACGCAACGTGATGTTAACATCGCTTTTGTAAATGAGCTTTCTAAAATTTTCAATTTAATGGGAATTGATACGCAAGAAGTGCTAAAAGCAGCGGGAACAAAATGGAACTTTTTACCTTTCAAACCAGGATTAGTTGGTGGACATTGTACTGGTGTTGATCCTTATTATTTGGCACACAAAGCGATAGAATTTGATTATCATCCCGAAATTATTTTAGCAGGAAGAAGAATGAATGATTCTATGGGAAATTATGTAGCTTCTGAAACGGTGAAACAAATGCTAAAGAAAGATTCCAAGGTTAAAAATTCTGAAATTCTGGTGTTAGGTTTTGCCTTCAAAGAAAATTGTACTGATTTTAGAAATACGAAAGTGACTGACATTGTAAAAAATCTGCAAGAATTTGGCGCCAATGTTACGGTTTATGACTCTTGGATTAATGCTGAATCTGCCGAAAAAGAATACAACGTGAAAGTAAAAAACACACTCCCGAATAAAAAATTTGAAGCCATTGTATTAGCAGTTCCTCATCAAGATTTTTTAAATTTAAATTTAAAAAATTTACTTGCAGAAAACGGAATTATCTATGATGTAAAAGGTGTTTTACCAAAATCTGAAAACGTCTTCAGACTCTAATTCCCAAATCTTTTTCTGAAAATTTTATAGCCTAAATTGGTAGGCAAATTTTGCAAGAAATTTTTCTTTTTAAGTTTAAAAGAAAAAACTGAATCTAAATAATCTACAACAGAAAAAGAAGCTAATTTTTTGTACGCATCGTAACTGTATTTCCAGAGTTCTTCGTTTTTCTGGGCTTTCCAATTCATGAGTAAAGTCAAATCTTTATAATCAATTAAATAGCCTAAGATTTGTTTTTTTCGCTCAGTATTTTGCTCTTTTTGATAATGTTTTTCAAATTCAGTAGCAATGGTAATCCAATTGTCAAAATGTTTTTTCTTACGGTTATGAATCACAGAATCTTGGTGAAGATAATAAATATAGGTGTCATCTTTTAAGAAAAAAACGGAATTTAAAACCAATGCTGTTTCAAAGCTTTGAAGAGAATCTTGTGCAAAAAGCCCTTCTTTGAAATACAATTTATTTTGCTTCAAAAAATCGAGAAGAATCAATTTATTCCAAGACGGGACAGGGAATTTTCCTTGAATAAAACTCTCAAAAATTTCTGTATTTTCTGTAATTTTTTCTTTCGTATTTAGCAATCTGAAAGCACTAATTTCTTCTTTGGTTTCTAATCTAATGGTTTTTACGTTTCCGCAAACCATTTCTACTTGTTCACGTTCTGCAATTTCTACCATTTTGGAGATACAATCTGGCGTAATCTCATCATCAGAATCTAAAAAGAAAATATATCTTCCTTCAGCATTATCAATCCCTACATTTCTTACGACGGAAAGTCCAGAATTTTTCTCGTTTTTTAATATTTTGAAATTAAAATCAGGATGCTTTAGGACGAAATCTTCTGCCAATCGCATACTGTTATCATTTCCCAAATCATCTACCAATTGAATTTCAATATTTTTATATTCTTGATTTACAACAGATTGCAAACAATTAACCAGATGATTTTCGCAATTGTAAATTGGGATTGAGATGGTAACTAAGGGTGTACTCATTTATGAAAGTTTTGCCTAAAACGTTTATTATGAAGCAAAAATAGAATTATTTTGATAAATTTGTGAAAGAAATACACCATTAAATTTGATTCATAAACTCTTACAATACATTTTGAGAAAAAGAACTTTCTCAGAATTAAGGAAAAATAAAAATTCAAAAATCCCCAATAGTACTAAAATTGGGAATTACGCTCATTGTATTATTTCTGATGATGCTAATATCCATTTTGAAGAAAAAATTGAAATTAGAAATAATTGCAATTTTGTAGTTGGTAAAAAAGCAGAATTAAAAATTGAGAGAGGTGTTTTTATGAATAATTTTTGTTCTATAAACTGTTTAGAAAAGATAGAAATCGGAGAAAACACTCTTTTTGGTGAATCAGTTAAGCTATATGATCATAATCATCAATACACTCACGAAAAAATAGAGCGTCAGTCATTTAACACATCTCCTATTAAAATTGGGAAAAATTGCTGGCTTGGTAGCAATGTGGTTATCCTAAAGGGCGTAGAAATTGGTGACAATAGCATTATAGGCGCTGGTTGTATTATTTACAAAAACATTCCTGCTGGTTCCGTGGTTATTAACAAACAAGAATTAATAATTAAAAACCTTTAAGAATGACATTTTCTGTTTTAATAGCTCATTTTAACAATTATCAATATTTCAAACAATGCTATGAAAGTTTGAAAAGACAAACTGTTCAAAATTTTGAAATTGTAATAGTAGATGACTGTTCTACTGATGACTCCCTAGAAAAAATTAAAAATTTTTCTCAAGAAGACCACAGAATAAAACTCTACAAAAACGAAAAAAACGAAGGAGTAGGCTATACCAAAAAAAGATGTGTAGAACTGGCTTCTGGTGAAATTTGTGGTTTTCTAGATCCAGACGACGCTTTAGTTTCAGATGCAATAGAAGTTGTTTTAGAAAATTATAAAAATACAAATATTGTAGCCACTTATTCACAATTTTATCTTTGTGATAAAGATTTAAATGTTGAAAAAATATTCCCCAATACTCAAAAAATAAAAAATAACAATCCACTATTTTTTAATATTTATTTTGAAGTAGCTCACTTTTTTACTTTCAAGAAGGATGCATATTTGAAAACAGAGGGCATTAATGAAAAATATAAAGTTGTAGAAGATATTGATTTCTATTTAAAACTGTACGAAATCGGTAGTTTCCAATTTATAAAAAAACCACTTTACTTATACCGCATTCATAAAACTGGGCTTTCTCACGATGAAACAAAAATCAATATAAAAAATGAGACTTGGCATACTGTACTACTAAATGCTGCCAAAAGAAGAAATATTACTAAACTATTTGGAAAAAAAATTAATGATATAGAAAATTTACCCAAATTTATTTTCCAAAAAGAGAACACACTGCTAAAAAAAATAAAAAGAAAACTTAAATGGTAGATATCTTCATTAAATCTTTTAACCGACCTTATTATCTTGACCGTTGTTTGCAAAGCATAGAAAACTTTGTAGAAGGAGATTTTTTGATTAAAGTTTTAGATGATGGTACTCCAGAAAAATATCTCAAAAAAATAAAACACAAATACCCGAACATAGAAATTTTAACTTCTAAAAATTATCAAAATAAAGTTTCTGCTATTGAAGAAAACCTAAAATCAGGCAAAGGAATAGATGGTTTTAGCATACCAACAGATTTATGGTATTCTAATGCAAAAAATGCCTCAGAATATTTTATAATGACTGAAGATGATGTGTGGTTTACTCAAAAAATCAATGTAAATGAATTACAAGAAACTTGCGAGCAAAATAAAATTTCATTACTTAAACTTGGCTGGCTTGGAAACAATAAAGACGACGAATGGACAGTTATTTCTGAAATATCAGAAGTGATTAATCGTGTGCATCCAAAAGATCTATTGCTTTTCCCAGACTTCATTAATGAACTTTTTTTTTATAATAAATTTAAATTTTTTACCATTCTTTACAAACTAGGAATTGTAGATAATAACACCAAACAAAAATATTGGGCTCTCAATTCTATTTTGATGGGATTTTGGGAAAAAGAATATTGGCTACACATTTGGAAAGACGCCAAAGGAAAAGTAGATGAAAAACAACAGCTCAGAAATGCTTCTAATTTTTACAAAAAGAACAAACATAATCCGAATTTTCTGGCAAAATTAAATTCAGAAGTAATGAAAACCACCTTTCAATCTTCTGCTACCAATTCTTATCACCAATATGGTGATGATTTTGATGTCAATTATTTCAATCATTTGATTAATAAAGCTTGGTATAATGATGTTTTTGACGAAATGCAAAATTTTCCTAAAGATTTTTCTTTAGAATATTTTGAAAAATTTTTAGATTCTAATGTAAACAAAATAGCCTTTAGAAATTGGATAGAAAAATTCAAATCCCAATACAGAAATTTAGGCTGCAAAGTAGATTAATGGAAAAGAATAAAAAAATAAAAGTCCTTTTTCGTCTTCGCTCATTAGAAATGGGCGGTGTTCCGCGTGTCATTTTGGATTTACTAAGAAATTTACCAAAAGATAAATTTGATTTTACCTTAATGCTTAATCTCTATCAAGGTGAATTGGTTTCCGAAATCCCAAAAGATATTAAGCTTATTGTGATAGAAAAAGGACGTGAACAAATGTCTAAGAATCCTTTCATCCAAAAAATACAACTAGGCTTAAGAAGGTTAAAACTAGAAATTTATGACCAATTTCCTTCAATCTTATATGCACTTAAAGTAAAAGAAGACTTTGATATAGAAGTTTCTCCAGGTTATGCAGAATTTGAAATGGTACTGAAATCCCCAAACAAAAAATCTAGAAAAATTGGCTGGTTTCACACCGATGTAAGCTATGACACAGACAAAGAACGCGTAATGAAACGCATCAATCTAATGAAAAAATTTGATTGGATGATTTTTGGGGCAGCCCAAACTAGGCAAGTAATTGAAGACCTTTATGGTATTTCTTACCCGAAAAGTTCTGTAATCTATAATGTCATCAAACTGCCAGAAGTAAGAAAAAAAGCTGAAGAATTTATCGTAGATTTTGAGACAAGACCTACCTTTGTATCTATTGGCAGATTACACCACAGAAAAGGATATGCAGAACTAATGCGCATTCACAAAAGGCTTTTAGACCAAAACTTATTGCATTCCATAACAGTAATTGGTGGCGGAAACGAGATGGAAAATTTAAAGAATCAAGCGAAAGAATTGGGCGTAGAAAAAACTTTTATACTTTTGGATTCACAAAGAAATCCTTGGCCTTATGTAAAATCTGCTGATTATTTTGTACTTCCTTCTAAATCAGAAAGCTATCCTTTAACCATTGGTGAAGTGATGGGATTGCATAAACCGATTATTTCTACCAATGTGGGCGGAATTCCTGAAATGATAGATGACGGAAAAGATGGAATTTTGGTTAACTTTGATGAAGATGAAATCTTCGAAGCGATGAAAAAATTTCTTACTGAACCAGAATTAGTAAAAAAAATTACAGAAGGTACACTTTCTGCTGATGAAAAATTTGATGAAAATAAAATTTACCAGCAGGTTACCGAAGTTTTTGAGCAACAATATAAAAATTTAATAAAATAAATAGATGCTTGTTTCGAGTAAAATCTCGTACCTCATATCTCCTATCACAAATGAAAAAAATCACCATTATCACCCCAACTTACAATCGGGCAAAAACACTCCCAAAAGTTTTTGAATCTCTCCTAAAACAGAGTTTCAAAGATTTTATTTGGATAATTCTAGATGATGGTTCTACAGATAATACCACAGAAGTGGTAGAAAACTTCCAACTGCTCAATCCTTTTTTTGAAATTATATATAGGAAAGATAAAAATCGTCATAAATTTTTGACCGTTTTGGAAGGTATAAAAATGATAAAAACGCCTTATTTTATGGTGGTAGATTCTGATGATATTTATCCTGAAGATGCATTAGAAACATTAATCTCAGAAGTTGAAAAAATTGAAAATCAAGACAATTACATTGCTGTGATGGGACTTTCGGCTGATGAAAATGGTAAAATTGTAGGCAATCAATATCCTAACAATGGTTTTGATGGTAGTATTTTTGAGATGCGCTATAAACATAAAGTAAGAGGCGATAAATTCGGGATTTTTATTACTAAAACTTATCACCGAGAAATTTCTGGGAAAGATTTTAGCCAATACGAAGGCAAAGGTTACATTCCGCAAAGTGTGATTTTTAATGAATATGATGCTAAAGGAATCAAAACCAGATTTATTAATAAAGTGGTACGGTTTTATCTAAAAGATGAGGATGATGCAGCTTCTGTTTCTAATACAAGATGGAGCGGAAAAAACCTTTTCGGATTGGCAGAAGGTCATCTTTCTTTCTTAAATTCTTATGGAAATCAGTTGTTTTCTTACCCAAAACCTATGTTAAGAAACTTAATTGGTTACCAAACGTATGCTATTAAAAATGGAAGGGAAATTTCAAAAATCATTGCTGATGTTAAAAATCCTTTAATTAAAGTTGTAGGTGTTTTAACTTTACCATTTTCATTGAGCTATCAAAAATTAAAATAGTGGAAAATTCCAAAAAAATATTACTCGTTTATTATAAACTCTTTAAACCTGGTGGAGTTGCCAAGGTCTTGACCAATCTTGCCAATTCTTTGTCAGAAGTAGGTTATACTGTGGAAATCCTCCTAATGATGGAAGAACAAGAGCATTTTTATCCTTTGAATTCTGATATAAAAGTTCATAACATAGACACATTTTCTCACTGGACCTGGAAAATTTGTGAATTTAATGTAAAACATCTGAGATTCATTCCTAAAATTAGAAATATCAATGCTTACATTTATCATATTGGTGTTTTCCTGATGCTTCGAAATTGGATGAGAAAAAACCATCAAAATTATGATACTATTATTTCTGCTTGGTATAAATTGTCCTCATTCTTGGCTCTCAATAAAAAGGTAAACAAAAAAACGGTAGCTTGGGAACACGTTACTTATGAAACTGGCGGATTGCTTTTTAAAGATACTCTGAGAAGATATTACAAACATCTGAAAGGAATTGTTTGTATTAATTCTCCTTCTATAGAACATTACAAACAGTATAACAAAACCTATTTTATCCCGAATATTATTGGAGAGCCCTTTGAAAATCAAGCGGAAATTAATTTTGAAAATAAAGAAAATCTTATTTCATTTGTGGGAAGGCTTGACAGAGAAAAAAATGTAATTGCCCTTCTGGAAATTTTCAAAGAATCAAAAATACCTGTAGATTGGAAACTTCAAATTATAGGCGATGGAAACGAAAGAAAAAATTTGGAACAGTATATAGAAAAAAATCAATTACAAAAACGTGTGATTTTCTATGGAACCAAGACCTCTGAAGAGATTTTAGAATTGCTTAGAAAATCAAAAATCTTTGGTTTCACTTCACTCAAAGAAGCTTTGCCAACCGTATTAGTAGAGGCTATGTTTTGTGGTAATGCCCTAATTTCCTATGATTGTAATTATGGCCCTTCTGATATCATAAATGAAAAGAATGGTTTTTTAATTCCCATTAATAACAAAAAGATTTTGAAGGAAAATTTTGAAGTTTTAATAAAGAATAAAGAAATTTTGAATGATTATATGGCAAATGCTTTTATAGAGTCTCAACACTGGAAGAAAGAAAAAATTGTAAATAAATGGACAGAATTACTCAACCATTAATTAGCATTATTGTCCCTGCATACAATTGTGAAAAATACATTGAAAAGTGTATTGATTCTATTTTACATCAAACTTATCAAAATTTTGAGCTAATCATTATTAACGATGGTTCGAAAGACAATACATTAGAAAAAATAAGCACATATAATAACAAAAGCAAAATTACGGTAATTAGTATAGAAAACAATGGTGTTAGCAATGCTAGAAACTTAGGAATTAAAAACTCTAAAGGAGATTATATTTGTTTTATAGATTCTGATGATTGGGTAGAAAAAGAATATTTAGAATCTTTTGTTAAAAACATAACAGACAAAGAAGAATTACTAATTCAAGATATCATACAAAATGAAAAACCAAAATATAATTATAAACTGAACTCTATAGATATCTTTCAGGATACAAATATTTTATTTTCTGTCTATAATCCTTTGGCTTTTGGTGGCCCTGTTTGTAAACTATTTAATTCTGATATTATAAAATCACAAAAAATTTTATTTGATACAAGTTTAAGTTATGGTGAAGACTTAGTTTTTTTTCTTAATTACCTTAAATATAACAAGAAAATAAAATATCTTCCATTTGCAAACTATCATTATATCTACAACTCCAATTCTCTTAGCACAAAAAAGTATAATTTTGAGAATTATTTAGAATTATTGAAACAGGTAATATCCTTTAAAACTTTTGTCAAAATAAACGAATCATCTAATAAAGACATTCGTAATTTTCTTTGGGATTATTTTGAATGTGCACTAGACAGTTTATATTATCATAAAACTAAGACAATAGTAAGATTAAAAAAAATAAATATTCTAAAAAAAATAATGCCAGATTTTAAAATTAGCAAAGATATCTCCATCAATAGGAAAATAATATTATATTTAATAAAATATCCACTAATTTTAGATTGTTACCAACTTTTAAAGCACTCAATTTCTGATGTAAAAAAGTAAAATATCAAGAATATAAAAATATAATTAAAAAAAAATTAAAAAAAAATCAAATAATGATCTCAATCGTTATAGCATATTTTAATAGAAAGAAATTATTTCAATCTACTCTTGAGAGTCTAAAACAATCAAAATGCAAAGAAGATTTTGAAGTAATTGTTGTAGATGATGGCAGTGATGAGAGTGAACGATTAGAAGAATTGATCGCAAGTTATCCTTTTTTAAAAATTATAAGGTTAAAACAAAAAAACAAATGGTATAATAACTCTTGTATCCCTTACAACGAGGGATTTAAAGTAGCAAAAGGAGATAAAATTATCATACAAAATCCCGAGTGTTATCATTTTGATGATATACTTTCCTTTGTTTCTAATAATCTAGACTCTACTCAATATTTGAGTTTTGGATGTTTTGCATTAGACAAGCATATAACAGATAGTTGCAAAACCACTTACAATCGAGAAGAAGTTTATTTACAAATTAATGATGAATCTAAACATTCTACAAAAAACGGAATGGCATGTTGGTACAATCATTCCATTAAAAGGTCTGAAGCCTATCATTTTTGTACAGCAATTACCGCAGACAATCTAAAAAAACTGGGAGGTTTTGATGAAATGTACTCTTTAGGTATAGGGTTTGACGACAATGAGTTTGTCCGAAGAGTAAAAAAACTTTTACCCATAAAATTTGTAGATAAAGCTATAGTATTACATCAAAACCACTATAATCCTGAATCAAAATCATTTCAAAATAGAAAGTTTGGGAAATTTTTGTATGATATAAATTATATTATTTATAAACATGATTATTCCGTAAATTTTAACAAAAATCAAAAAACTAGAACCTTAAATTTGAACCAAAAAAAATATTTCCTATATCCTCGAATTATTTTTAAATTAATAACAATAAAAGAATTTTATCAACTTTTGTACAAAAAATTACGAAAAAAACAAAAAAAACAAAATGCTATTTAACTCAACCAGCTTTGCAATTTTTTTACCAATAGTTTTTATACTTTATTGGTTTTTCACCAATAAAAGTCTTAAACTCCAAAATTTATTGCTTTTAGTAGCCAGTTATTATTTCTACTCTTGTTGGGATCAGAGGTTTCTTTTTCTACTTTTCTTTTCTACTTTTTTAGACTATTACACAGGTCTTAAAATGGAAGAAAGTAAAACTAATAATATCAGAAAAATTTGGCTCTGGCTAAGTATTGGAATTAATTTAGGCTTTTTAGGCTTCTTTAAATATTATAATTTTTTTGCAGATAACTTCGCAGAATTATTAAAAGGGCTTGGCTTTCAAGTGAATGTATGGACTCTAAAAATAATTCTCCCAGTAGGAATTTCTTTTTACACCTTCCACGGTTTATCCTATGTTCTTGACATTTATTTCAAAAGAATTAAAGCAGAAAGAAATTTTGTAGATTATGCCGTATTTGTAAGTTTTTTCCCGCTTTTAGTAGCTGGCCCAATAGAAAGAGCTACACACCTGCTACCTCAGATTAAAATAAAAAGAGAATTTTCTTATGAAAAAGCAGTGAACGGACTAAGGCAAATTCTCTGGGGATTATTCAAAAAAATGGTTATAGCAGACAACTGTGCTGTTTTTGCCAATCAAATATTTGCCAATTCTTCTACAGCTTCAGGAAGTGAACTTGTTTTAGGAGCTATCTTTTTTACATTTCAAATTTATGGTGATTTTTCTGGATACTCTGATATTGCACTTGGTACAGCTAGACTTTTTGGAATGGATTTACTTAGAAATTTTGCCTTCCCATATTTCTCTAGAGATATGGCAGAATTCTGGCGAAGATGGCATATTTCATTATCTTCTTGGTTCAAAGATTATTTATATATTCCGCTTGGTGGTAGTAAAGGTGGTAATTGGATGAGAATCAGAAATACCTTTATAATTTTCTTAGTTTCGGGGTTTTGGCATGGCGCCAACTGGACTTTTATTATCTGGGGATTTTTAAATGCTCTTTTTATCATGCCATCTATAATCCTAAAAACCAACAGAAACAATCTAGAAATAGTTGCTATGAATAGACTGATCCCCAGTATAAAAGATATTTTCAATATTTTGCTTACGTTTAGCTTAACCGTCTTTGCTTGGATATTTTTTAGGGCAGAAGATGTACATCGCGCTATTTCATATATTTTAGGAATATTTAAACCTTCTTTGTTTTCTTTTCCTCAATTTAAAAAAGCTGCTTTTGCTACCCTTATTCTCATTGTTTTCTTTATGATAATTGAATGGATGGGCAGAGAAAATCAATATGCTATAGAAAAAACTTTAATTAAAAAACCTAGAATATTACGTTGGTCTTTTTATGGATTAATTATCATTCTCATTGGTTTATTTTTACAAACACACGAAACACCATTTATTTATTTTCAATTCTAATGAAGAAATTTATTCTAAATATTCTAAAATTTTTAGCATTTGCCATTCCTTTTTATATAATAGGGCTTTGCATTTGGAGTTGGTTATTTCCTCCATTTATGGCAAAGAATGTGAGAAGTAATATTGCAGCATATGGGCACTTCTTTTCTAGATCTAGAGATGCAGAAAATATTAAAAATCCAGACATATTGATTCTAGGTTCTTCACACGCATACAGGGGTTTTGACACCAGAGTTTTTTCCAATGCAGGAATTTCTGCATTTAATTTTGGCTCCAGTTCTCAATCTCCTATTAATAGTCAGGTATTACTGAAGCAATATCTTCATCAAATAAAACCTAAATTAGTGGTTTATGAAGTCTATCCAGGTACACTCTCTTTAGATGGCGTAGAAAGTTCGCTAGATATATTAAGCAATGGCAAAATTGATAAAAACTCTCTAGAAATGTCTCTTAAAACAAACAATTTTCTCACATACAATACGCTTTTTTATGGATATTTTAGGCAAATTTTCAATTTAAATAAAAATATAAAAGAACCTGTCAAACAAAATGATGATTTCTATATAAAAGGAGGCGGATATGTAGAAACTACATATAGAAAATATAAACCAGAGATTCTAAAAAAAACGAAATGGGAGGTTAACCCATCTCAAATAGATGCCCTAAAAGAAAATATTGCAATTCTGAATGATAGTAAAATACCATTTATTCTAGTTCAAGCGCCGATTACCAAAACGCTATATAATTCTAAAACCAACAATCAAGAAATAGAAAATTTGCTCCAAAAATTAGGCAATTACAAAAATTTTCAAAACGAATTAAATTTAAATGACGAAAAAGATTTTTACGACAACAACCACCTCAATCAAGAAGCAGTTGTAAAATTTAATCTTAAATTTATTGAATATTTAAAATCCCAAAACATTCGTTTCTAAAAATGCAAAAAAAAAAAATACTCATCAGAATAGGTTCTCTACGCCACGGTGGCGCAGAAAAAGTTTTGGTGACTTTTCTCAAAAACCTTCCAAAGGATAAATACGAAATAGATTTATTGCTCAATCTATATTCTGGGAAATACCTATCCGAAGTTCCCGATTGGATTAATGTACGCTACCTAAACAAAGGAGAAATGATTACCACCAATCGTTTACAAGACCTTCCCGAAAAAATATTTAGAGTTTCGTACCAAGGATTATTGAAAAAAATTCCCAAAATTTTATATTACTCCATTCTCAAAAACAAAAAATATGATGTAGAATTTGCCGCCATACATGGGATGAGAGACGAAATTCTAAATTCTCCGATTGCTTCATCTAAAAAAATAGTTTGGATTCATAATGATCTTACCAAAACAGAATTTCACCATTATACGGATGATGAATTTAGAAAATTCTTTGGTTTTGATAAAATCATGGTGATTTCTGAGAAAATTCAAAAAGATTTTGAAAAATTAGCCAAAAACGAAGCTGAAAAATCTAAAATTTTGAGGATTTATAATCCGATTGATACAGAAGAAATTCTTACGAAGTCGGAAGTCGGAAGTCGGAAGTCGGAAGAAAAAAGCGTTGAGCCAATTTTTGTAAGCGTAGGAACCGTTTTTCCACAAAAAGGTTTTGATAGATTCCTAAAAGTGCACAAAAAACTATTAGAAGAAGGTTATCCTCATAAAATTCAGATTATAGGTGATGGTTATGATTTTGAGAATATTAAAAACTTAAAAACAGAATTGGGAGTAGATAAAACTACAGAAATGTTTGGTTTTACAGACAATCCTTATCCTTATTTCAAAGCAGCAGATTTTTATGTTTTAAGCTCTAGATACGAAGGTTTTCCTACTGTTTTATTTGAAGCGATTACACTCAGAAAAAACATTATCGCCACAGAAGTTTCTGGAGTAAATGAAATGTTAGAAAACGGAAAACTTGGTTTGATTGTTGAAAATTCTGAAGAAGGAATTTACCAAGGAATGAAAAAAGCATTGACCAATCCTGAGAGTTTTTCTGTATATCAAGAAAACCTTAAAGACTATCAAATGCCATTCAATCTAAAAAATTCTGTGAATAAAATTATGAAAATTATTGATGAATTATAAATCTTTTTTCTTTTATCTTTGTTCTAATGTCTGAAAAAACAATCATCCAAAAAGATTTTTACAGAGAAAGCGGAAAATGGCTTTCTAGAACAGAAATTTGGGCAAAATGTATCAATCCGAATTTGCATTATGTTTATATTCTAAGAAAATGCCAAAACCACTCTAAAAAATCAATTTTAGGAATTTTTTGGAGATTTGTATTAAGACACCACCAGATTAAATATGGTTTTCAAATTTATCCCGAAACGCAAATAGGAGAAGGTTTTTACCTAGGACATTGGGGAACTGTAGTCATTAACCCGAAAACCAAAATTGGTAAAAATTGTAACATTGCACAGGGCGTAACCATAGCACAGGCCAATCGTGGCAAAAACGAAGGCGTACCAGAAATAGGAAACGAAGTCTGGATTGGACCTAATGCTGTGATTGTAGGCAATATAAAAATAGGAAGCAACGTACTTATTGCTCCGAACGCTTATCTTAATACCGATGTTCCTAGTAATTCTATTGTGATAGGAAACCCTGCGGAAATCATCTCAAAAGACACAGCTACAGAAGGCTACATTAATCATAAGATTGACTATTAAAATTTTGTTAAAAACTATTCATAAAATAGTATAGGAATAATTTTTGTTTATTTTTACAAAAAAAATAGATATTGTATTTTAATATCTTTAGGGTTATATACAAAAACAATGGCAAGGAGTTATAAAAACATTTTCGAAAACAACCAAAAATGGATTGAAGAAAAACTCGGTCAAGATGCTGATTTTTTTAAAAAACTAGCAGAAGGACAAGCTCCTGAATACCTCTATATAGGCTGTAGTGATTCTAGAGCAACAGCAGAGGAACTAATGGGGATGAAACCTGGTGAAGTTTTTGTGCATAGAAACATTGCCAATGTGGTAAACACATTAGATATGAGCTCTACCGCAGTTATACAATATGCTGTACAACACCTAAAAGTTAAACACATTATTGTATGCGGACATTACGGTTGTGGTGGTGTAAAAGCGGCAATGACCCCTCAAGATTTCGGGTTAATGAATCCTTGGCTCAGAACCATAAGAGATGTTTACAGACTGCACCAAGCAGAACTAGATGAGATAAAAGATGAGCAAAAAAAGTATGACAGACTTATTGAGCTCAATGTACAAGAGCAATGCATTAATGTTATTAAAATGGCAGTGGTACAAGAAAGATATATCCTAGACCACTATCCTATCGTGCACGGTTTAGTTTTTGATTTAAAAACAGGTAAACTTATAGACCTAGAAATAGATTTTGAAAAAATATTAAAAGATATTCAAAAGGTATATGACCTTACCGATTCAGATTGGGTAATGAGCAGAAAGAATAATAAAAATTTTAAAGATTAAAACCATCAATACACTACTAAAATATATGGGCATGTTTACGTTGGCAATTTTTGTCAACTTTACTGTTTTGCCTAGTTTAGCAGTGATGTTTGATTGGGATATTTCTACGCTTAATAATAACATTTCTGAGGAAGAAGTAAAAAGTAATATTGCTAATTTTAACGAAAAATTCCCTCCTAGTCCTTATAAAGTTAATGACTATATTCTACAAAGAATTATATCTAAAGGCAAGAAAACAAATTTTGACCAAAATGATGTTTCAATACATTTAAGTCCTTTTATTTCTATATTTTCTCCGCCTCCAGAAGTTTAATTAAATATTTCATTGCAATTATTGAATTCTAGTTGCAAGGATAACTGTGCCTATATATTAGATATAAGCACATTGTCACGCATATAAATTATTTAATTAAACTAAAAAAATGAAAAATAAAACGTCTTTTTTAACAGACATTAAACAAAATTTACCTTCAGGATTAGTCGTATTTTTAGTTGCACTACCATTATGTTTAGGTATTGCTCTAGCATCTGGCGCACCACCATTATCCGGGATTATTGCAGGGATTGTAGGCGGATTAGTCATTGGCTTTTTAAGTAATTCACATATTTCTGTATCTGGCCCTGCTGCTGGTTTAGCCGCCATCGTATTGGCAGGCATTTCAGATTTAGGAAGCTTTGAACTATTTTTGGTAGCTGGTATTATTGCTGGTGTTATCCAATTGATTCTAGGGTTCGTAAGAGCGGGTAGTATTTCTAATTATTTTCCCAATAATGTAATAGAAGGAATGCTTGCTGGTATTGGCATTATTATCATTCTAAAGCAAATTCCGCACGCTATAGGTTATGATAAAGATTTTGAGGGAAACCAAAGAATTTTTGATGGATTCAACCTTACAGAATATGTAACTAACCTCAGTAATGCCATTTCATTTGGAGCTATCGTGATTACTCTTGTATCTCTTGCTATATTATTGACTTGGGAAAAAACACCTGCGCTCAAAAAAATAAAAATGCTACCTGGTGCATTGGTGGCTGTAGCAGTAGGAATTTTACTGAACGAAGTTTTTAAAGGAAGTTCTCTAGAAATTGCCAAAGAACATTTGGTAACATTGCCTGTTCCAGAATCTGCCGAAGATTTTAAAAACCTTATTACCTTCCCTGATTTTACAGGATTTATGAACCCTAAAGTTTGGCTTTTGGGCGCTACAATTGCAATAGTAGCATCTATAGAAACGCTACTTTGTATAGAAGCTTCTGATAGAATGGATGTTCACAAAAGAATCACTGACACCAATTTAGAACTCAAAGCCCAAGGAATAGGAAACCTAATTTCTTCATTTATTGGGGGGCTACCTATGACTTCTGTGGTCGTAAGATCATCTGCTAATGCTAATGCTGGTGCTACCAGTAAGACATCTGCTATCATACACGGTATTTTTATGCTAATCTGCGTTCTTACCATTCCTTTTTTATTAAATAAAATTCCTTTAGCTACATTGGCGGCAGTTTTACTTTTGGTAGGCTACAAATTAGCAAGCCCTTCTAAATTAAAACATTTTTGGGCAAAAGGAAAATATCAGTTCCTGCCTTTTATTGCCACGCTAGTTGCTGTTGTTGCGCTAGACCTTTTAAAAGGAGTTGCTATAGGAATTGCTTTTTCTATTTTTTATTTATTACAAGGAAACATGAAAAGAGCCTATTATTTCAGTAGAGAAGAACTAGAAGAAGCGGAAGAAATTAAAATAGACTTAGCGGAAGAAGTTTCTTTCCTTAACAAAGCTGCCATCAAAAAAACGCTTAAAAATATAGAACCTAATTCTAAAGTAATTATTAACGCAAGAAAAACATCTTATATATCTGATGACATTCTAGAAATGATAGAAGATTTTGCCAACGTAAGAGCTATAGAAGAAAATATAGACGTAAGTCTAGAAGGTTTTAAAACTTCTTACAAAGACTATGAAACCGACCAACATTCTCATGTAAAAATTACACACAGAAGAGCAATTTAATTGAAAATGGAAAGTTGAAAATTGAAAAATTATTCTCACTGAGATTAAAGAATTTTTAATTAAAAAAATCTAAAATTTATAATTTATAATCTAAAATTTAAAAAATATGAAAGCACATACATCTGAAACACAATCTACCATAAGTCCAGAAAAAGCATTACAATTCTTAAAAGAAGGAAACCAAAGATTTGTAAACAATCTAAAAGTGAATAGAAATTTACTAGAACAAGTAAATGATACCAGAGAAGGGCAATGGCCTTTTGCCACAATTCTTAGCTGCATAGACAGTAGAACATCTGCCGAATTAATTTTCGATCAAGGTTTAGGTGATATTTTCAGTATTAGAATTGCAGGAAATTTTGCCAATCAAGATATTCTCGGTTCTATGGAATTTGCATGTAATGTAGCAGGTTCTAAACTTGTTTTAGTATTAGGACATACCAAATGTGGCGCTTTAAAAGGCGGATTAGACGCTCCAATTATTGAAGGTTTAGGAATGGATAACCTCAATCATCTTATTTATCATTTCGAGCCTTGCATTCACGAGGTGATTAAAGAAGGGGAAGAGCGCTCTTCTAAAAATGAAGATTTATTAGAAAGATTAAACGTTTGCAATATAAAAAGCACCATCAATGATATTCGCCACCAGAGTTCTACTCTCAGAAATCTTGAAAAAGAAGGAAAAATTATAATTGTAGGCGCTAATTATGATGTTGAGACTGGCGTTGTAACTTGGTTGTAATTTCTTCGACATATACTAAACTGCGAGAATTTCTTCATAAATTCTGATTTTTAATTAACAACTAAATCTTTTCTCGCATTTGGCCTCGTTTTTTAACGAGGCTTTTTTAATTTTGTATTCTAATGATAAAATATTACACTATTCCTAAAGTTTGGTTTTCGGTACTGCTCTATTTTGCAATAATAGAATTAATTATCATTTTTACTAAACCTTCTCTTTTTTTAGATTGGAATTTTGTATCAACTAGAATCATTTTTATTTTAATTTTTATTTTTTCGATGGTCATTAAAAGTAAAATTTCTAACATTTTTTTTCAACTTTTACAAAATATTTTAGTTTTTGCATTAATGACTTTACTTTACAAAGAAACAGCAACGCTCAATACATTAATTTTCCCAAAGATTGATGAATTTTTATCAAATTTAGATCAAAATATTTTCAATTTTCAACCTTCTATTGAATTCTCAAAGACCTATAACTCGTTATTTTTCAGCGAATTATTTTATTTCGGATATTTTTGTTATTATCTTTTACCTTTAGTAGTTTTTGGAATTTTGTACAAATTTTTGCCTCAAAAAATAGAAGAATTTGGCTTCGTTTTAATTTCTTCTTTTCTATTTTACTACTTTATATTTATACTCATTCCAGCAGAAGGACCACAATTTTATTTCACATTTCCAGATAATCACATCGAAGCAAAAGGAATTTTCGGAAATGCAATAAAACTCATTCAAAAAAACGGAGAAGCACCAACTGCGGCGTTCCCAAGTTCACATGTAGGAATTTCTTGGATTGTTATTTTTTGGTTGTATCAAAATTTCAGAAAATCTGTAAAATATTCCCTTCCTTTTGTGATATTATTGATGTTTTCTACCGTTTACATCAAGGCACATTATTTTGTAGATGTTGTTGCAGGATTTCTTACAGCACCCATTATATTTTTTCTTACCTTTAAATTCTACAAATTTTTAAACCAAAAATTGGATGTCCATCTCAATTAAAGAAGTCACCACAAAAGAAGACTTAAAAACATTTATTTATCTTCCCGAAAAAATTCACCAAAACCATAAAAACTGGCTTCATCCTTTGTATATGGACGATAAAAAATTCTTTGACAAAGACAAAAATTCGCTTTTCAAACACAATGAAGCCAAACTTTTTCTCGCTTTTGAAAACGGAAAAGCTGTTGGTAGAATTATGGGCGTAATTCCTACGGATTACAATAAATTTCACAGAAAAAATGATGCTAGATTTTCTTTTTTTGAATGTTTTGAGAACAAAGAAGTTTTCAATACTTTAATTAATGCCGTTGAAACTTGGGCAAAATCTAAAAATTGTACAGAAATCATAGGACCGATGGCTTTTTCAGACAAAGAACCTCAAGGTTTTCTTACCAAAGGTTTTGAGGAAAAAGCAATGCTCGTCACCAATCACAGTTTTCCGTTTATGGTAAATTTCATTAAGGAAAACAAGTACGAAGAATTTGTAGATTTGGTGCAATATGATGTTCCGATTACTGCTCAAATTTTGAATCGGTATAAAAATTTCAACGAGCGAGTTTCTAAAAATTTAAAGATAAAAACCGTAGAATTCACCTCAACAAAATCTGTAAAACCTTTTGTAAAACCAGTTTTCGATCTTATCAATAAAACTTACACCGAAATTTACGGTTTTACCAAACTAACCGAAGACGAAATGACGGAATTTGCCGAACGTTTCTTACCACTTCTCAATCCAAAACTCATCAAAATGATTACTGATGAAAACGGCGAATTGCTAGCTTTCATCATTGCAATGGCAGATTTGAGTGATGCAATAAAAAATTCACGAGGAAGAATTTTACCTTTTGGTTGGGCAAGAATTTTCTGGGCAATGAAAACTTCAAAAAGGCTTCAACTTTTGTTGGGTGCCATTCATCCGAATTTTCAAAACAAAGGTTTAGATGCGGTTTTGGCAACAATGCTTTTCGGTTCTGCATTGAAATTAGGCTTTAAAACCGTTGATTCTCATTTAATTATGAAAGACAACCTGAAAATGCGTGGCGAAATTGAGAAATTAGAAGGTTTTAATTTATATAAAGAGTATTGTATTTTTAGGAAAAAGCTGTAAAATTGTAAAGTTGTTTAACGGTTTTACAACTTTACGACTTTACAACTTTACAAAAATCTACTTCCCATTAAAAGTATTCATTGTATTATTCATTCCTGCAAAAACGAATGATAAACAAGCTTTTGCGAAAACTTCTATTCTATCTTGCAAGGTTTTCAGTTCTTCTTCGTTCCATTTTCCGAGAACGTAATCTACTTGTTTTCCTTCGGAAAAATCTGCAGAAATCCCGAAACGTAATCTTGCGTAATCTTGTGTTTGTAAAATTTCTTGAATATTTTTAAGACCATTATGACCTGCATCAGAACCTTTTTTTCTTAATCTTAAAGTTCCGAAAGGAAGCGCTAAATCATCTGTAATTACCAATACATTTTCTAACGGAATATTCTCTTTTTGCATCCAAAATCTTACCGCATTCCCAGAAAGGTTCATATAAGTGTCTGGTTTTAATATAAAAACTTTTCTGCCTTTGTATTTCCCTTCAGAAATCCAACCGAAATTGGCAGATTTAAAAGGTGCTTCTAAAGTTTCTGAGATTTTTTCGGCAACTTTAAAACCAATATTGTGGCGCGTTTCAGCGTATTCTTCACCTTTGTTTCCTAAACCTACGATTAAGTACTTCATTAATAATTAATAATTTGATGCAAAGATAATTTATTGAAAAGAGAAAGATAAGCTACCTTTTTTATTTATATGTAAAAGTAATTTCTATGTCTGGTGATGTCAAAGTTAAAGGATAGCCATCTGAATCATAAGTGTAATTTACTTTTCCTCCTCCTGAAGCATCACCATACGCTTTTAAAGCAGTTGTATTATTTTCACAAAGCCCCATTATGTAATAGTCTTGCAACCATTCTTTTTGCAATGTATAAATTAATTCTTTAGGAAAGGCTGTAAAGGGATTTTTTTTGTTATCAAAACTTAAAAATTGAAGCCCAAAATTTAAAATCTGATTTCCGCTATCATCCTTATAAAGGAAATTAAAATCAGATAAATTATTTCCAGTAAACTTATATGTATTCTCTATGATATCAGTTAGAGTTCCATTATCAGAATATTTAGTTATTGCTTTTGAAATTTTAGAGCCACTATAAGTTAATTCTGTATTAGCTAATGTTATATTTCCAGAATCGTTTATTACCCCAGCAATGCTTTTAAGAGAGCTATTATTATACTGTAATGTATAAACTGATGTCGTATTTTTATTTATGCTTGATACAGATATAATTTTACCATTTTCATACATAACTTCTACATCAGTAGTATTATTACTATCCGAAATAGCTTTTAATAAATTACCATCATAGGTAAAGGTAAAGGTATTCGTTTTATTAGTACTTAAATCTTTTTCTACATAACTTGCAATACGTTTTCCAGTAGTTCCGCCACCAGTATTACCGCCACCGCCAGTTCCACCTCCTATATTGCCCAGACCATGTAGTAAATCACCATTATTATCCGCTTCTGGAACACAAGAAATAACTAAAAATAGTCCAAAAATTAACGAGAATAGAGTTTTTATTGATTTCATTTTATCAGTTTTTACAAATTTAACATTTTTTTATTAAGATAAGATATTTGTTAGCAAAATATTCACTTCATCTACATTTTTCACGGCATCTTTTCTCATCATCAATTGACTACCTTCTTTTCCCGATTTTTCTTTCAATTGAGCTTCTCTAGGATTTTGACTAAGATAAGCAATAATATTTCTGAATTTTTCACTTTGATAGAATTTGTCTTGAGGATTATCTGGAAAATATCCCAAGAAAATTCCGTTTTTCATTACAATTTTATCGAAACCAATTTCCGAAGCGAGCCATTTTAATTCTACCGATTTCAAAAGATTTACCGCTTCTTTCGGAAGTTCGCCAAATCTATCAACCAATTCATTTTCAAATTTTTGCAATTCTTCTCTGGATTGAATCTCAGCCAATTTTTGGTAAAGAGACAGTCGTTCTTCAATAGAATTCACATAAGAATCTGGCAACATCAACTCAAAATCTGTATCGATATTGACTTCTTTCTGAGATTTGAATAATTTTTTACGGTCTTCTTCATTTTCAAATAACTCTTGAAAATCATCTTCGTTTTGCAATTCTTCCAATGCTTCTTGCATCAATTTTTGATACGTTTCAAAGCCCATTTCATTGATGAAACCACTTTGTTCTGCTCCCAACAAATCTCCAGCACCTCTAATTTCTAAATCTTTCATTGCAATTTGGAAACCACTTCCTAAATCTGAAAATTGTTCAATCGCTTCGAGACGTTTTCTGGCATCAGAAGTCATCATATCAAATGGTGGCGTAATCAGATAACAAAACGCTTTTCGGTTGCTTCTACCAACTCTACCACGCATTTGATGCAAATCTGCCATTCCGAATCTTTGAGCATCGTTAATGAAAATCGTATTCGCATTCGGAACATCTACTCCAGATTCTACAATCGTAGTAGAAACCAAAACATCATATTTTCCTTCCATAAAATCAAGAATTCTGGCTTCCAATTCTTTTCCGTCCATTTGTCCGTGACCAGTAATTACTCTCGCATCAGGAACCAAACGTTGAATTAAACCAGCAATATTTTTCAGATTTTCAATTCTATTATTGATGAAATACACTTGTCCATCTCGTTGAATTTCATACGAAATCGCATCTCGCAAAACTTCTTCTGAAAAACCAATAATTTGGGTATCAACAGGTTGCCTGTTTGGCGGTGGCGTTTTAATTACGGATAAATCTCTTGCCGCCATCAATGAAAACTGCAAAGTTCTCGGAATTGGAGTTGCTGTTAAAGTCAAGGTATCAATATTTGCCTTCAACGTTTTGAGTTTATCTTTTACATTCACCCCGAATTTATGTTCTTCGTCAATAATCAAAAGTCCTAAATCTTTGAAAACAATATCTTTAGAAACCAATTGATGCGTTCCAATCACAATATCAATTTTACCATTTTTAAGTCCTTCTTTGGTTTCAGATTTTTGTTTTGCAGAACGAAAACGATTCAAATATGAAATATTTACAGGAAATTCCTTCAATCTTTCCTTGAAACTTCTATAATGTTGAAACGCCAAAATCGTAGTTGGCACCAAAACGGCGACTTGTTTTCCATCGGTTGCTGCTTTAAAAGCCGCTCTAATTGCAACTTCCGTTTTCCCGAAACCAACGTCTCCACAAATCAATCTGTCCATTACTCCATCATTTTCCATATCCATTTTCACATCGTTGGTTGCTTTTTCCTGATCTGGAGTATCTTCGTAGATGAAACTCGCTTCTAATTCGGTCTGCAAATAAGAATCTGGCGAAAACGAAAAACCTTTTGCGGTCTTTCTTTGCGCATATAATTTAATTAAATCAAAGGCAATTTGCTTAACTTTTGCTTTGGTTTTTTGTTTTAAAGATTTCCAACTTGGTGAACCGAGTTTATTCAACACAATTTCTCTTCCATCTGGTCCATTATATTTTGAAATTTTATGAAGCGAATGAATGGAAACGTAGAGTAAATCGTTGTTTTTATAGGTTAATTTAAAACATTCTTGCGTTTTTCCATCGTTGGTCACTTTTACCAATCCCATAAATTTCCCAATTCCGTGGTCGATATGTGTGATGTAATCGCCTACTTTTAGTGACATCAAATCTTTCAGCGTTAACTGCTCTGATTTTGCAAAAGAATTTTTGGCTTTATATCTTTGGTATCGGTCAAAAATCTGATGGTCTGTATAAACCGAAATTTTTAGTTGAGCATCTACAAAACCTTCGTGAAGCTCAGATTTGAAAACTTTATAAAGCTGTTGATGTTCCTCATTTTGCTGAAGCGAAGCGAAAATTTCTTCTAATCTTTCTTTTTGTTTCTCGCTGGAAAAAGAAATCCACGTTTCGTAGCCTTCCTCTTTTTTCTCTTTTAAATCTTCGGCGAGAAGTTCAAAATTTTTATGAAAACTTGGCTGCTGAGATTGGTTGAGTTGTAAATTAGTAAAATCGTTAAGTTGTTGAGAAGTAAAATCGATAACTTTAAATTTCTGGAAATCTCTCAAAAAAACTTCATCAGAAACAAATAATTCTTCCGGCTTTTGATGTTTAATTTCTTTGCCTAAATTTTCAAATTTTGCGTCTGCTTTTTCGTAGAAATCCTTCAGCTTTTTTATCGTGAGATAAGCATTTTTAGTAACAATGAAACTATTTTTTGGCAATAAATCGAGTAAAGAAACCTTTGTCCCTGAAACCGCAAAATTCATATTAGAAACCAATTCAAATTCATTGACTTTTCCTGTGGAAAGTTGCGTCTCAATATCAAATTCCTTAATGCTTTCAACTTCATTTCCAAAAAAAGTAATTCTGAACGGTTTTTCATAAGCATAGGAAAAAACATCTACAATTCCACCACGAACCGAAAAATCTCCTGGTTCCGAAACAAAATCGGTGAAATTAAAATTAAATTGATTGAGCAATTCTTCCGTAAAATCAAAATCTAATTGATCTCCAACTTTTATTTTATGAGAAATCGCCTTGAAATCTTCCTTTTTCAAGACTTTTTCTGAAAGTGAAGAAGCTGTGGCTACAATAATTTTAGATTTTTTATCAAAATTCAAACGATTCAGCACTTCAGTTCGTAAAACGATGTTGGCATTTTGCGTTTTCTCAATTTGATAAGGCTCAAGATGTGTTTCAGGGAAGTACAGCACACTTTCTTCGCCAATCATTTCTTCTAATTCTGAAGTAATATAATGTGCAGATTCCTTATCATCAATAATGAAAAGAATATCTTTTTTCTGTGTAAGGAACAATTCTGCCACCAAAATTGAAGGGACAGAACCAGCAAAACCTTTCACAGAAACGTGTTGGTTTTTATCTAAATTTTCAAAAATTTCTTGTCCGAAATTCTTTTTCAGAAACTCAGGAAGAAGAGTTTGATTGATATTTTTTAGCATTGTAAAATCATAAAGTTGTAAAAATTGCTTAATCGCTTTTAAAATTTTATAAAACGACAAAAGCGATTTCGGGGTTCTCCGAAATCGTTACTTTTTGGCAAAAATACGATTTTAAATTTTGACAATTATTACAATCTTGATTTCAATCAATTTTTATGTTGATAGAAGAATTTAATTTTGATAAAAAATTACATTATGAGAACTCTATTTTCTTTACTTACAATTTATCTCATGACAAATGGTGGCGGTTGTGATCGTCCAGCAGAATTTGTAGATAATTCAAGAGTTGTAGTAGAAGGAACGGTTTTAGATTCGTTACAAAAGCCTATTCCTAAACAGCTTATTTATTTTTCAAACGGCATTCAATCGTCTGAAATCAAAACTCAACCAAATGGTAATTTCCACTTTTCGTTTCCAGGAACCAATAAAAATCCAACGTTACAAACAGGAGAAAAAATAATTTCTTTGGAAGCGTCTAAAGACAATTCTTGTAGAATTATTTATCCTAATATATTGGTTATTGATGACTCTGCTACTTATCTAAATGTAAAACTAATTATAAAATAACCATGAAAAACATAATATCGCTTCTGTCTTTCTTCTTTGTTTTGCAGATTTCCGCACAAAAAAAAGAAAACTATAAATTTTCAGCAGATTTAAAAATGATCTTATATTCTGGCATAGGAAATCAATATTTTAAAAATAGTTTTAGTGCTTCACCAGGAATCAATTTTAAATTTCGTTATCAGATTAATCAAAAATTTGGATTATTTTTTGATGTAAGAAACGTTTTTATCAACATCAAAAATCCAGAAATATTTGGTGATTTTTCTAGCTTACAATTAATGAATTACAACTTTGGAGGAAGTTATACATATCCTCTACAGCCCAAATTAGACCTGGAAGGAAATTTATCTATTGGTGCTTTATCTTTCACTGGAAAATCCACTGGAAATTCTTCAAAATACAATCAATCTGGTTTTACTTATGGTTTGGGAGCTAATTTTGTGTATCATGTTCAAAAGAAAGGAAAAATAGATTTGGTAGGTGGTTTAGAATATCAAAATTTGAATTCTAGTTTAACTATTGATAATCGCTATTACGAAAACTATTACAATCACTCATCAGTTATTATTCCTAATTTAGGATTGCGATTAAACTTTTAAGGCATTTTTAAGAATTAATAAAATTTAGTTAATCTTTACAAAAATTTTTCTACATTGATAAATCTGTTATAACTTTACTTCATTAAAATAACAAAATCACTAAATAAAATGAAAAAAATCATTACTGCAATGTCTTTAGCTTTTGGGCTGATCTTTGCAAGCGCACAAACTACCGCTCCTGCTACTCCTAAAAAAGCTGTTGAGGCGAAAAAAGTAGCTAAAGAAAAATCTGCTGATTCTAAAAAATCTGTAGAAACGAAAAAAGCAGAAGTAAAAAAAGTAACTAAAGAAAAAACGGCTGCAGCTACTGCAACTGGTGTAAAACTGAAAAAAGACGGCACACCAGATAAACGTTATAAAACGGCACAACATCTAAAAAAAGATGGAACGCCTGATAAAAGATTTAAAGAAAATCAGAAATAGTTATTGTTTAGATAGGGAAAACTTCTTCCTTACAAGAACCGATGAAAAATTCATCGGTTTTTTGTTTATTTTTGCAAAATGATTGGTTTTATTAAAAAAACTGCTGCTAAAATCTGGGCAAAAAGCCACGTAAAGCAGACTGATAATTATAAAAATAACGCAGAACAGCTTCAAGAAAAATTACTTCTTGACATGGTAAAATCTGCCGAAAAAACACTTTTTGGACTTCAACATCAATTTTCGGAGATAAAATCTGTAAAAGATTTTCAGAAAAATGTGAAAATTTCTGATTACGAAGACTTAAAACCATTCATAGAAAAAGTAAAACACGGCGACAAAAATATTCTTTGGCAAGAAAAACCAGAATATTTTGCCAAAACATCTGGAACAACCTCTGGAACCAAATATATTCCTCTCACCAAAGAAGGAATGGATTTTCAAGTAAAAGCTGCACAATCTGCACTTTTCCATTATATTGCCCAGAAAAATAACGCCGATTTTGTAAACGGAAAAATGATTTTCTTACAAGGTTCACCAGAATTAGAGGATAAAAACGGTATAAAAACAGGCAGACTTTCGGGAATTGTGGCGCATCATATTCCGAAATATTTACAAAAAAACAGATTGCCAAGCTACGAAACCAATTGTATAGAAGATTGGGAAACCAAAGTGGATAAAATTGTAAAAGAAACCGAAAAGGAAAACATGACGCTGATTTCGGGAATTCCGCCTTGGTTGATTATGTATTTTGAAAAATTGATTGACCGAAATGGCAAAAAAATAAAACAATTGTTCCCGAATCTTCAACTCATTGTAACTGGCGGTGTAAACTATGAACCTTACAGAGAAAAAATGGAAGAATTATTGGGCGGAAAAGTAGATATTATCCAAACGTTTCCTGCAAGTGAAGGTTTTTTTGCGTTCCAAGATAATTATCAAAAAGAAGGACTTTTACTCCAAACCAATCACGGAATTTTCTATGAATTTGTTCCTTTGGAAGAATACGGAAAAGAAAATGCAAGGAGGTTGACTTTGAAAGATATTGAACTTAACAAAGATTATGCGTTGATTTTGACTACCAATTCTGGACTTTGGGCGTATTCTATTGGTGATGTAGTAAGATTTATTTCAAAAAATCCGCACAGAATTTTAGTTTCTGGAAGAACCAAACATTTTACCTCAGCTTTTGGTGAACATGTAATTGCTTTTGAAGTAGAAGAAGCGATGAAAGCAACGGTAGATAAATTTCCAGCACAAATTACCGAGTTTCATCTTGCGCCACAAGTCAATCCTGAAAATGGAGAATTACCTTATCACGAATGGTTTATCGAATTTGAAAAAGAGCCTGAAAATCTGGAAAATTTCAGACAAAATCTCGATTTGGAAATGCGCAAAAGAAACACTTATTATGATGATTTAATTGCTGGAAATATTTTACAAGCTTTGAAAATTACCAAATTGCAGAAAAATGCTTTCCAAGAATATGCAAAATCTGAAGGAAAATTGGGCGGACAAAACAAAATCCCACGTTTGGCGAATGATCGGAAGATTGGGGAGTTTTTAGGGAAATTTAAAATTTAATTATTCACTTACAAACTTCAACCCTAAAATAGAAATAATTAAAGTTGACACAAAAAATACACGCCAAAAAGTGGCTGGTTCGTTAAAGAAAAAAATCCCCATCAAAACACTTCCTACCGCTCCAATTCCAGTCCAAACTGCGTAAGCTGTACCAATTGGTAAACCATTTTCGCCAGAAATAGCTTTGTACATCAAAAACATTGAGAGAAATAGACACACCAAAAAACCTAACCACCAATAAAGATTTTCCTTACCAGAAGTTTGTTGAGCTTTTCCTAAGCAAAAAGCAAATGATGTTTCAAATAATCCCGCGATAATAAGTATTAACCAATTCATAATACAAATATAGAATTTAACCATTAAAAAATTCTGGCAATTATTTTATCTTTGCTCAATGATTTCTTTAGAGCCTATAAAAACTCTTCAAATAAAAGAGTTTAGAAACCTACTTACCGGAAGATTTTTTTTGATTTTAGCTTTTAGAATGCTTGCCACATTATTGGGATGGTGGGTTTATCAGCTCACTAAAGACCCTTTTTCAATAGGCTTAATAGGTCTTTCTGAAGTGATTCCTGCAGTTTCTACGGCTTTGTACGCTGGGCACGTAATAGATATGAACGAGAAGAAAAAAATGCTTCTTATGTGTACTTTAGGATATTTTATACTGATTTCGTTACTACTGATTCCTGCGTTTTATGCATCAAATCTTCATTTCACAGGACATCAAATCACTTATTATATCTATGGAATTATTTTTTTCACTGGAATTTGCAGAGCATTTATAGGTCCTATAGTTCCTGTGATGATTCCAAAAATTGTAGGCTCAGAAAAATTACCTAATGCAATTACTCTTAATCAAGCTACGTTTCTTACAGCTTCGGTTTCTGGTCACGCAATTGGCGGATTTTTAATCGCGATGATTACCATAAAATGGACTTTGGTGGTGATTTTATTTTTGATTTTATTGGCTTCTATATTTTTCTTTCAAATTAATAGGCAACATTCTGAACACCAAAAAAACAAATTACAAATTTGGTCTTCTATGAAAGAAGGCATCTCTTATATTTATAGGACCAAGGAAATTCTTGGCGCACTCTGTTTAGATATGTTTGCCGTACTTTTCGGTGGAGCTGTAGCGATGATTCCTGTGTTTGCAAGTGATATTCTTAAAGTAGGAGCAGATGGTTTTGGGCTTTTAAACGCTGCTTCTGACATTGGTTCTATGATGATTATTGTAACATTATCTTTTATCCCTTTAAGAAGAAATCAAGGAAAAATTTTAATTGGTGTGGTTACAGGATTTGGGCTTTGTATTATTGGATTTGGGCTATCTAAAATGTATTGGCTTTCTTTCTTATTCTTGATGCTAAGCGGAATGTTTGATGGAATTTCTGTAGTAATCCGAGGAACAATAGTACAACTGAAAACACCTGACAATATTAGAGGTAGAGTAATGAGTGTAAACTCTATATTCATTATGTCTAGTAATGAAATGGGACAATTCGAAAGTGGCGTAATGGCCAAAATGTTAGGTGTAGTAAGGTCTGTAATTTTTGGAGGAACAATGACTGTTCTTATTGCTCTTTCAGTAGGGAAATTTGTTCCTAAATTAAGAAAGATGGAATATTAAAAAAAAGCCGAATTGCTTCGGCTCTTTATTTTTAATCTTTTATTATTTTTATCGTCTTCTCTCCTTTATCTGTATCTAATTTTAGGATATAGAAACCTTTTTTGAGATTACTTAGGTTAACTTTTCCATTAATTAATGCAAGCTCAGAGAGTTTTTGACCTGAGTAAGAAATTAATTCTACAGATTTAATCTTCAGTTTTCCCGAAAACACCAAATAATCTTTTACAGGATTAGGATATGCTTTAAAATCTAATCTATCTAAATCTGAAGTACTTAATACGGAACTCTGAACCGCTCCAGTAAGTGTAGCGTTAGATGAAGTGAGGTCGCCTCCACAAACTCCACTAGTCACAGATGTGTTTTCTACCCAAGTTCCTAAACTTAAATCTGGTGGATTAGGCGCGCTAGAAGAGGTATTACTGTATATAAGATTAGGATTTATAAAATCGCCATCTCCTCTATCTGCCAAAAACTCCCATTTACTTGTTGAACTATTCCATTGAAACATAAATTCACAAGTTCCTAAACCAGAACAATCTTGTCCATCAACAGGCGTAGTTATGTATATATTTCTACCTGTAGCATCTGTACCTGTCTTACTAAAAACAAAATTCTGATCATCAAACAAAGGAATACAGCCTTTAAACGTAATGGTTTGTGCATTCATCATTGAAGATAAAAGCACAAAAAAAAGCAGCTTTTTCATACATTAGTTTCTAGATGGGAAAATGCCTTGCAATGCAATAATATAATTCACACCAAGTGATGGCTGAGAAATATTTACAGGCTGACTAGAACCTGTTATTCCTATCATTCCTGATTTCATAGTAGTATTAGGTGCCGCATCAGAATATTCTTTGTCTAATGCTTTTGTATTAGCGGGCAAACTATTTGTAGGTAAATTTTGGTTTCCTTCAGAAGTTACAGCATTTACAGCATGGCTATGAGCTGGCATTTGTGCTGTTGTAAGAGTTACTGTTTCTGAGCCAAACTGTTGTCCCAAATCTTTGTATGACAAGCCCGGTCCTTGCCCAAATCCTACTGGCGCTCTTCCTCTTAAATCTGGAAGTGCAAAGGTTGTAACTCCGTTTCCTCCATAGGTAGTTCCTAAAAGCGCAAATAACGCTTGATTCTGTGCAATAGGCAAAATCTGACCTTGACAAAAAGCCCACCCTGTAGGAGCGAAATTTCCAGCAAACATTCTAATCTCTCCTAGAAACGCTTCTACCTGTTGTGCATTAGCCTTTCCCATGCTTAGGATTGCAAACAATCCAATTAGTAAAAATTTTTTCATAATATAAAAGTTTTTTTGATTTGATAAAAATAATCATTTTTTATTAAAATTATTTTATTTTTTATAAAAATTAACTTTTCCACAGATTAAACTTTTGATTTTAAGCAATTTAACTCAGATTAGATCAATTTTGTTAATAAAGTTAAGTATAAAAAAGCATCAAAAAAACTATCTTTGCTACATGGCACAGAAGGAAACATTATCATCTCTTACTCATGGTAATTTCGCGAAGGAACTCTCTATCTCAAACGGCAAAATGCCACCAAATGCAGTAGAATTCGAGAAATTGGTTATTGGTACATTTTTAATCGACAAAAAAGGATTAGACTACTCTATTGATTTACTTAGTCCAGAGGTTTTTTACGACCCGAGACACCAAGAAATTTTCAGAGCAATCCTTCGTTTGTATGAGAAAAACGAACCAGTTGACTTAATGACCGTAATCCAAGATCTCAAAAGAAACGAAAAACTAGGATTAGCAGGTGGTGACCATTATATTATTGATTTAACAATGGGCGTAAGTTCTTCTGCTCACATTGAATATCACGTACGTGTAATTTTAGAAAAATTCATTTTAAGAAGCTTAATTAATGTTTCTGCTAACGTGATAGACAATTCTTACAAAGAATCTACAGACGTTTTTGAACTTCTAGATAAAGCAGAACAATCGTTCTTCGAAATTACCAACGGAACCATCAAAAAAGGATTTGACACTGCAAATTCATTAGTAAAAGAAGCCATTGATAAAATAAAATCTCTAAAAGACAAAGAAGGTCTTTCTGGTGTTCCATCTGGATTTAGAGATGTGGACAAAGAAACTGGAGGTTGGCAAAACTCTGACCTTATCATTATTGCAGCTCGTCCTGCAATGGGGAAAACCGCTTTTATTCTTTCGATGGCAAGAAATATCTGTGTTGACCATCAAATTCCGATGGCGCTTTTTTCTCTAGAAATGGCATCAGTTCAGTTAATTACCAGAATGATTGCTTCAGAAACAGGAATTTCTTCAGAAAAATTAAGAAAAGGACAAATGTCTGAAGAAGAATGGCAAAGACTTTTTTCCAACGTTTCTGCATTAGAAAGTGCACCACTTTATATAGACGAAACCCCCGCTCTTTCCGTTTTTGACTTTAGAGCAAAATGCCGAAGATTGGTGATGCAACACGGTGTAAAAATCATTATGGTAGATTATTTACAGTTGATGACCGCCAATTCTGGAGGAAAAGGTGGAGGAAACAGAGAGCAAGAAATCGCAACCATCTCTCGTTCCCTAAAAGCTATCGCCAAAGAATTAAACGTGCCCGTAATTGCACTTTCTCAGTTATCTAGAACCGTAGAAACCAGACCCAACAAAAGACCTCAACTTTCTGACCTTAGAGAATCTGGAGCGATAGAGCAAGATGCTGACATTGTGTCTTTTATCTACAGACCAGAATATTACAAAATAGAACAATGGGAAGACGAAACACCATCTGCTAACCAAGCCGAACTTATCATTGCTAAACACAGAAATGGTTCTATTGCAGACGTTAGACTTTCTTTCCACGGTAGTTTGGCAAAATTCTCAGATTTAGATATTTTCGGAAATTATCAAACTTCTGGCTTTGCACAGCAAGACGAACCTGGCGGTTTTGAAAAACTGAGAGTTTCGGTAGATCCAGGTGCAGCTTTTGGTGTTCCAGACAACGGAAACGTCTCTGGCTCTGCGATGAATGATGATGAAGATGAGGAAATGCCGTTTTAAAAAATGTAAAATCGAAGATTCGTAAAATCGTAAAAAGTGTATTTTCGCTAAACGATTTTACAACTTTACGATTTACAACTTTACTTTACATGAAAATCGAAATTTACACAGACGGAGCTTGTAGTGGCAATCCCGGAAAAGGAGGCTACGGAATTCTAATGCGCGTTCCCGAAAAAAAATACCAAAAAACTTTTTCCGAAGGTTTCAGATTAACCACCAATAATAGAATGGAACTTTTGGCAGTAATAGAAGCCTTGGAAAAATTGAAAAATCCTGAAAATGATGTTCATGTTTTTACCGATTCTAAATATGTAGCTGATGCTATTAATCAAAATTGGATTTTTGGATGGATAAAAAAAGGTTTTAAAAATGTGAAAAACCCTGATTTATGGCACAGATTCGTTCCACTTTTCAGAAAACATAAAATCGAATTTCATTGGATAAAAGGTCATGCTGGTCATCCTGAAAATGAAATCTGTGATCAATTAGCCGTAAAAGCTTCTCAATCTGAAAATTTAAAAATAGACGCTTTCTTTGAAAACCAGAAAGAAGGCGGGCTATTTTAAAATGAATGGTGAATTTACTTCGAAATGAATTTCTTTATTGTTTTGAAAATTCTTATTTTTGATTAAAGTTTCAATACCTTTAGACTTTAAACAAAAAATGATAAAAACAGATGTACTCGTCATCGGCTCAGGAATTTCGGGGCTTTCGTATGCCATTAAAATTGCAGAACAATTGCCTGACACCAAAATTACCATCGTCACCAAAGCCGAAGAAGACGAAACCAATACCAAATACGCACAAGGTGGCCTTGCTGTAGTGATGGATTTTGATACAGATAATTTCCAAAAACATATTGATGACACCATGCGAGCTGGAGATTATGAAAACAACAGAGAGGTGGTAGAAATGGTCATTAAAGAAGGACCAGAACGTTTCCGTGAGATTGTAGAATGGGGCGTAAATTTTGATAAAAAAGAAGACGGCGAATTCAAATTAGGACGAGAAGGCGGTCATACAGAATTTAGAATTGTACATCACAAAGACATTACTGGCGCAGAAATAGAACGTGCTCTTCTTGCTTATTGCAACAAATCCAAAAATATAGAAATTCTTGATTATCATTACGTTATAGACTTAATTACACAACACCACGTTCCGAATAAAACTTTAGATATTGATAATTTGAATTGTTATGGAGCTTATGTTTTGGATCAAAAAAATAAGAAAATCAAGAAAATCACGGCAAAAGTAACGATGGTTGCCACTGGTGGTTGTGGTCACGTATACAAAAATACAACCAATCCAAAAATTGCAACTGGAGACGGAATTGCTTTTGTACATAGAGCCAGAGGTAAGGTTTCTAATATGCAATACATTCAATTTCATCCTACTGCTATGTATTCTAAACGAGACGGAATGTTGTTTCTAATTTCCGAAGCTGTGAGAGGTGATGGCGCAAAACTTCGCTTAAAAAATGGCGAAAAGTTTATGCATAAATATGACGACAGAGAAGAATTGGCTTCCAGAGATATTGTTGCAAGAGCTATTGACAACGAAATGAAAATTTCTGGTGACGAATTTGTAGGTTTAGATTGCCATGAAATGAACAAAGAAAAATTTATTGAACATTTCCCCAATATTTATCAAAAATGTATGGATGAAGGTATAGATCCTTTCAAACAATTGATTCCTGTAGTTCCTGCAAGTCATTATTTAATGGGAGGAATTGTTGTGGATAAAGACGGACAATCTTCTATCAAGAATCTTTTTGCGGTAGGAGAATGCACCAATTCTGGGCTTCACGGCGCTAATAGACTCGCTTCCAATTCGCTACTAGAAGGATTAGTTTTTGGGCATAATGCTGCAATGAAAACCGTAGAACTTCTTAATTTAGATGAATTTAATTACTTTGACTTGCAAAATGTACCCGAATGGAATGATGAAGGAATGAAAGTAATGGAAGAAAAGGTATTGATTACTTATCTTAGAAAACAACTTCAGGAAATGATGAGCGACCTAGTAAGCATTGTAAGAAGCAATGACCGATTGAAGTTGGCACAGAAAAAACAAAAAGAAATTTTCGAAGCAGTAACGGAACTTTATAATTATTCTGTGATTTCGCCAGAGCTTTCAGAATTGAGAAATCTAGTTAATGTATCTTATCTTATTATTAAAAATTCGCTGGAAATGACGGAAAACAAAGGTGCATTTTATAATAAGGATTTTGTAAAATCCTAACTGAAACGTGATTTTCAAACAAAATAAAACTACTTCAAACAAAAAATCAAATCGCATACAATGAAACGTCCAACTTACGTTACCGATAAAGCCTTAAAACAATTTATAAAATCTGCCTTAGAAGAAGATATCCAAAGTGGTGATCATTCTACCCTATCTACCATCCCTGCTGATTTGATACAAAGTGCCAAACTTTTGGTAAAAGAAGATTGTATCTTAGCAGGAGTAGAATTGGCTGAAATAGTTTTCAAAACTTTTGATAAAAATTTAAAAATGGAAGTTTTTATCAAAGATGGAGAAAATGCAAAAAAAGGAGATACCGCTTTTATCGTTACAGGAAAAGCACAATCTATATTATCTACCGAAAGGCTGATTCTTAATTGTATGCAAAGAATGTCTGGAATAGCCACACTTACTCATGATTGGGATTCTAGGCTTATTGGCACTAAAACCAAACTTTTGGACACCAGAAAAACCACTCCTAATTTCAGAATTTGCGAAAAATGGGCAGTTTTCATTGGTGGAGGCACCAATCACAGATACGGATTGTATGATATGATTATGCTAAAAGACAACCATATAGATTACAATGGCAGCATAACCAATGCAGTGAAAATGACGCAACAATACCTCAAAAAAAATAAATTAAATTTAAAAGTAGAAGTAGAAACCAGAAATCTAGCCGAAGTACAAGAAGCTGCTCAACTTGCAGGCAAAGGAATTGATAGAATTATGTTGGATAACATGGATGTAAAAATGATGACACAAGCTGTAAAACTCATTAATGGTAAATGTGAAACTGAAGCTTCAGGTGGCATTTTAAGGGAACAATTAAATGAGATTGCACAGACGGGGGTCACCTATATATCAGCTGGAGCACTTACTCACTCAGCAGAAAATATAGACCTGAGCCTCAAAGCAATAAAGTAAAAACATACCAAACCACGCTCTATAGCGTGGTTTTATGCTTATCATAAAAAAAGTTTAAAAATATTAACATTATGTTAATTTTTGTTAATGAAAAAAAGTGTATTTTCGCCACAATAAAATCTAATTAATTTTTTATGAAATCCAACTATTTAGGAAAGCATAGGCTTTCAGTTGTAATTGCACTTTCTGTGGCTAGCGTAGCTTTTGGACAAGTTGCAAAAGATTCTACAAAATCTAAAGATATCGATGCGGTTATCTTGAAAGGAGTTACAGACATTGCTAAGGACAGAAAAACTCCTGTAGCTGTTTCTAACATTAAAGCAGCACAAATTATAGAAAGAGTAGGAAACCAGGAACTAGTAGAAATCCTGAACACAACACCATCTGTATATGCTACAAAAGGCGGCGGTGGCTTTGGAGACTCTGGAATTACTTTACGCGGTTTCGAATCAAGAAACGTTGCTGTAATGGTAAACGGAATGCCAGTAAACGATATGGAAGGGGGCACTGTCTACATGTCTAACTGGACTGGTCTTGCCGATGTAACAAGCACAATGCAAGTACAAAGAGGGCTTGGTTCTTCTAAATTAGCAATTGCTTCCGTAGGAGGTACAATGAACTTTCTTACGCGTTCTGCTGACATGAAAGAAGGAGGTGTATTTAGATTAGGTCTTGGTAATGATAATTTCTTAAAAACATCTTTTGCCTATAATACTGGAAAATCTGGAAAAGGATGGTCATCTTCATTTTTAATAAGTAGACAAGCTGGAGCAACTTATGTTGAAAATACAGATTATGAATCTTATGCTTACTACTTTGCTTTGGGATACCAACCTAATACAAAGCATAACTTACAGTTTATGATTACTTCTGCTCCACAATGGCATAACCAAAGAACTTACGCTTCTACAATAACTAATTACATCAAATACAATCCCGATCATGATGGGACTCCATACAGACAGTACAATTCTGATTTTGGGTATTACACAGATTCTTATGGCAATAGAATTGCTTTAGCTAACAGAACTAATTATTATAGCAAGCCTGTAATTATGTTAAACTGGGACTGGACAATCAATGAAAAATCAACTTTAAGCACCGTCGCATATATGTCTAACGGACGTGGCGGAGGAACAGGAGAACTTGGAAAAGTTGGAGGAAAATCAATAACTAGTTTTTACGACAATAATGGTCATTTTGATTTTGATAAGATTTTTGCAGCAAATGCCGCTGTAGATGTTAATGCCGCTGCAGCTGGAAGCACTTTAATCAGAAGATCCAGCATTAACTCTCACAATTGGTATGGTATCTTAATGAACTTCCAACATAAACTAAATGATAACTGGAATATCTCTGTAGGTACAGATGATAGATATTATTATGGTTACCATTATCAGGTTATATCAGATTTATATGGAGCTTCTGGATATAAAGACAATACTAATAAAAATATTGCTGCAAATGTTGTAAAAAACACTTACGACTATCAAAAATTATCTTGGAATCCTTTTGGAGGCCCTTTGGCTCCGTTATCTGATAGAATTGCTTATAGTAATGATGGTGAAGTATTATGGTACAGTGGGTTCGGACAAATAGAATATACTAAAGAAAAATTGTCTGCATTTTTACAAGGGTCACTATCTAATCAAGGCTATCAAAGAATCGACGAATTTGTAAAGCCTGGCACAATGCAACAAGGACAATCTGTTGATAGAAAAACAGGATTTAAAAACTTATTTGGTTACACTATAAAAGGAGGTGTTAACTATAATATTGATAGCCATCATAATGTATTTGGTAACATTGGATATTACAGTAAACAACCTTTTATGAACTCGGTTTACCCAAGCAATCAGCAAGTAGTAAATCCTACACTAACCAATGAAAAGATTTTTGGTGCAGAAGTAGGTTATGGATTCAAATCTGCAAAATTTAATGCAAAGATAAATCTATACCGAACTGAATGGAAAGATAGATGGTTTAGAAGAACTAACATCCCAAATATTGACGGTAATGGCAGCACAGGTTACTCAGAAATTAGTGGAATTGCGCAACTTCACCAAGGTGCTGAGTTTGAGGCAAGCTATAAAGTAAATAAGTATTTAGAATTAGAAGGTATGCTTTCTTATGGGGATTACAAATACAAAGGAAATGCAACTGGATCTAACTTCCTAGATGATAACACACCTGTTTCAACCAATGGTAGTAATACCTCAGTACTATATTTAGATAATGTAAAAGTTGGAGGAACTAACAATAGTATTCCTCAAACTACGGCATCATTAGGAGCAACTATTATTCCTGTAGAAGATCTTAGAATCTATGGAACTTGGCAATATGTGGGAAGAATCTATTCATCACTGAATGTTGCAGATTTCATAAAGCCAGGTAACACTGCATTACAATTACCAGATTTCAATCTGCTTAATGTAGGAGCTTCTTATAAGATTAAAGTAAAAGATACTAAACAATCTTTCACTATTGGTGCAAATATTTATAATTTGCTTGACACTACTTACATTCAGGATGGCTCAACTAATATTAAAGCTAAACAAGCATCAGATTTTGCAACAACAGCACAATATGAAGCATACCAAGCTACTCTTTACAAAGGAATAGATCCATCTAACAGAGTATATTTCGGATTTGGCAGAACATGGTCTGCAACACTATCTTACAATTTCTAGAATTTAGATTTTTGATAATTGATCCCGACTTTTCAGTCGGGATTTTTTTTGTAAATATTCCAAAAATGTTTTGTAAATTTGTGTGAATTTCAATTGACTATGATAATAGTGAAAAAATTCAAACCCAATCAAGCAAGATTTACTCTTAGTCTTATCATTTTATTTTCGCTCTCCACTTTTATTTATGCGCAAAATCCTGCGTCTCTTTCCAATGATGAGCAAATTTTAGATAAAAAACTCTCTCTATTAAAAAACAATATCTTAACCAATGCCGAAAAAGAAAAACTCCCTATTTACAGCACTACTTTTTCTGCTCTGAAACCATTGATAGAAAATTCTGAACTATATAAAACATTCCAAAAAATGCCCAAAGGCGGTCTTCTTCATAGCCACAGCGGAGGAATTGCCAATGCAGAATGGCTAGTAAATAAAGCCGCGGAATATAATAATTGTTACGTTTTTACTAATTCAGAAAACCAACAAAATTACCTCTATGGTCAACTGATGATTTTTAAAGAAAACGAAGCGCCAACTGGCTTTGTTAAACTAAAAGATTTTTTGAAAAACAACCCCAATCAAAAAGAGAAACTACTTCAATTACTAACTTTAAAGAGAAATAACCTTTCGGAATATTTAGATTATTGGGTAGAATTCGAGAAGAGGTTTCAAAGAATTGGGAGCTTGCTTACCTATCGCCCAATATTTAAGGAATATTACAAAGAAGCCTTCCAAGAATTGATCAATGACAATGTACAGCATGTAGAGATAAGGTACATTTTCGGGCAATTATTTGATGAAAATAAGCAAGATTATCCAATAGAAACCGCAGTTTTGGATTTGAAAGAAATCGAAAAACAAATCCAAAAAACACATCCTGAATTCACACTAAAAATTATCTACACCAGCTTGAAATTTTTAGACAAAAACATGGTAGAAAAAGAATTAGAAAAAGCATATCGACTCAAAAAAGAATACCCAGATTTCATTACAGGGTTTGATTTGGTTGCCAATGAAGCTACAGGAAATTCGGTGGCATATTTTAACCCTCTTTGGAAGAATATGAAAAATCTAGAAAAAAAATACGGAGTAAACCTTCCGCTTTATCTTCACGCTGGTGAAAGCTGTAGTCTTTATAATCAAAACATCTCGGAAATCCCTATGGAAGATAATAAAAGAATAGGGCACGCTCTTAATCTAATTTACTTTCCAAAGCTGATGGAAAAAGTGAAACAACACCAAAATTTGATAGAGGTAAGCCCTATTAGCAATCAGATTTTAGGCTATGTAAGCGACCTAAGAAACCATCCTGCAAGAGTGCTTTTGGCAAACAATGTCAATATATCCATCAATAGTGATGACCCTGGGGTTTTCGGGTATGATGGTCTTTCTTATGATTTTTGGATGGCATATCTCAATTGGGATTTAACGGTAAAAGATTTAAAAAAATTAATCTTTAATAGTATAGAATTTTCCTCTTTAAATTCTTCTGAAAAGCAAAAAGCAAAACTACATCTTCAAAAAGAGTGGACTGTTTTTGTTAAAAATTCTATTCAATAGATTTTATAAATTCATTATTAAGATTTTGTAATCTACAGGCGGTTTGCGATATTTTTATATATTTGCATTTCAAAAACTTATCAATGGATTTACACAACGTTTTTTTACACGCACATAGAGGATTTGCATACCTTATTTTATTAATTGTTGCCTTATTTATTGTTTCACTTTTGGCTGTCATGTTTGGCTATTCTGGTAAAATCAATAAATTATTAAGAAAATCTACTCTGTTTACGATGATTTTCTTCCATACACAATTTTTAATTGGCTTGGCGATGTTACTTTTTGCCTCTAGTTTTATGAGTATTGTAAAAGCTAACGGTATCGGCTTTATTATGAAAAATTCTGATTTAAGATTCACGTACATAGAGCATCCTTTTTCTATGCTGCTAGCGGCAGTTTTATTAACTATTGCTAATAAAAAAATCAAACAAAACGAAACCATGAATTTTGCTATTGTTATACTTTCGGCAATTGCTTTAGCATTATTTTTCTTTGCATTTCCTTTTGCAAAATTATTTAACACTTAATAAAATATATATTAACCTTTAATTTTTAATTACAATGAAAATCGCAGTAGTAGGCGCAACTGGTATGGTTGGCCAAGTTATGTTGAAAGTATTGGAAGAGAGAAATCTTCCTATCACAGAGTTAATTCCGGTAGCATCAGAGAAATCTGTAGGTAAGAAGGTTACTTATAAGGGCAAGGAATTTAGCATCGTTTCAATGGATACCGCGATTGCAATGAAACCTGAAATTGCCATTTTTTCGGCAGGAGGTGGTACTTCTCTAGAGTATGCTCCTGAATTTGCAGAAGTTGGCACTGTTGTTATTGACAATTCTTCCGCATGGAGAATGGATCCTACTAAAAAATTGGTAGTTCCAGAAATCAATGCATCAGAATTAACTAAAGAAGACAAAATTATAGCAAACCCAAACTGTTCTACCATCCAAATGGTAATGGTTCTGAATCCGCTACACAAAAAATATAAAATTAAAAGAGTAATTGTTTCTACTTATCAATCAGTTTCAGGAACTGGTAAAGCTGCAGTAGATCAATTAAACGCAGAAATTGCTAATGCAGTAAATCCTGGTTCTGTGGAAGTAAATGCTGTTTATCCTTATCAAATTTTCAAAAACGCATTGCCACAGTGTGATGTTTTTTATACTGATGATTACACCAAAGAAGAATTAAAATTAATGAACGAACCTAAAAAAATTATGGGAGACGATTCATTAAAAATCACAGCAACAGCTGTGAGAATTCCGGTACAAGGTGGTCACTCAGAAAGTGTAAATGTAGAATTTGAAAATGATTTTGATTTAGCTGAGGTTAAAGAAATTCTTGCCAATACATCAGGCGTTGTTCTACAAGACGATGTAGAAAACAAAGTATATCCTATGTGTTTCTATTCTGAAGGCAAAGACGATGTTTTTGTAGGAAGAATCAGAAGAGACGTTTCTCAGCCTAATACATTGAACTGCTGGATTGTAGCAGACAACCTAAGAAAAGGAGCTGCCACCAATGCAGTGCAAATTGCAGAATATGTAATAGCCAACGGTTTGGTTTAAAAAATAAAAATGCTCACAAAATTTGTGAGCATTTTTTTGCCATAGAATTAATATTTAAATTTTTCCTTTTTCGGCGGCGGCTTCGCCGCCGCCGAAATTTTCTAAAAAC